>Ga0310690_10002030_pt1 | contig 34340 bp, 54 predicted proteins | sample AusTroGonzalo_MG_2_FD_207661 | JGI IMG/M metagenome (GOLD analysis project Ga0310690, IMG submission 207661) | Bovine rumen microbial communities from tropical cattle in Woodstock, Queensland, Australia - Gonzalo_04 (v2) (version 2) | ecosystem: Host-associated > Mammals > Digestive system >...
GTCCGCGACATAAAATCCGACGGCTCTCTCGGAGCGAGGAGGCTCTGACATGACCAAATACATACTGCATTGCTCCAAGGAGTTCCCGACCACCCATTCCGTGACCAAGACCATGAACGCGGCATCCCTGATCGATCTCAGGGAGAGGATATGCAAGAGCAAGTCATACCTTCCCAATTACGCGGCGATCCATGTATGGTCGGAGAATGGAAAGCTCCTCGGATACCTCGCGATAGGTGGTTTCAGGAACACACAGACGGTTCCAGAGAACAGCATAGCATCGTTCGGATACAAGAACGACACCCTGTTCTATGTCATATGGACGAAAGCGATCAAGGGCCGTACGGTATCTTGGTTCGTGGATCCCTACACGGGAGGATTGGACAGGCAGCTGTCCCCATCCGCAGTCAATAAGATGGCATGGATGACCGAGAACTTCGGCAAGATCCCCGGAAAGAGGCGCTGATACCCATGTACACCTACGCATACACCCCCCTTTACAGATCCAAGGATGGATACGCTCCCAAGGAGGGGAACGAATACAGAAGGATTTCCGTCAGGGCCATGAACCTCGACAATCTCAGGAGGAACCTCATAGAGATGCTCAAAGGTAGGGCGGATGCGGTCAAGGTGGAACACATCAGCTACGAGGGGAGGTACTACGACGACGTAGGCACAATCCTCCTCGACAAGGCGTACTACATATGGATAGCATCGGCCGACAGGGGATATGCCCAGAGCGTCCTCAGACCCAACGGCAAGTTGGGAAGGAGGCTCTGATGCAATCCATCACCAGCAACCAAATGAACAAACCGAGTCAGGTCGTTTTTCTGTCAAGCGACGGCAGGACCGTGTTATGCAACGAGATAGAACGCAAGACCATCCACATGGCCGTTCAGACCACCGTGGATGGCGTATATAGGAAGTGAATAACATGGTAAAGCAGTTACCGCAGACATTCGGACTTCTGTCCGAGAAGACCCCGTTCCAGAACTACACAGTGACCATCTACAGGTACAGGAACAGGAATGTAGGGAACGGAGGATACGACACCATACGCAGTGTCAAGGCAATGAGCATAGACAACCTCAGAAAGGCCCTTATCGCCGAGTTCAAGGGCGATGAGGTATCCATAGAGGTCGAGAGGCGTACCGCACGCAAGAACAGGTTCGTAGGCACTCTGGAGATAGATACGATCCCGGGGGCATTCCCCAAGTGGCAGATCGCGGGCAAGAACGCATGGTCCAAGGTCGACCCCCAGACAGGGGCACTGATCTGATGTCCTCGGTTCCCGGTTCGTTCGGTCTCGTGACCGAACCCAAGAAGATGTTCATATTCAGGCTCAGGACCAACACGACGTTCCCCCACGATAAGATAACCACGATCACATTCAAGGCCAAGGACATCAACGATTGCAGAAGGATCGCCATCGAGAAAGGATTCATCACCGAGGAGTACCGCAATGTCCTCCGCTGGAATCCCAAGACCAAACATTTCGACTGGACGGGTGCGACGGTCAGATACTACATACCCCCCAAAGCGGAATGGGGTCCCCCTGTGTATCTCTGGGAAAGCCTCGAGGATGGATACCGTGTCATCGACCCCAAGACCGGAAGAATCAAGGAGGTCTATTGATGGAGACCTACAAGATTGTGGCGCTCCCCTACGGACAGTCGAGCGAGATAATCCGTGCGGCGAACATCAACAATTTCAGGAAACTGATGGCACTGAGATACGAGGGAACAAGCATGGGTTTCGAGGTCTGGAAGATATACACCCAAGAGGACTTCCAATTCCTCGGCACCATTCAGGCCGTCAACTACTCCGGAACGATGTATTGGAACGACAGGAGGTTCAGCCTCAAGACCGGGAGGCTCCTCTGATGCCAGTTGACAAGATAATCCACAAGAAGGATGCCAACTTCTGCATCATGTATTGCAAGGATGCCAAGAGCAACCAGTGGGTGTATCAGGAGATCAAGGCGGACGGCATAGACGATGCGCGCAGGATAGCCATGAGATATGCCGGCCCATCCTCCAGACCCGCAAACGTATGCAAGGGGGAGTACCCCTATCCGATGCTCGGAAGGGTCATCAGGCAGGACGAGAGGGCGTTCTTCTGGGTGAAGGAGCCCGGAAACGGCACCGCACAGGCGATAGACCGCCAGACAGGTAAGCTCTACTACGATCCCAACTTCAAGTACAGGATGTACTTCTGCACCATAACCAAGCCGGACAATTACGCAGAATCCTTGAACTCCGTCATCGCATACAATCTGGATCAAGCTCGTTTCTTGGCCATGGGCAGTTTCACCAACAAGGTCGGATACGAGGTCCACATGTATTCCTCCATGGATCTGATGAACGGCAAGGGATACTTCGGAAAGATATCCTACACCCCCAACGGTCCGATGTGGACATCCTCGCGCGGAAAGACCAACAGAATCAACATGTGGGGAAAGCTGGTAGCATGAAGACGTACACGCTCATAGACCGTGCCACCCGCAAATCCTACCAGATTCAGGCACAGAACAAGGACGACCTCCGCATCAAGGCATCCAAGGCCGACCTCCCCAAGAGCAAGTTCTCCGTAAGGGATTCCAACGGCGAGGGCATCAACATCGTCATAGACACCACCAAGGATGCCAAGCAGAAGCGCGGATTCATCCCCAAGGAACAGTACGACCAGCTCTACTACATCATGAACGATAGGCAGTATGACCTATGCAACATGGAGGGGAGGGATCCCCTCGTGTTCGCCAGCCGCAGATACGACACCCTCGACGAGGTGCGCAAGGCCGCCATAGCGAGATCCAAGAAGAACATGAAGGACTACATCGACGCATCCACAGGGCCTTGGCCCCACCTTGCCAAGACCCTCCCCGGATTCAGCGTGATGGTGTTCAAGGGCAGGAGGTACATGGGATTCGTCACGGTCAACCCCTCCAAGTCCAAGATGCTGCCGTACACCGCGACATGGAGCCCCGCGGAGAATCCCAAGGACGAGATACCATTGGGTCCGGACGGGGCCAGATTCTCAAGGAGGCTCTGACATGGTCAGGATACCCGATGACATAAAGAAGGTCAAGTTCTCGGTCCTCGTACCCTACAAGGACGGACCTAGATGGGAGACCGCAGACTACTATGGAGGGGATGAGGATCTCAGGAAGATAGTCATCGCCCAATTGGATAGGATGGAGCCCATGGAGAGGCCCAAGGTGGTCATCTACTACTATGGATCCAAGAGAGGCACCCTCTATTGGAGGAACGACAGGACGACTGGTGCCGACTACATATTCGACGCCCCCGGGTTCTACGAGATCCTCTACAAGAACGGAAGGACCAAGAGGATGGTCCCCAAGACCTCTGGTAGGAGGTACTGACTCCCCAAACCCGAAAGGCAATCAGCAGGAACGATCGCCCAATAAGGAAAAGGAGAAAGAAAAATGACAAGCACAGAACCAATGACCTTCGGACTTCTGACGAACTCCGAGAGACTCAACACATACAAGCTGAAGATCAGCGATGACAACTATAGTCTGGACATTACCAAGACGGTCAAGGCGAAGAATCTGGACGACCTACGCAGGAGGATAATGCAGTGGTTCTTCACCAAATCCAAGCACGATGACCTCTTTTTCGTCGTGTACAACGCGAAGACCGGGAAGAAATCCGGAACGCTGTTCCTGATGAAGCGTTCCGAGAGGCGCAAGTACCCGTTCATCAGATGGGACACTGATGGGAAGACCGTGTACTCCTACGATGTCACCCCCAAGGGGGAGCTTATCAACAAGAGGAAGTGGTGACCATGGCGAACACCGAATCAATGACCTTCGGGCTCGTATCCAAACCCGTCAAGAAGTACAGGGTGGAGATCAGATACGTCGACCCTAGGAACGTCCTCAACGTCAGGGACAACAAGTTCATCACGGTCCAAGCGACCGACCTCACCGCACTGAGGAGGGAACTCCTCCTGAAGTACGGACACACCCCGTCCATCGAGGCATGGGTGGAGGATGACAAGGGAAAGGTCGGGGAATTGGACATGGCGTTCCCCGGAAGTGCCCCCGTCTGGATGTCCGCAAGGGACAGGCGTCAGGGGACAGTGGTAGCACCCAACGGAAGGCTGGCCCCCAACGCGGTCCATGCGTACTTCGACTTCACCAAGTACTCCGCCGTTGGCATCCCCATCTACAAGATCTACTACTACAGGGGATGGGACTCCTACGACGTCCTCGGAAGGAAGTTCAACGGCGAGTGGGTGTTCGGACGCGACTACGACCTCAAGACAGGCGTTTGGCAGGGAGGAACCTACAGAATGGACCTGAACGACCTCTATAAGAGGGTCGACACGAACCTTCCCAGAGCATACATCGACAACAAGCGCGGACCCACCGGGAAGTTCTGATACCATGGAATACTACGTCGCAATCGCCACATACAACACATTGATGAACGACCTCTACAAGCCGTACTTCCTCAAGGGAAGGACTTCCCACAGGACGGTCGTCGCCGCAAGGAAGGAGGCGTACGCAAGTTTGATGAAGATGCCGTACGGCGATGCTTACATCATCGCCAGACGCAAGAAGGACGGGATCCCGGAATGGATCGGCACGGCCACAAAGCATCAGTCGCATGTGTTCTCTGGGAATTGGGACACCGATTTCATCGGCTACAAGGCAAGGGGATACGATAAGAGATCCATCCTGAGAAAGGACGGAACCCTCGGAAGGAGGTACTGACCATGGTCTACATCGACTTGATAGACGGTCCTTGCCACTACAAGACCTATGTGGAGGCGAGGAAAAGGGCTTACAGCGAACTCCATGGCATCATGGGAGATCTGTACGGACAGATTCAGATATTCCCCAACCAGCATTCCAACAAGCCCAAGGAGATAATCTTCTACGACGAGAAACTGAGGGGAACGGTCACCCATCGCATGGAATCGGATGGCATAGCCGTATACACCATCCAGAAGAACGGCGAACTCGGAAGGAGGCTCTGACCATGCCCACATTCTCATTGGAGTACAAGACCCTTGCAAGACCTCACTTCTCCCCACAAATCAAGCGCGTGGATGATGTGAGGGCAGACAGCATGGACAATCTCAGGAAGAACCTCATACGCAGGTACGAGGAGGAAACCGATAGAATAGCAGTGTACACCATAAGCAAGAATGCCACCAAAATCTACGACATAGATGGAAGGCACATAATTGACAGGGGGGATGCGATCACCGCTTACCAAGTTATGACCTTTGACAGAGCGACCGGAAAGGTGTTCTGGACATCTGACAAAGGAATCGAATACGAAGTGGCGAGATCCACAGGAAAGATTAGGAACAATGCCAAGGCATCTAACAAGAATTATATTGTGACCATTCACGACACAATCAAGGAGAGGGACATAAGCTCCTACGATTTTAGTGCAACATCCTTGGCACAATTGAGGGGGAGAATAATCAAAATGGACAATTCCGCCATAGTTTCCGGCTTAGTAAAAGAACCCCACATTAACATATGTATAAAATCGGACTCGAATAAGTTCTTAGGAACCATGTATGTCATAGGCAATTCGTTGCGTTGGTGGGATTTTCCACTCAAGAGCTATTACATTCTGAACAAGGACGGTTCCCTCGGAAGGAGGCTCTGAACATGGCATCATACATCCCGAATCGGGAAGACTGACCTACGACAGATAAGGAGAAGGAAACAATGGCATACTACGTTATATCATACAAGACAGGAAAGGAACGCAAGTACGACTCCATAGTATCCGCGAGGGCATACGCCGTCAAGCAGATACAAGAGTCCGGGAAGGATGGATGGAGCATCGGTACGATAGCCGATGCCCCCTACTCGCATGACCGCATCAAGGTATTCAAGGACAAATACGGAGGTTTCTGCTGGCAGAGGTTCAACGAATCCAAGGTGCATTACATAAAGCCCAACGGAAAGGAGGATGACTCCGAGTATAGGGGATTCCACATCGGGAGGTACTGAATATGTTCTACATAGTCGACCCCGAGAAGGTGATGGCACCAAAATCCGCCGACACCCTCGTGAAAGCGAGGGCGATAGCGGTCAGGATGATCGATGCAAAGATACACAAGGAGTTCCCCGGGAGATACTACGGCATCAACATCTTCACCAGCAAGAACGCAGTACACGACCCTGACAGCGACGACGGATGGTTGGGAGAGGTGGAGTACTACTCCGCATCCGGGGATTACGTGTGGTGCACAAGGGAATCCATCATGAGGGGGAAGAACAGTACATCGGGCGTCCAGAGGATATTCAAGAACGGAAAGCGCGACACCAAGACCCCCTTGGTGACCGTCGGAGGAAAGAGAATCTCCGGCCCCAAGCCCTATGAGGTCAGCGAGAACTGGGTGCCTTGGTTGAAGGAATGGACGAAGGATCCCTCCAAAGCGAAAGACAACGGGAGGCGCTGAAGCAGTCATCGAGAAGAAAACAAGGAAGTGATTATGATGCAGACATACTATCTGAGCGAGGAAAGCAACGAGAACGTGCTCCTGTCCAAGAAAGCGATGGACCTCGACCATCTGAGGAAGGCGGTGTCCAAGGACTACTACAAGGCCGGGAAGTTCGCATTCTTCAAGGTATACGGCTCCAACGGCAAGACCGTAGGCGCATATCTGGGGCAGTTCAACATATCCAAGTTCGGAGCCCGCATATGGATCTCCGCTGACGGCAACTACCAGTACTCGATAGATCCCGCCACTGGTAAGCTGAAGGACAAATCGAGGATCCTCAAGGATTGGAGCAGGCTCTGAGGCATAATGATATACCGCGACAACCGATTACACCACCGATAACCTAAAACCGATCCCGGCGACAGCAGGAACGTATGCCGGAAAAGGATAACATGCCCATTTATCACATCAAATCAGAACAGCTGAAGGAGCCCAAGTCATACCGCGCGGATGACCTGAACGACATGCGTCTGACCCTTATCGCACTTTTCGAGGAGAACCCGTCGCTCAAATACGTGAACGTATACGAGGGCGCTTACGACCAGAAGATAAAGAAAAGCCCCATAGGTAAGATGGAGAGGGATTTCCTCACCATGTTCGGGGCACCGAGGATGGCATACACATGGACCTCCATGAACAAGCTCTACGCGATATCGCCCGCATCGGGAGACATAATGTTCCTGAGAAGGTCGTTCTGACCAGCATGGAGATCCGCATAGGACAACGGCAGGAACGTCCGCTAAACGGAGAGATAACATGCAAGGATACAACATCGAATGGAGGGAGGGAACGGAGTTGAGGATTAAGAAGGCCGTCGCCCCCGACATCGACCATCTGAGGAAGAACCTCATCAAGAGGTTCGACTGGACGAAGACCCCTATCGTGAGGATCTACCACAGGAGGATGAACACCCACATAGGGGATATGGAATCGGTCATGGGGGGATTCGTATGGACATTCCCCATAACCAACGATCCCGGGGTGCGCATCAAGAGGATAGATTCGCAGACAGGGAGGATAATACCATGAGTCCTCCCCCCAAGAGGCCCTGTGGGGCGATCGGCACGCAGAGGGGAGCATCCATACCGCTCGGATGCCTAGATGCCCGCACAGGCATCGCAAGACCCCCTCATGGGGACAGGACGGCATCCATGGGGGCATCCCTGTGATAACGTACCTCGTGAAGGACACCGTGGACGGCACCGAGAGGAGGATGCGCTCGGAGACCCTCGACGATCTGAGGAAGAAACTGATGTCCGACCCCCCGGCGAACATGGCCTCCGTATCGAGGAGGATGGATGACAGGAGGTACAGGACCATCGGATACTTCTCCCATGGGTTCAACGGAGAGTCCGTTTGGAGGTCCGACAGGATGCTGAAAGGAACTATCATCGACCCGTTCACGGGCCGCATAACCCTATAAAACACCAAATCCCCGGGGGATGCCGAATCCCCGGACACCCTATTTTTATACTCTCACGCAAGCGTTCCTAATTAATAATAGCAAAACGATTGCAAATCATCATGTCAAGCACAAACGCAAACGCTTTACGCATTCGCACAACGCAGAAGGTGGAAAACAATGAAAGACTACATCATAGAGCTGGTAACGGGCAAGGCTAAGACCAAGTCCCGTGTCAAGGCGATGACCCTCGACAATCTCAGGGCGAGGATCGTCAAGGAAGGACTCCTCAGAAAGGAGGAGAAGGTCGTAGTTTACTCGACCAGAGCACAGACCATCAACCCCGACACACCGTTCAATCTGACCGGGGTCATATGGATAGACAACTACAACGGACAGGTATTCTGGATGGATACCAAAGGCAAGGTGTCCAATGTCACCTCCGATGGTTCCCTCGGAAAGTTCAAGATCGGAGCGTGAGCACGATGCAGCAGTACGTAGTCGAGACGAGAATGCGCTCAGGCTCGGCGATGCCGTTCAGGACCAACGGCTTCACCACCATGAACGCCATGGACATCGACCACCTCCGCGCGAGGATACGCAGGCAGATAGAGTCCGACATCGGGATTGACAGCATCACGGTCTACACCACAGGCAACAGCGAGATAGGCCAGATGTTCCGCAACGCCATGGGCGACATCAAATGGCGGTCCTATCGCACCCACTCATACCAGAGGGTGACGGCCTGCGGTAAGATCAGAAAGGATTGAGACCATGACCACCTACTCGCTCAGCATCAAGAAAAAGAAGGGCAAGTACAACTTCTCGACGCGCGAGATGGATGCCGAGGACATCAGGCAACTCCGCCTGAAGGTCATCAGATCCAAGATTCTGGACGATCCCAGTGTCGATTACGTCAGCATCATGAGGCTGGGTAAGAAGTACATGTACCCCCAGGGCTCGATGTCCAAGGACATGTTCATCTACCGCTGGACAACCATGGATGCCGAGAACTATCCGGATATCAGGAACATCGACATGAGGACAGGGAACATCTCAAGGAGATCCTGATACCATGGTCAAGATAAAGTGGAATGTCCGCAAGTGGAGGGCATCCATGACGGACGCGGAGGAATACACCGCCTATCTGTGGGACAAGAAACTGAACATCCCATTCAGCATAACCGTCGATTTCAACTACAGGGACAATGGCAGCAAGGACTACACTGCCATCATCCAGTACATGAAGGCCGATGACATCCGCGCATGGTGGCAGATAAACACCGCATACCACGCATCGGACAAGTTCACAGAACCCAAGAAGATCCTTGCAGATGTCGAGGACACCTTCAACAAATTCGGCAAGGATGCGGTCCACATAACCTACGATGAATACTTCGACTGGAAGGAGAACCACCCCATCCAGAAGCACAGGCGCGTGGGTTCCGACTGGGGAATCTACATCACATCCAAGACCACCTCCGAGAAGGGATGGTACGACAAGGTGTACGGAAGCATCGCCAAGACCAACAAGTACGCATCCAGATGGTCCACCGAGGCCGAGGCCAACGCAGTCGCGCAGAACCTCGCCAAGAACAACACCGGATTCGTGTTCGAGGTCAGGCAGATGGGAAAGCTGGACAAGTGAGGGGAACCCGTCATGGTCGATTATAAGACAATCAGAATCGGAAAGGTCACGACCACCTATCAGGAGGGTAAGATCCCCGTCGAGGGCATCTCAGGTCTGAGAATCTATGACGGCACGATGGTCGACAAGGAAATCTGGTCCTCTATGAAGAGCCTATCCAAGAAGACCTTCAGAGGGTTCATGGTATCGACCGATCACGGCAGAATGACCATTGATGGCAGACCATTCGATGAGATGCACATCTTCAAGGATGTCAAATCCGCATTGAGGGCCGCCTATTCTCTGGACCCCTCCCGTGATGCCCGCTACGTATCAGAGTACATCTTCACCAAGACCAAGGATGGATGGAAGATGAAGTGGTCGGGCAATCGGACATATTCCGTGTACAACGACCCATCCAAAGCCCTCTACGGAGTCCAGCATTACATCATACACAAGAACACCGCATACAGGCTCATGTCCGATGGAAGCATCGGAACGGACGCATTGAGAAGCAGAGGGTTCGCCGCATACAAACTCTGAAACAAAGACAAGGAGACGATAACAATGGCAAAGACAGGTAACAGATTCATCGACGAGCACATAATCATCGCCGGAATCCCCCCCATCGACCCCAAGAAACTGCAGAAGGTCGCCAAGGCCGAGAAGCCCACCATCAGGGTGGACTGGAAGCATTCCAAGGGAGGATGGACCGTAGGGGACATCTACTACAAGGGAGGACACTACATCTTCGAGATGAAGAACTTCCTCGAAGGATCCGTATACGGAATCGACAACGGATGCATCTCCAAGCTGTTCGTGAGGAACAGGGGCGGAGAGGGTGTGGAGCACATCATCTACGGCAAGGTGGTCATGAACTATGACAGGGGATGGGACATCAGACCCATCAACAACGATGCCAAGGACATCCTGAAGGCCCTGAAGGATAGGTTCAACAACGGTATGAACGCATCCGACAAGGCCAACTATCTCAAGTATGTATGGTGAGAGGTATGCCAAGGGACATAATCGAGTACGTAGCGGTATCCATCGACGTCGGTATGCACGGTGATCCCGATGCCAAGGACCTCGCAGACCTGCGTAGGGTCATGGCGAAGTTCTGGCAGTACCCAAGGGACCTCGTGAGAATAGGCAGATCCTCCACCATGAACAGGTTCATCGTGGGTTACTACGGAATCGACATGGGAAAGAACCTCTACTACTGGGTCGACACTGAGGGTGTCGCAAGGGAGTTCGACCCCAAGAACGGAAAGCTTGGAAAGGTGATCAAACTCCCGGTAAGGGAGCAGAAACTGATCTGGGAAGAGGAAACTTGGGCGCTCGGAGAGGGACTTATCAAGAGCAGATCCATCAAAAGGAGGCCCTGAACTATGACACTTTACCATGTGGAAACATTCGCAACGGATACCAAAGGAAACAAGCATGTCAGAACCTATCTGGCGCATCAGTTCATAATCGAGGCGGAGAACCTCGATGCGGTACGCGCCAAGATGGCGAGGCATATGTGCCCCAACGTCGAGGCCGACATCTACGTTCCGAGCAAGCACAAGGGCCACACGACCCTCGTGAGGCTCGTCGGGAGGATGACCCTCGACAGGAAGCTGGAGATGTGGAGATGGACCGGTGTCGATGTGAACGGCAACACCACCAGCAAAGGAATAGTGGAGCCCAATGGCTCCATCAGGAAGGGATGATGGCCATGACCCTCTACGAGATCGCCAAGCCAGTGTTCAACGGTGCGATGATACTGGGCCGTCTGTCCGCAAAGGACATCGACACCCTCCGTAGGAACATAATCCTATCCGGCAAACTGGACAAGGAGCATATGATCATGGTCAGGACTGCCGACCACCATCACATCGGGACGATTTCCAAGGAGAACGACAAGTACGAATGGAAATCGGTCGAGGGCCAGACTTATAGGGTCAGCTCTAAGAACGGCACCATCAGGCCGACCGGGGAGAGGGTACGCACCAAGACCGTCATCGAGAAGGAGCGCAAGGAGAAGGAGCTTGAACAGGCCGCCCTTTACGGAACGCTTTTCGTCTGAAAGGAGAGAGAATACATGACAGAATACACAGTCTTAGGCAGCGGAGGGGATTCCAACGGATTCCGCCACTACAAGAGCATAGCGGATGCCAGAGCATATGCGGTACGCAGCCTGAAGAAAGGATACAAGGAACGCGCCAAGTACGGCGGGTTCTTCGCTCCGAACCTTGAGATAAGGTCGGAGAGGTACGACCCCATAGGCATCGTGGGGATGGGAACGGTGAGGAATCCGGAGACGGGGAGGGCATACGACTTCACCCCGGATTGGTTCTTCTACTCCCAGTACAGCACGGATACCATACCCCACACGGTCCACATCGTCAAATCCGATGGAACACTGGGAAAGAGATTGGAGTGAACACGGCATGACCAAATACCATGTGACATGCCCATTCTCAGGAGAGAAGTACACTTTCAACACCCAGAACGCCATCAGGAAGTTCATAGCATCCATGATGGCCCAGAGGGAGGACTGCAACAGGACCATCCGCATCTATTCCGATGCCGGGATGGTCGGTTCCATGAGGAAGACCCCCAAGGGGATAATGTACCGTCCGGTGAACTCGGCCAGCACATACCCCGTCAACAAGGATGGCTCCCTCGGGAAAGCCACAAGGACCACAAAGAGGAAGAACAACGACCAGAGCATGATGGTGGATTTGGACAGATCGATGCTGAAAGGCATCGAGACGGGAGCGGTCGCAAGGACCGCACTGCCGTTCCTCAGAATGCTCTGAACACACAAGAAAGGAGAGAAGACAATATGGCAACGAAAGAAGACAGCGAGAAGAATGAATCAGTCCAGACATACAACGGTACCAAGGGGGAGCAGTGGCCCTACCAGCATGATGCCCACAAGATGGGATACAGGCAGAAGGTCGCCTACAACGACGACCCCTACGTTCCCGAAGGACGCAGGCACCCTGAGAAACTCCAGAACCGTCAGGAGGAGGGATATGCATACACCTCCGCCGAGATTCAGGAGTTCAAGAAGAAGGGAGAAATCTGTAACATGAGCATGTCCGACCGCAAGTGCATCAAGAAACTGAGGAAGGACTATGCGAGCAAGCACAAGGTAGTCACCACATCCGAATGCAACGGCATCCTCAACCCCTTCAAGAAGCGCAGATGCCTCAAGAAGTACAACAGAGGACTCTGATCCTGCATATCCGACCTATCACGAAACCATAAAGAGGTATCATCCCCTGATGACTGTCAACATCGGGGATGGACCGATGCAACGGAGCACTACCAATGACCGCACGCATATTCTACATCGCGATCGACAGGGGCTATGTCGATTCCAGTCTGGTCAACATCCGCCGCATCGCAATTGAATATATGGAGAAGGACCGCTCCATAGACACGATCCCCGTATACACATCTGCGACCAAGGACTGCGAGGTAGGAACGGTCATACGCGCCCCATCGCACAGATTCAAGTACATCTGGTCGTACTACACCAAGGGCAAGCCCACCGAATCCCCCATGTCCATGGACGGTATCATACGCCATCACGGATGACATCCGTCTGGTATCCCGGTTCTTACTACAAATACCATAGGAATCCCGTTCCGATGACGATTCAGGGATGCGGATAAACATCCATATAAACCACGTACCCATTATACTCAATGTGCCCCACTACCAAGCCACTCCGGTTAAAGGGCACCTGAGTACGTTCATTCCACAAATTATAACGGCCGGAGTGGCACCGCAACACCCCTCTCGATCGCATATCAACACGCAACGCACGTTCTACGCACGATACCGTACCGAGGGTACATCTAACCCTCCACTTACCCTATCCTTCCCCTACGATGCCCTCTATCGACCTCCTATGCCCCTTTCCTACGTATCGGAAAGCCCCGATAGGGGGATTCTCCGCATCATCCTCCCTACGATGCCCTCTAAGTCCTCTCTAACGCATCGCAGCGGACCTCTAAGCGTGATCCTCCGCTATCGGCATATCATGAGTTGCTATGATGCCCTATACGGCTCTCTAAGGCTCACCTCCCCCCGATGCATCTACCTATCCCTCCGGTCCTCTCCGATCATCCCTCGATGCATCTCCCTAACCCCTCTAACCCCATCCTCTCCTCATCCCGAAAACACCCTCATAGCACCCCCTTAGAGTACCCTCTAACCCACCGAAAACACCCCCTCCTCGATTTCTGCCCTCGAAGCGTACTTGCTCATTCCTTGACCCTATTTCTACCCCCTATCCAGATTTCGCATGATCCTCGGATTTCAAATTATGTCGATTTCAGGGAGTTAAGTGTAGGTTTTCGTTTCCTCGAAGGTGATTATCGTCAACAAAAGGGAAGAATCAAGCCTTTATGGGGTCGGTTCCTCCCCCTCCCCCCCTCCCGTCTGGCTGCGGGCGTCTTTCTCTTTAGGGGCCGCAATTAATAATTAAATTACGATTTTAGCCGTGGGAATATGCGAATGCTACACCCCTCGGCACATATGCTATACATGTTCGGTCAAAAACATTTAGTAAGCGTATGACGAAAACAAATGTTCATGTTCGCGCTCACATTGGTGCTCTTCTTACTCACGATAGGGGTGTTCATACTATCCTTTGTAGTGAAGCGTGTGGAGATCCAATGGTTGGGATTCTTCGTATCCATATGCAGCATCGCACTGACGATTCTGGATGAATCGATCACTCAGGAAGAGATGCTGGTGCTGGTGATCCTTGCATTCTTCATCATGTTCATGACCGGACGCAAGGCATTCACTAACAGATACTGAACCGCATCCAGCGTCGGACAGATACGATGATTACGGAGTGGTTAGACGATGTCGGATGACAAGAGACCCGCAGAGGACCTGTTGGACGAGCCAAACATATCGTTCACCGATACCAACGGGATGGCGGATATGGAGACTCCCTTCCATCAGGCCATAGACCTTCTCGCCGTGACGCGCGGAGAGGAACTGGAATTGATGACGAGGGCGACACGTTCCATAGCGGAGGCCGCCGCCATCGGTTACAACATGATATTCCGTTTCAATTCCAGATACATCAAGGGACGCATCGAGCAGATGGAGCGTTTGGCGGTATCCATACAGGGACAGGGTCGTGACGAGGTCGTAAGGTCGTTGCAGGCCGGAAGCGGAGTCCCCGATTCCTTCTACGAGATGCAGGCGGGCAACAACACCGGATTCACTCAGGAGTGATGAAGCGACATGCCGTACGCCAAGAAGTATCCCGGCACAGTGGTGATCAACAAACGCTGGAACGGTAAACGTATGCACATGGTCGCCACATACAAGAAGAACCGCCTCAAGTTGGGTATATATAGCGACACATTCGACCTCTTCGTATTGGAGCTGAGGGACCGTATCAAGCGCAACCAGCAGAACGTAGTGATAGTCGACGGCGACACCGGGGCGGGAAAATCCACAGTAGCCATCCAGATATGCATAGAGTTGGCGAAGAAACTGAAAGTCCCGTTCGACTTCCAGAAGGATTACATCTACAGTCTGGAGGACCTATGGGACAAGCTCCAAGACCCCGATGCATCCCCGATCAACCTGATAGACGAGGGTTCCCTGTTGCTATCCAGCAAGAACTCAATGTCGAGGGAGAACAAGGACATAGTCAATCTTTTCAATACCATGAGGTCGAGGGGATGGAGTACGGTCATATGCGCCCCATCCATCTTCCAGATAGACAAGGGAGTGCGTCAGGTCCATGCGGATTACCGTGTCCACTGCTCCTCCGAGGACCATTCCCTCATAAAGGGATACGGCAGAGGGTTCTTCGAGGTATCCAAGGCCAAGCGCAACGAGTACTCCAAGGATGCAGAGCCATACTGGATGCTCATATCCACGGGCATATTCGGTCCTCTCCCAGAGAAGATCGACAACATCTACCAGCCTATCAAGTATCAGGCGCAGCAGAGGCTCATAGAGAACCTCATAAAGAAATCGAGGGGAGGCGCTCAGGCAGATGAGGAAGCATAAGCGCTGCCCAGAGAGGAATGCCTATTACATGGCGATAGCCCAGACCATGCTTTGCATCGGGTGCGTCCCGGTGCTTTTCTACATCGTGGCCGCCCCCTATGACATGCAGTTCCCCAGACTGACCACCGATGCCGGGCTTTCCGGCGCGTGCATGATCATCATCGTGATGCTCTGCTGCGCCATGTCGGTGATGAACCTCGTCAAGGCGAGATCCGAACTGGACAAGGCCGAGAGGGATTGGGACGACGAGGAGAGATTACAATGAACAACGACTCACTGAGAATCATCATGACCGTAATGATCATAACGGTACCCTTCATGTTCGGGGAGGTCGCCATGCTGGCGATAGCGTACATGGCGGGAATAGACCTCTCCCCGCTGATGAACATACCCATTTGGCAGATAACCCTCACGATGTTCGGATGCATCTTCATAGCGTTCCTCTCGATGGTGGCATCCATCGGGGTATTCGGCGGCATCATGGACAGAAGGAATGCGGCCGTATTAGGCAACCAGAGGGAGGCATCCCAATGAAACACGGCCATGCGGACAGGATAGCATTGCTGTTCATCCTCGCCATGAGCATATGCTTCGTGGTGGCGATGGCGTTCTTCGCCCTCACGATAGAGACCATGACCGGGGGCGTCCTCCCCGCGATAGCCATAATGATGCTGATGGCCCTCCCCATCGCACTCTATGCGTTCATGGAGCACCTTACCCACGATGCGGTCAGAAGGCTCTACCGCAAGGAGAGGGCGATGATGAAAGGCGATGGGAACGACGGTCCGGGAAACCCGGAGGACCCGTTCATCACATGGATGGGCATAATCTTCTCCAAGGAGGACTGAGGATGGACTTCACGAGAATCGAGCGTTACACCGACCCCATACTTCTGGGGGTCGCCATAGGACTGATCATGGGTTTCATCTTCAACATCATAGAGGACTCTGCGATCCATGACATGGATACGGTCATGAATGATGCGTTGGAAGCATATGTCATCACGATACTCGTCGCAGTCATCTACATGACCCATCTGTATATCCGCATATGGAGGTTAAAGGGCGAGGTCGAATCCAAGAGGGATGAGATAATCGCCAAGGGATACGACATCTTCAACGACAAGGGAAAGATGGACATAGACAAGCTCAAGGCGGCCGACCCCATCCCGGTAGGCATCCGCAGGAGGATCAACCGTATCGCAATCATCCCCGCGATGGCGATCGTGACCGTAGCATATGTGGCGACAATCGTCTGGGTGGAGGATGCCGTCTGCATGGACCAGATACCCTATGTGCTGTTCTTCATGATGCCCTTTGCATCCATGACCGTGGCGGTCATCATGATGCTCGCCATCAAGAAGACGCTCCGCAGCCGTTTCCTGAAGGAGCATCCGCAATACGCCATCAAGAAGGAGGGCGATGCGGAATGACCCCTTTCAAGCACGAGAGGATGACCCCGGAGCAGATAAAGAGGTTCAATCCATTGCTGGCAGTCCTCGCTGTATTCACCATGATGGGTGTGGCGGTCGGAATGGTCATCATGCTGTTGGTCGACTGGTTCGGCATAAAGGATGCCGGACCCGACAACCTCCCCCCGTTCTTGGGGCTGTTGGTGATAATGGTCATCATGCTCGCAACGATCCATTCCGTAAGGCCGTTGGCGATCCTCATAATGAGGAACGAGGCGGGAATGAAGGATGCTTTGAGAACGGTATGGGAGGACTCCGATGGGAACGACATCCCCGGGAAACCCCTCGTAAGGGAATCCGAGAAGGTGTACCCCCACCGCATAAACGCAGATGCCCTCGATTATCTGGCAGGATGCGCATCCCCGATATTGCTGGTGGCGTTGCTCTTCTATATAATCATCGACGGCCCCCTCTTGGACGGCATAGAGCCGAACTCGATAGAGGGCTTCGCGGTGATAATAGCCCTGCTGCTCGTGTTCATCGCGGCATATTACGCATCGATCTACATCATGGCATGGGCCATGAGGAAGAACCCCTACGCCATAAGGGCGATGCTGGAATTCGAGGAGAGGGAGGTAACTGAATGACCGAGAGCAGATGGGACAACATCAATTCGAGCACCACCGTCTACGTGTTCATGTACGCATTGATACTCTGCATGTTGATCTACGTGATCAACGGCACGTTCTACGATATGGATGACGATGCATTGACGGCGAGGTTCGTCTACGGCATGGAATACACCGCGCTCCTGCCATTGGGAGCTTTGGGCCTGATACTGGGAATCCGTCTTTGGATTACCGAGCGCAGGATGATCAGGATGGAAAGGAGGATACAGTCCTTGGAGGACAGGGGCGGAGAGCAATGATAGTGATAATAAGCGGATGCAACCGCGTGGAGTTCTGCAAGGTCACCAAGAAGAAGGACTTCGACCGCAGGTTCTTCATGACGAGAGGACAGCTCTATTTCGTACCGACGAACGGTCTGGTGCGCATGAGGGTATACGAATTCGGCAAGGAGAGGAACTCCGAGGCTGTCATCGCATACAAGGAGAACGAGATTGTACCCTACGACACCTGCGGTCTGGATTACAACATGGACAACTTCCTCGCCGATATCGACAGATACAAGGCGATGACCGACTACTCATGGTTCAAGGCTAACAAGCCTTGGTTCACGACCACCGCCAAGACCCTGTGGAAGTACCTTACAGCACCTGGAGGAATCGCATTGATAGTGATTCTCTGGTCATTCCTGAACGGCAGCGGAGGTCAATGAGATGGCCTATCAGGTAGACAGGAGCGCCCAGAAGGAGGCACGTGCCGCCAAGCGCGAGGAAAGGAGGAAGAAAAGGCAATCGGCCAAGGGCGACAGGGGCGCAGAGGATGACATCGCAAGGGACCAGATGAACAAGGCGATCGAGGAGGAAGCATCCAAGAAAGACCCGGCAAAGAAGAAAAAGACCTCTCGCAGAAAAAGATCCACTCTCAAGAACGTCCTCCCGGCGGAACCGCCGAAGATCGAGGAAGACCCCGAGAACGATGAACCCATCGAGGAAACCCCGGTGGAGAATGCCGGACCCGAAGAGGATCCCACTGAAAAGGAGGAAAGCCCCGATCCCGACACCCCGGACGATTCCGGGGATGCGGAAAGCGAGGAATCCGCATCCGTGGAGGATACCGATGATGCCCCCGAGGAATCCCCGGAAGAACCGGAGAGGATTCAGGCGGATGACCAAGACCCTCCGGGGAACACTGAAAATACAGAGGAACCCCCGAAATCCACCAAGCTGAGGGATTTGGAGGAGGAATCCGATGCCGACGAAGGCATACTCTCCAAGAAATGCCCCAGATGCGGAAAGGTATTCGTACCGTTCCCGGGGGACGAGAATCGTCTGGAGAACGGCGAGCCGCTATGCTACGATTGCGAATCCATCGCAGTGATGGCGGAGATGAGCGGTGAGAGATGCCTGATAATCCACACGGGGGAGCAGGAGGGCGTCGAGTACGTGGATGCCCCCGACGGTCCTCTGAAGGACCGCAAGGGGAGGACCGAGCCCGAGGACATCGAGGACGATAGTTCCGATGACATCGAACCCGAACCCGAACCCCCAGAGGAGCCGGAGAAGGAGGAACCGAAGGAAGAACCACCCAAGACCAACATCGCCGACCCGTACGAGGGCCTCGACCCGTTCAGGCGCAGGATGTACGAGGCGATCGATGCAATCAAGGAGAAGAAGGCCAAGTCCAAGAAGAAGGATAAACCCAAAACAAAGAAGAAGGACAAGATGGATCCCGACTCCCTGAGCGAGAAGTTCAGGAGATGGAAGCTGATAAACTTCGAGGGATACGTCAAGCTTCGCACCTTGGACAGGGACGAGAACTCGGGGGAGTTCGTATCCGAGATGGTCTTACTGAAGAGATCCCAGCTCCCCAAGGAGGCCGTACAATGCACCGGGGAGAAGAGCACCTATTGCGTGGACAAGATAAAGGACAGCGAGTGGTACATCGGATGCCACTACCGCAACATGGCGTTGCTGGAATACCAGTTTACGGCATCGGATGCCGCCCTCTACATGCAGTCCAACAAGATAGACAACGCCCTAGCGGTCAACTGGACGCAGTCCAAGCAGAAGGATCCCACAAAGATGATAATCGTCATGGGTGTGGTCCTCGTGGTGGCCTTGGTGGTCGTAACGAGATTCATGTGATGGAGTGATAGAATGTTCGGAAAGAAGAAAGATGAGAAGTACTACCTCACCCATATGACGGATGAGGAGATAGCGGCCGCCACCAAGAAGATGGAGGAGAACATCGCCCAGAAGAAGGAATACAACAAGGCCAGAGGGCTGAGGGGGAGATTCTCCGACGCCATGGAGGCCGGGATGGCCGCGAATGCGGAGACCATCAGGAGGAAGTACTACCCCAGATGGAGGAAGGTATGCGGAGTGGAGACCGATGAGGAGATAGACTTCACCAACCCCGTAGTATCCGTGGAATCGAAGATATGCGATCCCCGCGTCCAAAGGCAGTTGATCCAAGGCAAGAGGGCGGAGTTCCTCGCCACCTTGACAGAGACGGAGCAATAGGTGTACCTCACATGCACCGACGGGGAAGGCCTCCCTTATACCGATATAGAGAAAGCGAACGTGAGGAAGGCCATAAAGCAGGGCGCGCAATCCGCAAGGGACACCATCAAAAGGGAGAAGAAGGGCTGAAAAGCCCCGAATCCCCTCCGAAACCGTTTAACCCTATTTTTATGAAATCGCACATACGACTAAAGCGATGGTTTTCACGGATTCTACGATTCTACGATTTCGTTAAATAAGCGTATGACAAAAATTTCTGAAACATGGCAGACCTGCTTGATTCATCGACAAATGTAGTGATGGGACTGTTAGTCGCCGTCATCCTAATTTGTTCTGCGTTAATACCGGTCGCCCTGAACCAGATTGAAAATCTTAAAGCAATGTTCGTCAACGATGCCGAGGCCCTTAAGGAAATCAACTCGTATACAACAATGCTTGAGGTCGTCATCATTCTGGCAATCGTCGGATTGATCATAGGGGTCGTCCGCACTTACACAAGAACGAACGAGGTAGACTAAGCGATTGAACGTTCGACAACACAAAGCAATATATTGAAAGGGAGGTAAAGAAAATGGCATTCAGCACAGACAAGTTCGTTGGCAATGTGGTCAGCATCACCGTAGCGGTCATTATCCTTGCTATGGTCGCCGTCCCCATCATCGCCTCTGCAACCGCAGACATCACAGATGATAACCTGAAGAACATCCTTAACGTGATTCCTATTTTCATCGTTATTGGAGTCCTCATGGCCTGCATCTACATGTTCATGGGCAAGGACAAGGACCAGTGATTACGGTCCCCTTAAAGGAAAGCGGCCAAAGGGCGGTCCCGCAAGGGATCGCCCCGAGGTTCAGAACGCAAGACCAAGGGACCGTAAGGCGGGTAACCGCCTGCTTGACAGACGTACCCCCTTGGCACTCTTTTCTATCACTCAATCACGGAGCAACTACACATGGACATGAGAGACGGAACGTTGGGAGTGGTCATTGTAGCGATAGCTATGGTTCTGTCATTCGCAGGAGCTTATATCGCAGGAGTCGATTCAGAGGTTCAGGAGGTAACGAGATACAATTATCTGACCGTAGTTGATGGACTCTTTGAAACTGAGCAATCTCCACAGTACATCGAGTTCGATCCATCATCGAACTACACAGGATATTATTCTGAACCCTCGGTCAACCCATTCTTGGATGGAAAATATTTCTTTGCCGAAGACAAGGTTGGATTCACACCCTATGTTGATAGGGATGGCAATCCGAGGATTAACAATTACAAAGTAGATTTGGAGCCGAAAGTCTACACAAAATTCACAATCAATCTCACAGATGGCATACCCTCAAACTTCCATCCAACGGATGCTAAAGGGATACAATATTATGCTTACGATCCACAGGTAGGACAGAGACTCGATGACTATGTAAGCGGCAGTTACTCCGTAGTGGGAGACATAGCCCCCTCAGAAGGAGGTACGCCCATCGCAATATACCTCAATAACATCTATGTCGTAAACCTTAGCGATATTTTATCGTATTTTAATATAACAGATCCCGGACAATATCTATTGACATCACCAAGCAACGATTCCGAGATTAACAATCTCTATCCATATAATGATTTCAATTCTAACTGGGTGCTTTTCAGTTATAAGGATTCTTGGGTATTCAAAGAATATCCTTTAACCGATGATTGGTGGACGTTGACTTACGCATCTACCGATTTCAACAAGATGAACGGAACAAATTTCCCCAATCTACCGGCCATCGCCTGCAAAATCGACCTCAAGGGCATAGAAACCACCGATAATACCACGAAATATCTCGGAACCGCATACATCTATGCAGAAAATGGAATGTATACTCTCATAGACTCCATGACCATCGAGGACTGTGTCGTAACTTATGCAAAGGAAATCTCTGAAGGAGACACATATGCAGCATGGAATCTCGCACTCGACTCTGCTTGTACATACCAGATTCTAAGTGTTGCATACCTTGACCCCAACGATGGTGTCTGGATGAAAGAAACGGAGTGATCCTATGGTTGACATATCTAACAAACAAACCCTAGCCATCATCGTACTATCCCTAACATTGGTGGGAGTCATAACAATCTTTGATGCCGAACAATCTGATGCAGAGTACTATTCATTGGATGCGGCCCAACTGGTCAATAGTACACACTGGCCAAAATATGTTGAACCCGGATCCTATATCCACATATATGATAGTCTGGAAATGGAGAATGGAAGATTGGTAAGATACTCTGTATCTCCAAGCAGTTTTACAATCAACAACGATTATTTGGATATTCATTGGACCAAGACCGTCAACAGTACCGGAACGCTGATAGATGAGGGGTGGCCAAGTTTTTATCCGAATACTGAAGGCTATGAGTTCCAGCATGGGTTCGTATATCATGCAAATGGTGGAACAAACCAACCACAATGGGATCTCGTTACCGATTACTCTACTTTTTGGGAGGGGTATGTCACATATTCTGAACCTACACCACCGACAGGAGCAACATTCCTCGGATGGGCCACAACCCAGAACGCAACAGAACCCGAATACTATGGCGGTGACTATATGTTCTTCTACGATGACAGAATATTCCATCTATACGCCGTCTATGAAATACCGGATCCATATGTCTTTACATTGAATTATGATGCGGATATAGGTTCAAACGCACCCGCTTCCCAAACATGGTCCGGATACGATACATCCCATGTCTTCACTATACCCTCAAGAACACCGACACCCCCTTCCGGTGATACATTCCTCGGATGGGCGTTCTTCCCCGGGCAGTCAGCATCATTCTATCCGGGAGACACTATAAGATTAACGCTGGATGGTGCACAGAGCGTCAGTAAAACACTGACTGCGGTATACGCATCCCAGACTTACACTGTTCAGATAACCGGAGATTCGCATTTGAATGTCGACATCTCCCAGGTCTCAGGATTGCGTGGAGAGGAACCTGTAGGAATAATCAACTCAACGCATTTTATAGTTGGATTAACTGAAATAACAATGACCTTCGATAGAGGGTGGATGTTGGATTATATATCATACACGGATCCGACCGTAAGCCCCAATGAGATAAAGCTGTATCCCAACACCGCACACGAATCAGATTATGTTACCAGAGCTACAACCATAACAGCCCACTCTACCCGCATAGGCTATACGGTCACTTTCACAGACTATGCAAACGGTTCTGTGTCATTGGACAGTATCCAGAATGTACCTTACGGTTCTACTGTAACATTGAACAATGACAATTCATTGACGATAACAGAGCCGGGTACAAATCCTCGTACTTGGACATCAACACCCATTCCGGACCCCGGTTATCAATTCTCATATTGGAGAAGAGGCGGCGAAGCGCTGACCGATCCAATCACAGATATGACGACATTCGTAGTCCATTTTGAACGCACAACACAAATTTCCACCACATTCTATAGGAACTACGATAGTTCTGACAACACCGTTGTGGATACAATAAACCAGTCCGTGGGGAGCACATTCACGCTCCCCACAGAACCGACACGTAGCGGATATACATTCGCAGGATGGTATACTGCGAGGTCGGGGGGTGATCAGATAACCTCATCGACATCCGTAACCACCAACTCACCCACCCAGATCTATGCACACTGGGGTCAGAATCTTTATCAGTTTACGCTGGTTTATGATGCCAATGGTGGCAGCGATCCTCCCGCATCGCAAACCGCTACCGATGAGTATGATTGGCACGTATTCGACATATCTCCTCACCCACCTACCCCCCCGGCAGGGAAAAGATTTCTCGGTTGGGCCACAACGAGTTTCGCAACATCAGCAACATACTTGCCCAACGGACACATAAGAGTCAGCATAACATCGGGAACATCCACCACCATCACTCTCTATGCAGTCTACACCACCGTGAACTGTACTGTGATATTCAGCGGAGGTGACAGGGGAACCGTTACACCATCCCAATTCGATGATGTTCCCGGGGGAGCATCTATACAGATAAGCAACAATACCCTCTCGATAGGAAATAGGACGGCGACGGCCACCCCTATAGATGACCGCTATGTGTTCGTATCTTGGTCCGTATATGATGGTACGCAAGTCACCGGAGAAGAGATGCACATATCGGCCAATTTCGCAGAAGCGCCCGGCGAGAGATATGTCGTCACTTTCGATGCGACTACCAATGGAGGATACGTCACTACGAGCTCCAAATACGTGGAGAACGGCTCAACCTATGGAAACCTTCCAAATGCTACAAAGAATCAGGCGACATTCGTGGGTTGGTTTACTGAACCCGATGGCGGAGATCAGATAACATCAAGTACCACTGTCAATCTGAACGACAATCAGACGCTATATGCAAGATTCACATTCGATGTCACCTTGCGCACCGAGGGAGGAGGTTCTGCCACAGCATACAGTCAGAGTTATGGAACAACAACCGTTGGTCCGAACGAATCCGCTGTGATCACGGTAATCTCCGGGACAACTATGCAACTAACGGCCTCACCAAGCACAGGATACTCTTTCGATTCTTGGACAACAACGACACTCATAGAGAACCCCACAACAACGGTAACTCTAAAATCCAAGATTTCCCTCGTGGCCTTTTTCACGGCGAACGATTATATTATAACATTCGATGCAAACGGAGGTTCTGTAAGTCCCAGTTCAAAAACGGTAACTTATGATTCTCCCTATGGAGACCTCCCGACACCTTCCAGAACCGGATACGCATTCGATGGATGGTACACCTCCACAACAGGAGGTACCAAGATAGAATCCTCACAAAATGTGAATATAACGAACGATAGAACATTTTATGCCCAATGGATATATGGGTGGTTCACAGTAGAGTTCGATGCAACGACCAATGGAGGAACGTTGACATCAGGAAACAACTCAAAAGCAGTACACAATGGCGATCCATACGGTACGCTTCCAGTAGCGGCCAAAGACAATTACGTGTTCCTTGGGTGGTTCACAGAGGCTACAGGCGGTGATGAGGTGACTGCAAGCACAACAGTGAACCTCAGCGACAATCAGACCCTTTTCGCCCAATTCCATATAAGCCAATTCACACTTACTCTGACATCGAACGATGGAGGAAGCTTCACAGTCACAGGGGGTACCAACCCGGTCACCGTATCGTCCGGTGGAACTGAAACTGTAACATTCGACTACAATGCAACGATAGTCTTCACAGCCTCTCCCGATAGCAACCATTCGTTCGCTTATTGGGGCAGTGGAGGCAATCCGGTAGCCTTGGAAAACCCATGGAGATACAACCTTGTCCGTACGGATCGCACGATAACGGCCGTATGGACCGGGGCGGAACATGAGGTAACGTTCGATGCGACAAGAAACGGTGGACAGCTTTATCAAGGTCAGGAATCAACGAAAAAGGTCTACAACGGAGAGACATACGGCAGTATGCCGATAGCTTTCAAGGATGGATACAATTTCGCAGGATGGTTCACTGCCGCAACTGGTGGAGATCGTATCACCCAAGACACCACAGTGAATCTGAACAGCGATCAGACGCTATACGCCCAATACGATACGTCCCCATACTCGATAGTTGTGTATGCAACCAATGGTACCGTCACCGCAACGGATGGAACAACGACCATAACAGTCAATGATCAAAATTCTCCCCAGACGTTCACAACCACTGCGGAATCAATAACCCTGACTCCATCCAACACCGTTTCGGGATACACTTTTGATTATTGGCAGTATTTCAAAGAAGGTGACACACAGCATCCAACCACGACAACGAGGATTCCTTTGGAGATCGAAGTCGGTAATGATCTGGAGATATTCGCTATCTTCACCGAGCTCATCATAGAAAGGAACGTTCATTTCTTCACCAACAATGCATATTATGGACTGTTAAGCAACGGTACGAACGTCCAGAGGACATTCGATGTTACTGCAAGCGTAGGTGACGTCATACACATCTCAGGCAACACTATAACCGTGGCTGGAACGACCATAACGGCAATTCCCGGCGAGGATGGCCAATTCCTGAACTGGGTGGGGGTAAGCGATGGCCACATAGTTCAGATGTCCGATTTGGATCTGTCGATACAGGCGAGGTTCTCCTCTGGTGCATTCCCATTGCCAGATGTTTTCTGGGACAATAAATATATCAATGGTTACGTGGACATCGCCTTCAATTTCCTTGATACAGGGCACAATTGCAAGCACACGATGTACATCCCTCTATGGATATACGATAATGGTGACGTACCAATCGAGGGGTTGGAACCAGAAGATGGTGTCTGGTATTTCCAACAGACCGCTTATGCATTGAAAATAGATGTGAGCTATTACCCTACAGTGGTATCCTATGAGTTCTATCAGGGTAGTACGATAGTTAAGAGCGGCTATATGAAATACGGAGACTGGGGGCAGTTCATGATCAGAATCGACCCACAGGAGTCGGAGATAAAGTTCTATGGAATCAACAAGAGCATCAACAATGCTTTCACCTTCTCCAATTTCAACATCCTAAGCGAATACACACTATTCGATTACAAGGAAATGGGACTCAAATTGGCAATCAACGACATCTATCACGAGGATGTTGCGGATGATGATGGGGATGTGAACCACCCTAAATTCGAGGTCGTGGGCACATCTACATGGTTGGATACGTACGGATTCGTGATGGTGGATCCTTCGCTCAATATATACGACAAATTCCCAGATTACGATGACATCAGGCTCAACCTATACAGCTTCGCAATGCATGGAGATGCGGCCACATTCAACGGATGGACCTTCGACATGGACAATTCCAAGATAGTCATACACTATCTGCCCGAAGGTCCGTATTACGTAAACGGTGAGAATGGGGAACGTATTCTCCAGTATAGGGAATACAACGAGGTATGCATCCCAGAAGCAGATGATGCACAGACGATCGAACTCACTCTTCAGAACATCTATCTCACATGGGAGAAGATTCACTCCGAGAACGTCGATGAAAGGAAATGCTATCTGACATTCGTCGATGATGGGATGTCATTCTATCTCGGCCATTTCACGACCGGGAATCTTGAGATAAGTTTTGAAGGTGTATGGTATTTCACCACCGCACTATATGAGCCTTATACGGCTGAAGAGACATATTTCACGATGGACTGGGATTCATGGTTCAACGTTTCGGGTAACACCTTCATATTGATGTTCATCGGAGGATTGATCGGTGTAACGGCACTCCTGTCAGGAATCATGAGATGGAATCTCGAATTATTCGATTGGCTGGTGGTAATCGGTGCCGGAGTAGTCACATACATTATGTTGGGGGTGTTCTGATGTTATCTTTCAACGATATAAGAGAATTAATCGCAGAGAGTTTTTTCGATGGAAACTTGGATGTCGCGGGAATAATAATGTACATAGCGGTGTTGGCAATAGTCATCGTGATCAGCAGGGGAGCGGTATTCTATGCTCTGCTGGTAGGGATGGCGGCAACCCTCCTATTTACAGTGATGGGGATACTTTCCACAGAGATAGCAATCCTGTTGATAGTGGTATCCGTCCTCGGTCTCGCATATACATCCAGAGGAATATGGAGGGATTGAGTCTATGGGAGGTCTCATGGGCGGAGGGGATTCCGGGTTCGCATTCAGGATGATAATCTTCGCTCTGGTCATCATGATGGTCATGCCGCTCATGATCAACATCTTCGTACCATCACAAGCACTGAATGTGGATAACGAAACCGTGATGGATGACTATTATAACTTCACAGGAGCCGCCAGAGGCCACACGAAAGAATCCGTATGGGTCCTGACTGGGGTCTATACACCGTATGAGGGCGGTAATTACAACTACACAGAAGATGGGTGGCTATACGGTGCACGCATCAACACCTACACTCCGACGCAATATGAGGACACCCACGAGACATTTACTGTATCCAGAGATTCGGATATCGGCATTTACCGTTATTATGGTGATTCGAGGGATTATGACGCGACCACAGGTACGGGACACAAGGATGGAAGCTACTACACCAGTGTAGTGTTCGACAGGGATCAGAAATCGGACATATTCTTCTCCCCACAGGCGAAATACGACAGTTCAGGAAACAAATACGATCCGACCAAGACCAACGAACCCTTCTACTATAGCTATACGGGCTGGAGATACGCATTCCAACCGACCTCTGATGCTTGGACGAGCAATGCAGATGGCGATCAGGTATTCATCACGGCTACGACCAGCTCGTTATCATTGATCTGGTACTCCTACTATACATCCACGGGTATCAGCGGGCAGTTGGTTTTGTCCGGCAATGACTCTGGTGTGGCCTACCTCACTGGGGACCAAATCGTCGGTGCTTTCGATAGCACCACCAACACCGCCCGGTTCAATATGACCTTTAATGGGGGGGTGGAAATGGGCATCTATATCCGCATCGACCCTTGGTATCTGACAAATGGAGGATATACCATCAAGCAGTGCTACGATCTCGGATATTGGAGCATCATGGTCACATCCATCTCCACAGATGCGGCCGCCTATGTCGGAACCGATAACCCTCTGAATATCGCCAAGATATTCGAGACTCTCGTGAATCTAATGACTTTCGATTACACTTCATACAATATGTCGGAGGCAATGGGGTACCTTTGCAGCTTCATCATCGTCATTCCCCTCTATGCGGGACTGATAGCATTGGCGATTAACAACATCCCCATACTGATATTCACCGGAGTTCTGGCCGCCATCGAGTCAATTGCATTGGTCATAAAGAACTGGACATCGTGGTTTGGAATCATAGGTCCAAACATCAACATCAACGACGCGATAGCTGTCGTACTGGAGTTGATAGGAACATAACACTCAACAAGCCCAAGGGGGGCGTGATGCCCCTCTTGGACGAAGATGAAACGTATTAGACCGGGAGCATCCGAGGAGCATCGGGGGCAGGGGGAAAGGCACATCCCCCTCCCCCACCGACGAAAGCCCCCATCATCGATCAAGACACCCGACAACAAAAAAAAGACAAAAATACAAGGAGTCAACAGAAATGGCATCAGTAACAGAGAAGCTATCATCCAATGTGGTAGCGATTACCATCGCGATCGTCGTTATCGCATTGGTATTCCTGCCAATCGTCTCAACCGCAGTCAACACGACAGTGGACGGGGACGAGACCAGCATCACGAACGCATCATCCCCCACAGCGAAATACAGCTTGGCGGATGTTCAGAACATCGCAACCATCACCATCACGGCCACATCCGGTGGAATCACAGTGGATCCCGCTACCGCGACATCCGTCATCGGACCGTCTTTCAAGATCGATGTTACCGCATCCACCCTGACCGTTCAGGTCGCATCCGGGGCACCCGTAGTCTATCAGACATCGGATTCCACCCTCGATGCCACCCTGACCCTCGACATCGGAAACGGAACAGCATCCTTCACGGGAACATCCGCCACCGCTCTCGTCACCATCCCCTCGTTCAGCAAGCTCTACATCGTGGATGCATCAGGAGACTACGGATTGTTCACCCCCACCGATGTGAACACAGTCTACGTCAACTCGACCCAGAGCATCATCGCAATCACTGGGACCGCAATCGTGACCGAGAAATCCACCGCATCATCCCCCATCGCGATCACATCGACCGCATCCGAGGACATGAAGAACGTCTACATCGTGACCGATGCAGGCACTGGTGGAGCGATCCTGACCCTCATCGACTGCCCCTACTACGAGCAGGTTCCCGCATTCGATGACAACCTCAAGACCATCTTCGAGATCCTTCCGATCCTCGTGGCGGTAGGAGTCCTCGTCGGCTGCGTTTACCTGTTCATGGGCAAATCCGCAGTCGGGAACTGAGCGGAACGAATCCCGATGCCATCCAAACCTCCCCCTCTCCGACACAAGGAGGGGGAGGAAAGCATCGGGGTCGAGGCCTGGGCATATGTGAGAAGTATGCCCGGGAGAACCCCTCGATAATCATGTGAGGGATGACGGATAACGGACGCTCCGCCACCCCCCTATTTTTGACACAAAGCATAGGAAGGCGTTTGTTCTCATTGATGTCAAGACACTCGATGTCCGTTAGAAGATGTTAGATTCTACCATTGATAATAAACTTCGCTTGCAATCCTCAGTCGTTACGCTTGCAATACGATTATAAATGACATACGCCATACTCGGAAATAGGAAAAAATTCCTGTTTTCCTGTCCGGCGGGCAACTACAAGCTTCGAGTGTTTTCCCATGCCCGTCGGACTCACCTACACATCCAAGGCCGATAACAATATAAGGCAAAGCCAGCAATCGGGATGTCAGGCATACGCCGGACCGACGCGGTTCCATCGGATGGGAGGATAGGGTCGGTCGGGACCGGGGCGAGTGCATCCAAAACTTATTCGCCCCGTTCCCTTGCAAGCAATTCTTATAAATGATTACAATAATGACTCATTTGGAGTACAACTGTCTGTCTACCGCAGACAGGCGGAGGACCACATAGACCGACAACCTGTAATCTTGGGCATACTGTATCTCCGTACAATACTTTGTTATCAGGTCCTCCGCACCTCTAATCCTAACATCACGAAAGAACGGCTATATTCTTGATGATACGATAATCCATCAAGCAACGTTCCTGCTGTTGCCGAGACCTCTCGGATGCTAACTCCGAGAGGTGGGGTGGGCATCCAGACCCAAGGCCCGGCGCTACCCGCCCCGTCAACCATATTCTCCGTCTTGAGTGATTTTTATAAACTGGAATGCTCTCTTCCGATTCGTGGAATTGATCGTATGTCAGACAAACATTCATCAGCAAAGGCAGCGATGCCTTCGTCCGGCGGGCATGAGGGTGTTCAGATATTGAGCGACCCAGTGCTCAGGGACATAGTATTGGATTTCAAGCAGGGCATGACCCCCCAAGGCATAGTGAGGGTGTTCTCCGAACGCAGGGAACTGTCATCGGATGACCTCTCCCCACGCATGGATCCCGAACCTTACACCGTCGACAAACTGATAGTCAGGATATTCGAGTCCTTCGGATGCGCCAAGACCGGGAGGGAGACCCATATAGGGCTCTCGGCCAACCATACCCGCAAGGCCGACCTGTCATTCATCAACAAGGACGGCAAGATGTTCATAGTCGAGGCCAAGCCCCTCAACGCAGACCTCTTCCAGAAGACCGATTCCGGGGGTGTCAACCAAGTCGACCAGATAATGAGGCTTAGGGAGACCGAGGAATATGCCTACGGCATAGCGACCGATGGAAGGATATGGGTGCTGATAGACGGTCAGAGGAATCAGAATATCTTCGACATAGACACGGACTACGAGGGATTGAAGGCGATCCTGTCCGAGAGCAGACCGATATCCCGCAACAAGGCGGAGATATCCAAGGCGTTCTACAAGCGTTACATAGAGCTCCTGTACGGAAAAAGCACGTCCAAGACCCCCAACGCATCCTACAAGGAGATGGGGTTGGTCGACAGGATAACGGGAGTTCCCGATGCCGAAAGGCGCGGAGAGGTGGCCACAGTGGTCATGAACAGGCTGATCTTCATCAAGTTCCTCGCATCCAAGGGAATCATAGACGAGAAGGTATGGAGATTCCTCCGCGAGAGCGGTGACGAGATATACCCAAGACTCCACCAGTTGTTCTTCCTCGTGATGAACCGCCGCAAGGATGACAGGAGGAACGTGAAGAAGGAGTTCGCAGAGATACCCTACCTCAACGGAGGGCTTTTCTCCCCCATACCGAGCGAGAACTACGTGGGGGTCAACATCGACTCGGAGATCCTCAACGAGATATTGGAGTTCCTCGACAGTTTCAGTTTCGGGCATCACGGCAACGAGGATGCCGACACCCTCGACCCGGAGATATTGGGATACATCTTCGAGATGTCCATGAACAGCACCAACCGCAAAGGGACTGGGGCATTCTACACCCCGAGGGAGGTCACATCCTACATGTCCGAGGAGGCCATAACCACCGCATTCCTCGACCGTTCCAAGGAGATACTCAGGAGGAACGGCTACAAGGAGGGGGAGCTGGATGCCATAAAGGGCATCGACGATCTGATAAAGGGAACAAGCGCCAAATCCCTGTACGACATAGCGACCGAGGTGTTCCCGACATTCCGCATATGCGACAATGCGTGCGGTTCGGGAGCGTTCCTATTGGCCGCTGCGGATGTGCTTTTCAGGATAGAGCGCAGGATATACTCCAACCTCAACGATGACCCCGGAGAGGTCCTCACCAAGAAGAACATACTGAACACCAACATCTACGGCGTCGACCTCAACCCCGATGCGGTGGAGATAGCCAAGCTCAGGCTATGGCTCTGGGTGGTGGATTCCTACGGCATGGGATGTCAGGAGACCCTCCCCAACATGGGATTCAACATCCGTCAGGGCAACAGCCTGCTCGGATATGTTGCGGTCGATGATATGATCAAGAACGAGCCCTTGGAGAACTACGGCCAAGGGAACACCACGGTAAGGAGATTGCTGGAAGAACGCACCCGTCTCATAGCCGAGTACAAGGCATCATCTGGTGACGAATCCGTGATGAAGGCCCGCATAATAGATGACAAGTCGGGTTCCATCAACGCCCTTCTCACCAACAACTTCCATAGGCTCAGCAGAGGGGATGAGATATGCCCCATAACCGACCTCATAGGGCTTTCCCCCTTCCATTGGGAGTGCGAGTTCCCGGAGGTCTTCGAGAACGGAGGGTTCGATGTAATAGTCGGCAACCCGCCGTACGTCCAGATACAGACGATAGACGATGTCTCCAAGAGATTCTACGAACGCTCGGGATTCCGCACCTACAACTCCCTGTCAGACCTCTACTGCCTTTTCTACGAGAGGAGCAACCAGATCCTCAGAGAGGGTGGAAGATGCGCCTACATAACCTCAGACAAGTGGATGTATGCGGGATACGGCACATCCCTTTCGGATTACCTCATGGACAGCACCGACCCATACGGGTTGATGGACATCAAGAGCAGGAGCGTGTTCCCGACCGCCACGGTCATGCCGAACATACTATTCTTCAAAGCATCCCATTCCCACCAAGCCACCGATTCGGTAACGTTGATGGGATGCACAGTGGAATCCCCGACTGGAATCCCCGACCTCGGATCGTTCTTCGATGCCAACGCCGTCCCCACGACCGTCCAGAAAGGGAGCAAATGGAAGATACGCGATGGGATGTCCGCAAGGATATACTCCAAAGCCATGTCAGTGGGAACCCCGTTGAAAGAATGGGATCTGGTCATAAACCGTGGGATAACGACCGGACTCAACGATGCGTTCGTCCTCGATGATGCAACGAGGGATGCGATGTTGGCTAAGGAACCCGATGCCAAGGAGATAATCCGCCCCCTCTATCGCGGAAAGGACATAGGCAGATACCATTCCGACCATTCGGGGGTTAACCTCATATGCACCCACAACGGCATCAGGGCCACCAAGACCCAAAGGGTCGATGCGGATGCGTACCCCATCATCAAAGGGCATCTCGACCAATTCCATCCCGATCTGGAGAAAAGGCAGGACCAAGGGGATACCCCATACAATCTGAGGAACTGCAAGTACTTCGATGACTTCGCCAAGCCCAAGATCATATGGAAGAGGATAGGCTCGGTTCTGAGGATATCCTACGATGAGACCGGGGCGGTATGCATCGACAGCTGCTGCATAGCGACCGGGAGCCACCTGAAGTATCTGACTGTGGTACTCGATTCATCCATGGGCAGATTCCTGCTGATGGATTCCCCCCAGACGGGAACGGGTGACCTCATAGTGAGCGTTCAGGCATTGGAGCCCATCTGCATCCCGGAACCCGATGATGACACCGACAGGAGATTCGCAGAGGTCTACGATAGGATAGCCGATGCCATGACCAAGGGGGAGGATCCCAAGGACATCATCGAGGAGGCGGACAGGCTCGTATTCTCATTGTACGGTCTGGATGACGAGGAATCCCAATACGTCCTATCCCATTGCCTACCATGAATCAGACGATTGCTCTAAAAAGGTAAGAAAAACTGTAAATGGTTTGGGGGATGGATGCCATTTTTTGCACCCAAGGGACGCTCAATTTACTGAGCCCCCCCCCCCCGGCGAGGGGGCGCGGAGGCCCTGGCGGGGGTGGGCCGGGGTTGCGGCCGTATGGC
>Ga0310690_10002031_pt1 | contig 34287 bp, 21 predicted proteins | sample AusTroGonzalo_MG_2_FD_207661 | JGI IMG/M metagenome (GOLD analysis project Ga0310690, IMG submission 207661) | Bovine rumen microbial communities from tropical cattle in Woodstock, Queensland, Australia - Gonzalo_04 (v2) (version 2) | ecosystem: Host-associated > Mammals > Digestive system >...
CCAACATCTTTCCTGAGTACTATATCTTAAGGGTGAACCAATACGAGAAGGAGACCGCGGATACACCCTTGGAGGAGTGGATGCTGTATTTGAAGGAAGGCTACATCCGTCCAGATACCACTACACCGGGATTGCAAAAGGCGAGGGAGTGCCTGCGAGTGCTGAGCATGTCGGATCAAGACAGAAAGGCGTATGAACGATACCTCTACAACAAGAATTACGAAGAGGACGTGGTGGAGACTGCTCGCGAGGACGGTTGGTTTGAAGGGTTTGATGAAGGCGAAGCTATCGGTGAAGTAAAAGAACGGAACAATCTGATGGAAAAGATGCGATCTTTGGGCTTTGATGAACGGGTGATTACGGAGATTTTCACCTAGGATGGACTTTTTTCTAAAAATTGTTTATCTTTGTGCGTTCTAATGTTATTATTCTTATGAAGACAAAACCCCTTTTCAAAATAGTGACATTGCTGATCGCATGTTGTGTGTTGTTTGGCTGCGGCAAAGACGATAAACCCGGTTCGATCGTGGGAATGGTGACGGACTATTCCACGGGCAATCCTGTGGCTAATGCCAATGTCCAGCTTCGCCCAGGCGGAGAGACGACCCTGACCGGAAGCGATGGCATGTATGAATTCCTTAATGTCGCCTCCGGCAGTTATTTCATCACGGTGTCGAAGGCTGAATACACCGACCTCATTGACGACTATGTCATCGAAGTGTCGGGAGGAAAGATGGTGCGGAGGGATGTGCAAATTGTGAAACGCCCCGCCACAGTGCATCTTTACGACAACGAAAGCCAAGAGGTGTCCGAACTGGACTTCGGTGCCGATGGCGGTGTGACCCAAAAGTCGTTCATCATATTCAATGGTGGCACACAGTCAATCAATTTCACGATCACCAAGACCGCCGATTGGATCTCAAATGTCAGCCAGGCTTCAGGAACCATAGCTACAGGGGGGAACTGTCCGATCGTGGTCACCATCAACCGTGAGTTGCTGGCCTCAGGCGATAACATTACCACCTTGCTGGTGACAGCCTCCGAAGGCGGAAGCAAAGAGCTGACCGTGAAAGCGAAAAAGGTTGGTGAACTGCCTACAGTGACCATCTCTGAAGCGATTGCAATCGATAGCGTGACGTACCGTATCAAATGCGAGGTGCTTTCCGACGGCGGACAGAATGTGACCGAAAGGGGCATCTGCTGGAATAACTTTGGGGATCCAACGCTCGATGATGACAAGTTGCCATACTCCAGTGGAGGTACTGGTCAATATACCATCAGGATGGAGGACCTGACGGTCGGCAAGCGGTATTTTGTGCGTGCCTATGCCCGAAATAGCATCGGCGTTGCTTTTAGCCGAGTGATGGACTTCAAGCCTGGTGCCCAAGGCACCGTGCCCACGGTGTCCACCACCCAAGTGGTTGACATGACTTCGTCGTCGGCCACTGTCAAAGGCAATGTGACAGGCGATGGCGGCGTGGGTCTCATCGGTCGTGGCGTGTGCTGGGGCTTGAGTCCCAATCCCGACCTGAATGGCAGTCACCAAGCAGCCGACGAGGCCGACTTCGGCGCGTTCAGCGTGACCATCACTGGGCTGATTGCCAATACCACCTACCACGTGCGTTGCTATGCCACCAATATCAAAGGCACGTCATACGGTGAAGACCTGACTTTCGTTACCACGGAGGGCTTGCCTACGGTGACTACAGCGGGTGTTTCCGACATCACATCCACCAGCGCGTTGGGCGGTGGCGACGTTACCGATGGTGGCTCCAGTTCAGTGACGGAACGCGGCATCTGCTGGAGTACGGGTCATACCCCTACCACCAACGACAGCCATGCCAGTAGCGGTACTGGCCTTGGTAGCTATACGGTGAACATGACGGGATTGACAGCGGGGACAAAGTATTACGTCAGGGCATACGCCATCAACAGCAAGGGTACGAGTTACGGCGCTGAAGAGTACTTCACGACGGAGGCTCCGAGTATGCCTACGGTGAGTACTTTGGCGGTGAGTGGCATAGGAGAGACAACGGCTACCTGTGGTGGCAAGGTGACCTTCGACGGCGGCGTGACTGTGACTGAACGCGGCATCTGTTGGAGCACACAACACAACCCATCTGTCGATGGCCACCATTCCAGCAATGGCACTGGCATGGGCGAGTTTTCCGTAAACATGAGTGGACTGACCGCCGGCACGACCTACTATGTCCGTGCTTACGCTGTCAATAGCGTGGGAACGGCATACGGTACCGAAGTGAGCTTCTCAACCAAGCATGGAGCTTGGCCTGATGGCACCCTGCCGGGGGGCTTCTCCATCAATGCCGTCCAACAGGTGCATTTCTCACAAGGCAACCTGCAATACCGAGCCTATACTGGCACTTGGAGATTCGCCGATAACCAGTATGACTTCGTGGGTAACAACAATGGCAATATCTCCCAAACTTACAGCGGCTGGATTGATTTGTTTGGATGGGGGACGAGCGGTTATAATCATGGAGCATATTCGTATCAACCATGGAGTACAGGTAGCTCTGATGAAGGTTATAAGGCGTATGGAGACGGCTATTTGGACTTGAATAATAGCACTGGAAAGGCTGATTGGGGCTATAACGCCATCAGTAACGGAGGCAATCGGACCAACATGTGGCGAACCCTCACGGCAGAAGAGTTGTATTATCTCTTTGAATTGCGTGAAACCGCCTCGGGAATCCGTTATGCCAAGGCAAGTGTCAACGAGGTGGTCGGGCTGTTGATCCTTCCCGACGATTGGGACAACTCCATCTATCCTTTGAACCACACCAACGAGCCGGAAGCATTTTCATCCACCAATGTCATTTCTGAACAGGCATGGAACACGCTTGAGATGCATGGGGCGGTTTTCCTGCCATGTGCTGGAAACCGTAATGAGAGCAGTTACATGGACTTGTATGGTGAATATTGGACATCAACGCATTATACCTACTACAACAGCTATTACTACGAAACATATTATTATGCGTATGCCCTTGAGTTTTTTGAAGTGAATCACTACGACCAACATGCCGAATTGAACTATTCAGACTTTACGTCACCTCGGCACATGGGCTGTTCGGTCCGTTTGGTCCGTGTGGTTCAGTAAAGCGGTTAAAAAGTAACTAATTAACAAATCCTGATATGAAAAGGTTTTTACTTGTAGTCGCCCTGTTGCTTTCAACCTTGTTTGCAACATCCCAAAAGGTTACAGTGCAATTTACCGGAGTTGACAAAGATGGCTTGTATATGCCATTTGATTCGGTAACGGTAACCAATCTCAATAGAGGATGGACCGTGACTTTGGAATATCCTGACACGACCCTCGCCCTTTCAGGCGTCGGAGTTGACGAGTTTTCCTCGGATCAAGCAGGTATTATCGGCATGTACCCCAATCCGTTCAATGATTTTACCCATGTGGATTTTAGTATCCCCGAGTCGGGTCCGGTTGGGATTGATATTGTGGGTATCGACGGCACCCAAAAGGCATCGTGGGAGGGCGTTCTTCAAGCGGGATCCCATCGGGCGAGGATTACACTCGACAAGCCTCAAATGGCGTTAGTTGTCATCACTACGGGAAACGACCGCTATATTGGCAAGTTGCTCCAGGTTGGCAGCGGGGGAGGGAACACGGTTGAGTTGAGTAACACATCTTCAGTTGCCTCTGGCCGTTCCGTTCGTTCGGATAGGTTTGATGCGAATGGAGGATTCCTGCCTGGTGATCGGCTGAGTTGTATTGGCATGGTTAAGGCAAATGGAGATATGGAGGTCAGTGAAACGGTGCTGGAAGCGGTTTACGAGGATGAGACGATCACTTTGGTATTCCCAATATCGCAAACCCCTCCATCGCCAGCCCCCATTGGAACGATCTACACCATTGGCGATATCCTTCGGATGGAGCCTGGTACTGTGTTTGACAAGGATGCCTCGGTATATGGCGTTGTCACAGCCGATGAGAGATCGGGCAATCTTTACAAAGCCATTTTTATTCAAGATCGCGCTACGGGTGATGCCATCGAACTTTATATGAAAACCTCCACTGTAGCCAAGATAGGCGATTATGTCCGTGTTTATTTGAAAGGTGCAGCCTATGATGTTTATCATAATCTTCCTCAACTAATGAACTTTGATGCAGAAGGACATGTCTTCGTTTTGGAAGCAGTTGATCCCATTGAGCCGGAGGAGACCACGATAGCCGACATCTTGGCAGGAAACCACTTGGCGAAATTGGTGAAGCTTTCCAACGTCATGTTTACCGAGCATACCACTTTCTCCGAAATAAATAATTTTGGAAACCGGATCTTGGTGGATGCGGACGACCCTTCGAGTTCGATCATTGTCCGTACCAGCAATTACGCTGATTTTGCCCACGACACCCTGCCTCAGGGTCGTGGCAGCCTGATAGCCATCGCTACTGTGTATAATACAACATGGCAACTCATCATCCGCTCGCTCTCGGAACTGGAATTCGACGGCGTTGCTCCACCGCCGCCAACGCCTCCGACACCCAATCCTCCCGGCGAAGTCCAAAACCTGCCTTATGTCCAGTTGTTTGAATCGGACTTTGGGACTTATTCGACATACGATGCCGAAGGCCCTCAGTCGTGGGTGATTGATTACGGCACGGCCAAGATGACCGGCTATGAGAGTGGCACCAATCACGCCAATGAAGATTGGCTGATTTCCTCGCCTGTGGCTATCACAGGCGTGACTGACGCAAAACTGACCATGAGCTATATCGGTCGTTATTTCAACGACATTAATTCAGAGGTGACCCTCTGGGAATCTCCTAACTATTCCTTCGGAGCCAATCCTAATGAGGCTACTTGGAACCGTCTTTCAGTAACATTGGTAGAGAGTGCTAACTGGAGTACCTTCCAAACTGCTGAGATTGATTTGACTGACTATGTGGGCCAGACGGTTACCATTGCTGTGAAGTACGTCTCCACCGACAGCAAAGCTGGTACGATTGAAGTTCGATCTATTGCCATAGAAGAAGGCACAATAGGGGGTGGGGTGACACCTCCTACACCAGGTACTCCAACAGGCGATGGAAGCCGCGAGAATCCTTTCACTGCCAGTGATATTATCGCTTTGGGTATTGAAACCTCTGATGATAATAAATATTGGGTGAAAGATTACATTGTTGGAACCATCGATGCCAACTATGTGTATTTGTTCTCCAGCGTTACCGAAACTAAGTCCAACATAACGCTTTCGTCAAATGTAAACACATACAACCAAAACGAATGTGTTCCGATTCAATTGCCTGTGGGTGTTGTGCGTGACGGCTTAAACCTCTGTGATAATCCCCAAAACTATAGGCAACAGGTGTTGCTTTATGGTACGTTGGAGAAATACTTCCAAGTCCCTGGCGTAAAGAATGTTACCTATGCCGAGATCGGTGACGTTACGTTGGGCGTTGATCCGAACATTGGTCCAGTCGTGCCTTCAGGAGAAGTCCAAACCATGCCCTACGTCCAGTCGTTTGAGACTGAGTTTGGAACATATCTCACCAAGAATGTTATTGGGATACAAGCATGGGAAATCGCCTTCTCGTCGGCCAAGATGTCAGGCTATATGAGTGCACCTTTCGATAATGAAGATTGGCTGATTTCAGCGCCTGTACAAATCACTGGCGTCGAACATGCCAAGGCGGTTTTGAACTATGCCGCAAAATACGATGCTCCGTTAGAAAGGGACATAACCATACAGGTGTCGTCCAACTACGAGTTCAACTCGGATCCTTCCACGGCGACTTGGACTGAGCTTTCAGCGTCATTCGAAAACAACAACAAGGATTGGAATTTCGATGAACTGGAAGTCAACCTCGATGAATTCATTGGCCAAACGGTGAATCTGGCTATAAAATATACATCCACTACTGCCGGTGCACGTACCATTGAGATCAGGAGCATCACCATCGAAGCCGATGAATGAAAAACTGTTTATCTTTGCCTCGTTAAAACTAGTTGAAAAATGACAAAACCTAATACCGAAAAGGAATTCCATGATGTGTTGGCAAAATGCCGACAGCTGTTTATCTTTAAAATGAAGGACTATGGTCCGGCATGGCGTATCCTGCGTGCACCGTCGATCACGGATCAAATCTATATCAAAGTGAAGCGGATCAGGACCCTGCAGACCACTGCGGAACGCCTTGTGGATGAAGGCATTGAGCCTGAGTTCATCGGCATCGTCAACTACGCTGCCATGGGTGTCATCCAACTTCAGCTGGGTGTGGTGGACCAACCTGATCTTGGTTCGGAAGAGGCTACCGCCCTCTACGACAAGGTGACCAACGAGGCTTACGAGCTGATGACCCGTAAAAACCACGACTACTCCGAAGCCTGGCGCGACATGCGCATCAGCTCCATCACCGACCTCATCATGAGCAAGGTGCTTCGTACCAAGTCGATCGAGGACCATGGTGGAAAAACAATAGTCAGCGAAGGGCTGGATGCCAATTATTATGACATGATCAACTATGCGGTGTTTGCCCTCATCCTTCTCAACGAGCAAAAGGAAGACGGCCATGAAAGCTAAGAACAACGCCCTCGCCTGGATCAGCATTGTTGTGGCTATCGCCTCGGCTGTGGCCATCCCTTTCGTGCCAGAGTATAGGCTGTGGTTCCTTGGAATCCTGATACTAAATATTGGGTTGGGTTTGGCTGGAGCGCGGCACGCCAAACTTGCTGTTTGTCGGCTGTTGGTTGGCGGCCTCTTCATCTTCAGCAGCTTTACCAAAGGCGTCGATCCTTTGGGTACGAAATACAAGATGCTGGATTATTTCGCCTCCTACCATATCGAATGGCTCAACGAAGCGGCTATGGTGCTTGCGGTGCTGATGATCCTTGCGGAGTTCCTCATTGGCATTTGCCTTGTGACCAATGTATGTCCCAAGATTGCCACTATCGGCGGAACGCTTTTTATGCTGATGTTTACCACGGTGACGCTTTTCGATGCACTCTATGATATGGTGCCCGACTGCGGCTGCTTCGGTACCGCCGTAAAGATGACCAACTGGCAAACCTTTTACAAGAATCTGGTGATCGATGCGGTATTGCTACCGCTGGTACTGAATATCAAATCGGTGAGGTGCGGTTTGAAGCCCCGTGTTCAATTCATTATTGGGCTGGTTTACGCCTTGCTGTTTACAGGCTTCGAGATCTATAACTACCGCCATCTGCCAGTGGTGGACTTCATGGACTGGAAGGTGGGTAAACAAATGAATGTGACCAACGGTCAGGAACAGCAAATCTATCTGACTTTCAAGAATAAAGAGACGGGAAAGACCCAAGAATACCTTTCGCCCGACTATCCTTGGAACGACTCGGTTTGGATGAGCCAGTGGGAGTTTGTCGATCAGCGCGTGGTGGGTGCCGACAGCTATTTGGGCTTCTCGGCCTTGGACCAAGATGGGGATGACGTTACCGAGATGATCCTGAGTGCAAAGAACCTGCTGATGTTTACCTCGCACGATTTGAGCAAGGTCACGGAGAAGGAATGGAACAAGATCAAGAACATCACGGAAACAGCCAAACAAAAGGGCTTTGAGGTGATATGGATTGTGGCTGAAACACCGGAGGAGTTGGAGAAATACCAAGACCAACACCCATTCTTGGAAGAGGCCTATTTCGGCGATGAATTGGAAATCAAGACCATTGTCCGTTTCAATCCTGGATTGATTTGGCTTGACGAAGGCTTGGTCAAAGATAAATGGAGTGCCATAGACTTTGATAAGGCATGGGCGCGTATGTGATCAGGAAATTGCTATATGGTTTGGCGGTGCTTTGGGGTGTCGCCACGTTGGTGTTTTTCCTTTTCAACATACTTCCGGGCGACCCTGCCCAGATGATGCTTGGACAGCGTGCCGACAAGGAATCGGTGGATGCCATCCGTGAAGAGTTGGGCTTGAACCAAAGTCTTGGCAAACAATACGTTGACTATCTTAACGACTTGGTTCCCATCTCGTTTTACGATGTTTCAAAAGGGGAGGAGAAGCTTGCCAAAGTGGCTCCATACGCCAAAATGGCCACCATCGGATCAACGGCGGTGGTTTTGAAGGCTCCTTACCTGCGCATGTCGTACCAAAGCAAACGCAAGGTGTCGAACATCCTTGGCGAAGCCTTCCCCAATACGCTCCTTTTGGCCTTTGTGTCTATCTCCCTGGCCTTTGTCATAGGCCTTTTGATCGGCATCCTGACAGCCATTTTCAATACCAATTTCCTGAATAAGCTGACCTTGTTTATCACCACTATCGGTATGTCGTTGCCCTCATTTTTCGCAGCCATCCTGATGGCGTGGATTTTCGGCTTTATCTTGGAAGACGTCACAGGATTAAGCATGACGGGCAGCCTTTACACGGTTGATGAATACGGTCGTGGCGAGTACCTTACCCTGTCCAACCTCATCCTGCCCGCCCTGACCTTGGGCATGCGTCCCTTGGCGGTGGTGGTGGAGCTGACCCGTACCTCGCTGCTCGAGGCCATGTCAATGGACTATGTGCGCACGGCCAAAGCCAAAGGCCTGCGCCCTTGGAGGGTGATCTGCATCCATGCCTTGCGCAATGCCCTGAACCCCGTGGTGACAGCCATCTCGGGCTGGTTTGCCTCGCTGTTGGCAGGTGCCGTGTTCATCGAATATGTGTTTGACTGGAAAGGCATCGGCGTGGTGGTGGTCGATGCTTTGGAGAAATACGACTTCCCCGTCATCATGGGAGCAGTGTTGCTGATCGCCGTGATGCTCATCATAGTCAACCTGATCGTTGACATCATTTACGGCATCATCGACCCGAGGGTTCGCATCAGTTGATGCGCCACGCAATGCCGCAGCCAAGGCGGAAATAATCCTTGAAGTTTTGCACGTCAAAATCGGCCTCAACGTCGAGTTGCAGGCGCGGTATCGGTGAGTAGGTGAATCCCAATTCGGTCATGTACTGGTTGCCGTCGGGATGTAGGTAATTGAACGTTTCCACGTAGGTGCTGAGTTCGTCGGTGATGCTAAAGCCAAGGTTCAAGCCAAGAAAGACGGTAGGAGTGGCCGTCACGCCATCCCATTCCGAGCCTACGTTGTAGCAAATGGCGAACCAGTCGTTGATGTCGTTTTCGAAGATCAGGTACATGGCAGGGGCCAGATGGTCGGGGAGAAGGTCGGCAGAACCAACATGCGGCGATTGCACTTGTGCCAGAAAAGCGATGGAAGGCATGGCTTCCCTGCCATCCCAGCAATGGATTTTGGTGCCGAAGGTGAGCGGATTCATGCCAAATGTCATGGCATCATTCAGCTGGAAGTCGGAGCCAATCCGGAATTCCACGTTCTGGAAAATGCCGAATCGGTAAATGGTGCTTGGGAGAGCGATGGTGCGATCGCCATGGTCGCGCTCATAGCTGAAGCCGTTTTCCCATGAACACTTGTTAAAAGGCAATACTTCGGAGCCCCAAACGTTACCCGGACGGTCGGTGGGGAAGGAAAACTCCTCTTCCTGGGCATGGCAGATGCCCGCTATCAGCATAATTGCAAAAAACAGGATTCTTTTTTTCATCACTTCGATATTATCAGCGCAAATTTACAAATTATTCCGTACCTTTGCCCATTGTGTAATCTTTAAATCTTTGAATCTTAAAATCATTGGAATATGCGTAGCAAAATTGTAGCTGGAAACTGGAAAATGAACCTCACCTTTGATGAGGCCGACGAATTGGTGAATGACCTTCTGGACCGCTTGGAGGAAGAAAGCGAGCTGAAATGCGAGGTGATCGTATGCCCGCCTTTCCCATATTTGGAGATGCTCACCGACATGGAATATGAGGAGCAGCAATTCAACGTGGGTGCCCAGAACTGCAGCGCTTACGACAAAGGCGCCTATACCGGCGAGGTGTCGGCAAAAATGCTGAAGTCGCTCGACGTGGACTACTGCATCATCGGTCATAGCGAACGCCGTAAGTACTTCGGTGAGACCAACGAGATCCTGGCCGAGAAAATCAACCGCGTGATCGAGAACAACATGTCGCCCATCTACTGCGTGGGTGAGGTGCTTGAGGAACGTGAGGCTGGTCGCCATTTCGAAGTGGTCAAGGAGCAACTTGAGAAAGGCTTGTTCCACCTTGACGGCGATGCCATCTATGATTGCATCATCGCCTACGAACCCGTTTGGGCCATCGGCACTGGCAAGACCGCCACGCCTGAGCAGGCTCAGGAAATGCATGCCTACATCCGCCAGCTGGTGAAGGAACATTACGACCAGGCGGCAGCCGACGACATCCGCATCCTGTACGGCGGCAGTTGCAACGCCAAGAACGCCACGGAGCTGTTCTCGCAACCCGATGTCGATGGCGGCTTGATCGGCGGCGCTTCGCTGAAGGCTGAAGATTTTGTCTCGATCTGCAAGCAGGCCTCACAATTGATGAAAGACTGATGAAGACGTTTGAATACACCTTTACCCTGCCCACTTCCGACATCCAGCACGACATGCTGACCACCATGCTTGGCGACCAGGGCTTCAATTCGTTCATGGATGACGACATGACGCTGAAGGCCTATTGCGCGGAAGACCAACGAGATGACCCGGCTGTGGAGGAATTGCTTCGGATGGAGGTCTTTCAAGGCGTGAAGCTCCTCAACGTGGAGGCCATGCCCGATAAGGACTGGAATGAGCTTTGGGAGGCATCCTATCAACCCGTGGTCGTCAACGAACGTTGCCGGGTAAGGGCACCTTTCCACGAACCGGATCCGAGCTTTGAGTTTGACCTGGTGATCGAACCCAAAATGTCGTTTGGCACAGCCAACCATGAGACCACTGCCCAAATCATCACGCTGATGCTTGAGACCGATTTCGAGGGTAAGGACGTGCTCGACATGGGCAGTGGCACCGCCGTGCTGGCCATCCTCGCCAAGAAGCTGGGTGCCGCCAAGACCGTGGCCATCGACAACGACGAGTGGGCTTACAGCAATGCCTTTACCAACGTGGCCCTGAATGGCATCGACGACATTGAAATCGTCCTTGGCGATGCATCAGCCATCAAGGGTGAATATGACATCGTGTTGGCCAATATCAATCGGAACATCCTGCTGCGCGACATGCGCCATTATGTTGACCACATGCGGCCTCAGGCCCATATCTTCTTCAGCGGCTTCTATACCGAGGACCTCGATAGCATCAAGGAAGAGGCCTCCCGCAACGGATTACGATATGTGAGACATCTCGCCAAAAACAACTGGGTGGCTGCTGAGTTCGAAAAATAACAGACATGAAAAGGATTGCAACGTTATTGGTGACGCTCCTGATCATGGCCATGGGCGGCTTTGCCCAAACAGCGCATTTTTCCACTGATAAGGACCAGTTCTTCGAGGAACTGAATTCCTATCTGGCTTCGTCGCCATCGAAGGACGACAAAGCCGCTGCTGAGGCACTGTTGACGGAATTCCGAGGCGTTTGGAACATGCATTACGATGCCGAGGAAGCCGCGTTGGCCATGGATCTCTATGAACTGATGCGCGCCAAGACAGCCAATCGTGCCTATTATAACATCCTTACATTCACCGAAATACTGCTTCGTGCGCCCTATAACGGCATGACCAAGGCCGACATGAACCGTTTTCTTGGCTATACCAAAAGCCGTTTCACCAAACGGCAAGCCCATTTGGACAAGTACCTGAAATCGTGCCGCGACCTCTTTGTTGACCATGTGATGGGCGAAAAGGGTGCCACCCAATGGATGGCTCCCAACGCCAGTTTTACTTTCCCGACCGATACCGCCTGCCTTTTTGTGGTCAAGCAATGCGACCTCATGCTGAAGTCGCCGAACGACCAATCCGTCATCCATGACACCTATGGTCAGCTGAACCTTGAGACCCGTCTTTGGACAGGAAAAGGCGGCCGCGTGGATTGGACCAGGTTCGACATCCCCTCATCCAAGGTTTACGGGGTCTTGGGCGACTATCAAATCAATTTTTCCGCCTCCAACTACCGAATCGATGCCATTGATTTCTATAACAAATACTATGCTGACCATGCCTTCCGATGCGTTTTTGAAGATGCGGTGAACGATGCCTCACCCGGTGAGAAAGCGATGTATCCCAAGGCCATTCCAACGGGCGAACAGACTGAACACGTCAAGCTTTTCGGTGATATCGACTATCTGGGCGCTTTCGGCATGTCGGGTCAAACGGTGAACCTGTTTGGCACTGCGAGTGAACCCGCACAACTGGTGTTCATGCACAACGATCGCATCGCCGTCAGGGTGCGGTCGAACCGTTTCGCAATGACCGGAAACAGCCTCGTCTCAGAACAGACGAGTACCCGCATCTACCTTTACGATACCCTTAACAACACCATCGACTCAATCTATCATAACGATCTGGGTTTCAGGTACAACAATGACAAGAACATGGTGCTGCTGTACCGTAAGGACAATGGCGTGGGAACGGGTCCGTTTCATGATACCTATCACGACTACGACATCTTTTTGGAAGCCATCTATTGGGATCGGAAAGGCAAGGAGATGGACTTCCGCCGACTGGAGGGAACCGTTACCACTAGCGAGGGAGAGGTTGCGTCAGTGAATTATTTTCGCAAGTCGGATTACCGAAAGATTCAGGCACTGGACCAAAAGCATCCCATGGAGAACTTGAACAAGTTCATGGATCTCTATGGCTATGAGGATCATCGGTTCCATATCGACGACTATGTGGCCTATGTAAAATACCCTGTTTCCCAAGTGCTTACGCTGATTCTTAACCTTCAGTCGCAGGGGTATCTGGAATACGACAGGGAAACGCGGATGGTCACTGTGTTGCCCCGCTTCTTTGACGTGCTGGCTTCCGATCATGACGAATTCGACTTTGATGTGATCAAATTCAGGACAAAGGTGGGCAATCGCCAGCCCAACATCCGTTTGTTGCTCAATACCAATGATATGCTGGTATATGGCATCAGTAACGATCAATCGGAAAACGGCGTTCCGTCCATTACGCTGAGCGACTTCAAGCACGTGCTGATCATCCCTGACAATGCCCGTATCGTGCTGAAGAAAAACAGGGATTTCAATTTCTCGGGATGCATCATGGCGGGCATGTATGAATTCTTTACCAAGGACTGCCTGTTCAACTACAATAAGTTCTCCATTGAGATGAACAAGGTCGATTCGTTGCGTTTCTACGCCCGGTTCAAGGGCAAGGTCTATCCCGTTGAGGGTACGCTGGAGCGGCTCAAGGGCACGTTGACCATCGATGAGAGCGACAACAAATCGAGCGTCAGGGAAACACCCGACTATCCCAAATTCCATTGCCCGGGCAAGTCCTATAAGTTTTATCGTGACATCAACGGTGGTGTCTTCGATCTGGAATTGCCGTTGGATTCGCTGACGGATGAATTCCTGGCCGATAAGTTCTACTATTGCCTGGATCCTTTTTCGGCGGATCGTCTCGACAACTTGAATGCCGAGGATATCTCGTTCAAGGGCAAGTTGGTGTCGGGCGGCATCATCGCCGATATCGTCCAGCCCTTGGTGGTGATGGATGATCATTCATTGGGCTTCAAGCACGTGATCGGTGACGGGAATGGATCCAGTTATCCCATGTTTGGGGGCAAGGGAGGGTTCCATCATGAGGTATATCTCTCCAATGAGGGTTTCTATGGTGTTGGCCAGCTTGATGTGGAATCTTCGGCCTTTGTCTCGCCGAGATTCGATTTTTATCTTGATTCGGTGGTGGCCTCGGCTGAGTCGTTCGTGATGCATGAGACTAATGGGGGGACGCGTTTCCCGAAGGCTTCATGCGGCCCGATTGACCTGAAATGGGATGTCGCTGTTCCGCAGCTTGTTGCGTTCACTAAGGATGAACCGATCCTGTTGTACGACAAGATCAATTTCCATGGACGGACCATGCTTTCCGACAAGGGCTATCGCGGCGACGGTGTCCTGACCTATGGCTTGACCCGTTTCGACTCGAAGTATTTTAACTTTGACTCACGATCGTTTGTCGCCGATTCGTCCAACTTTGTCTTGTACGACGAGGATGGCAAAACCAAGGCGTTCCTGGCGGATAATTACCGCACCCATATGGAATTGAGTCCCCAAACGGTGCGTTTTGAGTATCTTGATGATAAGAGCAACCTTGATTTTCCCCTCAACCAGTTCTATTGTTCCTTGAACGAAGCGGTGTGGGATTTGGCCACCAACAACGTCCATCTCTCCAGCCCGGCTTCGACGAGTGCTGAGTCGAAGTTCGTCTCCCTGTTGCCGGAACACGACTCTTTGTCGTTCAACTCCACTACGGCCGATTATGACATGAACGATTACGTCATCCGAGCCCATGATGTCCGGAATCTCTTTGTGGCCGATGCCGAGATCATCCCATCGGATGGAAGCCTTGTGATCATGCGTAACGCCTCGATCAGTCCGCTGGATCATGCCTTCGTCAAGGCAGGGGAACGTGAGTACAAGGATGCAGCGGTGTCCATCTACAGCCGTAACGACTATATGGCACTGGGCATTAAGGATTATCTGGATTCAGAGGGTGTGGCAACTCCTTTGTTTTTCCATGAGATCGCACCCGTTGACGGTATCACCGTGGGTCATGCCGAGGTGCCCGATACCTTGGGATTTATGCTGAGTCCGTATTTCGGCTTCAAGGGAGAGGTCGTCTCCACGGCATCCGAGCCGTTTGACCTTTATGACGGCAGCTTCCGACTGGAACAGTCCTGCCTTGAGGACTCCGTATGGTTTGTCTCAAAGACCAAAATCGATCCTCAGGCGGTGGAAATCCCTGTGGTGATGGATGAAATCAAGAAGGTGAGGCAAGGCATCTTCAACGGCTTGTGCTATGAGTATGGCACGGGAGGAGGCTATCACGTCAACTTTTTGAAGCCCATGAATCCAGAAACGACGACAGTGACATCGCAAAACGGCAACTTGACCTATGACGCTGAAAACCACAGTTATGTAATTCAGGATACCTTGCAATCCAATCAGGAATTACGTCTTTCGGACCGATGTGTGGTAACGATGCATGGCGCTTCGGATTTGGGCTTTGACCAGGGACTGACCCGTTTTGCCAGCTGTGGCGATTATGTGGGCTATCCCAACGACAGTGTTGCCATGGAGATCCTGAATGTGTTCGACGCGCCTGTTTTTGATGATCAGATCCTGAAAGAAATTGCTGATGTTTACGCCTCATCGGGGAGCGAGGCGGTGGATCTTACCCATACGCCTTTTGTCGAGTATCTTGGCTTTGAGCAAGGTGAGGAATCTGCCGAAGAGCTGCGTGCGGCCATTGAGTTGACAGGCTATCCTGTGATTGAGCAGGGGGATTTCTATAACAGCACCATCGTCATTCCATCGCTGAAGATGGTTTGGAACCCCACGTTGAGGGCGTTTGTCTCAGTGGGCAAGATCGGCTTGGGCAACCTCGGCCCTTATGTTGTGAACCGCTATGTTGACGGCCATGTGGTGTTTGACAAGCGCATGGGGATCATTACCTATTATTTTGAGGACGACATGTTCATGACCTACCTCAGCTACAATTGTGCCGACGGACAGTTGCAGGTCCATGCCACCTATGGGAAGGTCAACTCCTTGCTTTCGTCGATGAAGGAGAAGAAACGCATGGTGGAAACGAAGACCGCGTCGTTTGAGTATGTGGTGACACCTTACGAGGCGATGACCGATTTCCTGAGCCGGATGAAGAGGGCAGGGGTGAGGTGAGAGAACCCCGAAGGGGTTCTGACTATTAGCCCAGGGTTGGGCGAAGCGAAGCGGAGCCTTCCCTGGGTAAGCGAGGCGGAATAAAAATTTTTAAAAAACAATCCCAAATCGAATTTTTTTGTATTTTTGTAGTTTGATAGAATGGATAAATAGAAGTAATAATCAATAAAAAATAAAGAAAATGAAATTTATCGTATCAAGCTTAAAACTGTTGAAGAGCCTCCAGGCCATGAGTGGCGTCATCGGCTCCAACAACACGCTGCCAATCTTGGATGACTTCCTGTTCCAACTGACCGACGAAGGACTGAAAATCACCGTGTCGGACCTTGAGACCACGATGACGGTGAAGCTTCAACCCGATAAGGTTGAAGGCAAGGGCGAGGTGACCATCCCAGCCCGTATCCTGCTTGACATCATGAAGAACTTCCCGGATGTTCCTGTGACCGTGAATGTCGCTGACGACACGCTGGCAGTAGTGCTGAACGCCGGTGATGGCCAATACAAGCTGTCAGGCCACAAGAGCGACGAGTTCCCGCAGATCCCAGTGATGGAAGAGACCTCGGTTTGGGAAATCCCCGCTGACGTGCTGGCTACCGGTTTTGAGAAGACCGTGTTCGCTACTGGCAACGACGAGATCCGCCCCATCATGTCTGGCGTGCTGATGGAGATGAAGGAAAACTACCTGACCTTTGTCGCCACCGATGCCCATAAGCTGGTCCGTTACAGAAGGCTGGATGTCCGTTCGGATGTGCAAGCTTCGTTCATCATGCCAAAGAAACCCATCAACCAGTTGAAAAACATCCTTGGTGGCATGGCTGACGAACCTGTGAAGATCGAGTTCAATAGGACCAACGCTTCGTTTGTGTTTGGCGACTACAAGCTTGTGTGCCGTCTCATTGAAGGCCATTACCCGAACTACGAGGCTGTCATTCCGGCCAACAACCCCAACCAGTTGACCATCGACCGTCAGCTGTTCCTGTCGGCCATCCGCCGTGTGGCAGTGTTCTCCAGCAAGGCCACCCATCAGGTGCGTTTCAAGATCTCTGGACAGGAGATCCTGCTCACCGCTGAGGACATCGACTTCTACAACGAGGCCAAGGAGCGCCTGACGTGCAGCTATACAGGCGATGACATCGAGATCGGCTTCAACTCCCGCTTCTTCCAGGAGATGCTCAACAACCTTGACACCGCCGAGGTGAAGCTTGAGATGTCGGCACCCAACCGCGCAGGCATCCTCACACCCGTCAACAACGAGACAGCCGGCGAGGACGTGCTGATGCTCCTGATGCCGGTGATGCTGAATTCATAATTAGAATAGGTAAAAAAAGAGAACCCCTGGCGGCACTGCATAACTCCCTGTAGGAGTTACGACAAGGTGTCCCCAGGGGTTCTCCTTTTTTAAAGCTATTCTTATTTAGTTGAAGTATAGTTTGGTTAATTAAATTGAAAAATATTTACTAAAACAGTTGCAATGTATAATAATTAATTATAATTTTGCATCAGATTTGTAAAGAGAAATAATAAAGGAGTAAAAACCATGGCCAAACCAATCAAAGAAACCCCCATCCTGTGTGGAGAAGATGCCCGCCGTTTTGAGGCTCGCATGAGGGAGAAAAGAACCGAAACACCTGTGGAAAGGGAGAGAAGGTTGAAGATTTATGAAATGTTGATGGCGACTGCATATTTCTAAAGCAATGGCAGAAGATAAAGCTATTGCGCAATATCGTATTTATAAAATGGCGGAAAACGAAAGAATTGCATCTGTTAATGCGAAACGGATAAAGAGTTATCCTGCTGCCAAGATTGGTCGTTTTGCAGTAGCCGAATCGATGAAGGGGAAGAATAACGGATCTCCATTTTATCTGAAAAATGGTTTTGTTCCCCTTAATGAAGAGGATAAGGAGGATGAGACACGTCTCTTATATTTTGACTTGAATGATGTGAGCTAAGAATAAACCCCGAAAGCCTTTTTTCAACCTTCGGGGTTCATGTCAATTTTGTTCACACTGTTTTTTGAGGGTATTATTTATTCCGCAGGACGGACTAGACGGACGGAAAAGCCATAATAACGTTTGTTATTGGTGAGGTAAATTGTACTACCGCTGACAAGATATACGGCATTACTACTACCTGCATTTGTTGAACTCCAATAGCATCCATAATTTGAATCGTAGTATGATACATTTTGTCTTGATCCTGTCCTGGGAAGGAAAACGCATCCTAATTCCTCCATGCTAGACCACCCGTCATCAGAAAAACTGTTATTAAAACCTCCGTTATAGTCATTAATCCCTAACAGGCCGGGTAGATAGGACGGATGTGAGTAATTATCGGGTAAAACAATTACTCCTTCAATTCCGTTTACAATGGACATTACGTAACGAGCATTGGCAACTCCACTAACGGTGGAGGCTGAACGATAAAACAACAAATAGTGCCATTCTTCTTCTGTAAGTGTTCGCCATAACCCAGCTTGGTTTCCGCCATTACTTATGGGGTTGTGAACACCCCAGTCATATTCAGCACTTGATCCTGTTAGATTTGTATCAGTCATGTTGGTGGATGGTCCATAACCAAAATTATTGCAGGCGGTGTTCACAACAGCTGTGCTATAGGAATATGGTTGATAATTAGTGTTGAAATTGTCATAATTATTATGATAACCACTTGTCCCCCATCCGAATAGGTCGATCCAACCGTTGTAGGTTGAGGAGATGTGAGAATTGTCGCTACCTACGTAATCCCACTGATTCTCTGCGAACCTCCAAGTATCTGTAGAGGCTTGGTATTGCAAGTTGCCTTGTGAGAAATACACTTGATCGCCACTATTGTTGATGGTAAACAATCCGGAGATGGCACCTGTCGGCGGTGGGGGAGCCAGGGTGGAGAATGTTACATCGTCGCCGTACCCCGTCTTCTCTTTGTTTTTGGCATAGGCACGCACGTGATAGGTGGTGTTTCCTGACAGATTTGTCAGTTGAAGGGTGAATTGTCCGGTGCCGCCACCACTGCTCTGATGGCTATTGCTGATGGTTGGGTTGGGGTTGGTGCTCCAGCAGATGCCACGTTCTGTCACGGTTGAACCGCCGTCAGCGGTCACGTTGCCGCCGCAGGTCGCTGTGTGTTCTGTGATATCGGTTACAGCTAAAGTGGTCACGGTGGGTTCTCCAACGGATAGGGTGGTGAATACCACATCTTGCCCATACCCTGTCTTTTCACTGTTTTTGGCATAAGCTCTTACGTAGTAGGCGGTTCCAGGAGTCAGGCCGGTCATGTTCACGGAGAATGAACCCGACCCCATGCCGCTGTGGGCGTGGCTTCCGCTTACCGTTGGGTTTGGGGAGGTGCTCCAGCATATACCGCGTTCCGTTACAGGTGCGCCGCCGTCGGCAGTCACGTTGCCGCCACCTGTGGCAGTAGTGTAGGTAATGCTTGAAATAGTGTTGGTGGTCACCGTCGGCTTTTGGATGGGCGAGGTCGTAAACGTTACGTCTGTACCGTAGCCGATGTCCGTACTGTTTTTGGCGTAGGCTCTTACATGGTAGGTGGTTCCAGGAACCAGTCCTGTCATGGTGATGCTATAAATGCCTGTGCCTGTGCCGCTGGAGGAATGGCTGTCGTTGATGGTCGGGTTTTCTGAAATACTCCAGCAGATGCCACGCTCTGTCACGGTGCCACCGCCTTCGTCAGTAACGTTTCCACCGCAGGTGGCTGTCGTTTGCGTGATGCTGGTCACCTCGTTTGTCGTCACCACTGGACAGCTGATGTTTGCCGTCTTGAAGGTTTTCTCCTCGCCATAACCTACACCTTGTGAGTTGATGGCATAGGCTTTTACATAGTAAGTCGTATTTGGAGTCAAGCCGGTCATGGACACGGAATAACTGCCTTCGCCTAGGCCGTTTGTCGCATGACTGCTGCTGACGGTAGGATTGTGGCTAGTGCTCCAACAGATGCCCCTTTCGCTGATTGCCGCACCACCGTCGGAGGTGACGATGCCGCCACCCAATGCCGTGGTACGTGTGATTTCGGTGATGGGTTGGGTGGTCACCGAAGGTGTTGAGATACCCAGGGTGGTGAACTCCACTTCGGCACCCAAACTGGTGCCTTCGCTGTTTTTGGCGTAGGCTCTCACATAGTATTTGGTGCTGGGGGTCAGGCTGGTCATCGGAACCGTGAAACTACCATCGCCCGAACCGTTGGAGGCGTGGGCATTGTTTTCGGGATTTGGATTGTGGCTTGTACTCCAGCATACACCCCTTTCGGTTACGTTGTGGCCTCCGTCGTCGGTGACAACGCCGCCGCCTATAGCACTGGTGGGCTGGACATCAGTCACGTTCAAGGTGTTGACCGTTGGCATCCCGTTGACGGCAACAAAGTTTTTCTCTACACCGAAGACTGTGTCCATGGCATTGATGGCAAAGGCACGGAAATAATACTTTGTACCAGTTGTTAGGTTGGAGAGGTCGCATGAGAACACACCGATTCCTTCACCTCCTGATTTCACGATATCGTTTAGCGTCGTGTTTTGATGGGTAGCGTAGCAAACACCTCTAAGTGTCACGGGATAACCGCCATCGCCCAATACTTCACCGCCAAGAATGGCACTCGTTTCCGTGACATTGGTGGCATCGTGCGTCACCACTTCAGCCTGACCGCTGTGAGTAGTAAAGCTGACGATGTTGGATGCGTAGTAGGTGCCGCTGCGGTTGGTGGCATAGGCGCGGGCGTAGTATTTTGTGGATGCCGAAAGCCCGGTGATATTATGGCTGAATTCGCCAATGCCTGAGCCGTCCTCTGTGTGATCGCCGTTAATATCAGGGCTTTGCGAGGTGCCATAGCAAACACCACGGGAAAGGATGGGACGGCCTCCATCGTCGGTAATATTGCCTCCTACGGTAGCTGAAGTAGATGTCACTTCGATAGGTTCTTTGGTGAAAATGACTGCTGCACCCTGTGAGGTGGCTTTTATGACTAGTTGGTTGCTTCCGCTACCAGAGGTGGTGATATAAATGATCGTGGAGTTGATGCCGTTGCTCAAGGCGGAACGATCAATTCTCACGATCACTGGTACGGTCTGGTTGACTTCGATCTCATTTTCCAAGCCCGTAATGTTGGCAATCCATTCGCATTCATAGGTGACATTACATTTCAAAATATCCGTACCATCGTTGAAAACATTGAAAGTCATAACTTTTACCGACTCTTCAGCACCGAAATCAAGTGTATCCAAAGGATTGCCTGTCATGTCGGTGATTTTCAATGATGCGATTTTTCTTTTCAATTGTACGTCACGAGGCACTCTTTTTCCAGCCTCCAGCTCAATGACATAGTCGTCATCATTGTCAACATATTTGTCTTTGGAGATCCGAAGTGAATACTTGCCGGGTTGGAGATCGACAAATTCGAATGTACCATCACTGCCGGTAAGGGTGGTCGTGCCGTCGGGACTCAGCGTGACATTGGCATTGCCCACAGGCTCTCCCGTGGTGTAGTCGGTGACGGTTCCATAAATGGTTCCGAGTTTTTCTTCGTCAGGCTTGCAGCCAACTATGGTGCAACAAATAAGAAACAGGGCGGCTAATTGAAAGAGGTGTTTCATGATAACAATATAAAATGAGGGTGACTAATAAGCGACGTAAAAGCGAAGCAATCCACGAAATGATGTTTTTCTGGATTGCTTCGCTTCGCTCGCAATGACGCAATGCGTGTCATTAGAGTTTCGGTCCAGCGGCGACCAGAGCCTTGCCAGCATCGTTCGTCGTGAACTTTTCGAAGTTCTTAATGAAGCGGCCGGAGAGGTCTTTGGCCTTTTCTTCCCAAACGCTCTTGTCGGCGTAAGTGTCGCGAGGATCGAGGATGTTGGGATCCACACCTGGCAATGCGGTCGGCACTTCGAAGTTGAAGTACGGGATCATCTTGGTCGGGGCCTTCTCGATTGAACCGTCGAGGATGGCATCGATGATGCCGCGGGTGTCGCGGATGCTGATGCGCTTGCCTGTGCCGTTCCAGCCGGTGTTGACCAGATAAGCCTTGGCACCGCTCTGTTCCATGCGTTTCACCAGCTCCTCGGCATACTTGGTGGGATGCAACTCGAGGAAGGCTTGGCCGAAGCAGGCACTGAAGGTCGGGGTAGGTTCGGTAATGCCGCGCTCGGTACCAGCCAGCTTGGCGGTGAAGCCGCTCAGGAAGTAGTATTTGCACTGTTCAGGAGTCAGGATGCTGACAGGAGGCAGCACGCCGAAAGCGTCGGCGCTGAGGAAGATGACGTTCTTGGCAGCGGGACCAGCCGAGATGGGACGCACGTTCTTCACGATCTTCTCGATGTGCTCGATAGGATAGGAGACGCGGGTGTTTTCGGTCACGCTCTTGTCCTTGAAGTCGATCTTGCCGTTGGCATCGACGGTGACGTTCTCCAACAGTGCGTTGCGCTTGATGGCGTTGTAGATGTCGGGCTCGCTCTCTTTGTCAAGGTTGATGACCTTGGCATAGCAGCCGCCTTCGAAGTTGAAGACGCCTTCGTCGTCCCAGCCGTGCTCGTCGTCGCCGATGAGCAGACGCTTCGGGTCGGTGCTCAAGGTGGTCTTGCCGGTGCCTGAGAGACCGAAGAAGATGGCGGTGTTCTCGCCCTTCATGTCGGTGTTGGCGGAGCAGTGCATGGCAGCGATGCCTTGCAGCGGCAGGTAGTAGTTCATCATCGAGAACATGCCTTTCTTCATCTCGCCACCGTACCAAGTGTTCAGGATCACCTGCTCGCGGCTGCTGACGTTGAAAGCCACGCAGGTGTCGCTGTTCAGGCCGAGTTCCTTATAGTTGTCAACCTTGGCCTTTGATGCGGTATAGACGGTGAAGTTGGGCTTGAAATTAGCCAATTCTTCAGCCGTAGGTTTAATGAACATGTTCAGCACGAAATGAGCCTGCCAGGCCACTTCCATGATGAAGCGGACGGCCATGCGGGTGTCCTTGTTGGCACCGCAGAAAGCGTCAACCACATAGAGGTTCTTGCCGCTGAGCTGTTTCTTGGCGAGGTCTTTCACCTTACCCCAGACCTCTTCGCTCATGGGGTGGTTGTCGTTCTTGTAGCCATCGGTGGTCCACCAAACGGTGTCCTTCGACTTGGCATCCATCACGATGTATTTGTCCTTGGGCGAACGGCCAGTGTAGATGCCTGTCATCACGTTGACGGCGTTAAGTTCGGTCAAAACGCCTTTGTCAAAGCCTTCCAGAGCGGGGTTCATCTCGTCTTTGAAGAGCTGCTCGTAGCTCGGGTTATAGTAAATGTCCTTCACGCCGGTGATGCCGTAATTGGCCAATGCGGCTTTGATTTCTTCGATGTTTTTTGCCATAATTTTTAGTTTGAATGAATGATAGGGCAAAGGTAGTAAATAATCCTTATCTTTGTAACCTAATTTAAAATTTCAAGGAAATTTGATTTATAGGCTTCTTGATGACGATTACGCCTTTCCCTCGGCTGAGTTGGCTGAGCCTGACGGCTTGTTGGCCATTGGTGGCGACCTTTCACCGTTAAGGTTGCTGAACGCTTACGCCAATGGCATCTTCCCGTGGTACAACGAGGGAGAGCCGATCCTCTGGTGGTCGCTTGACCCAAGGCTGGTGATCCGCCCTGGAGAGATGAAAGTCAGCAAGTCATTGCGCCATACGTTGCGGAGTGGCAGGTTTGAGGTGCGCATCGACACAGATTTCCGATTGGTGATGCAGCATTGTGCAGCCACACCTCGTGAGGGACAGGATGGCACGTGGATCACGGATGACATCCTGGAAGCCTATTGTCGGCTTCACGAGCTGGGTTTCGCCCATTCGTTCGAGACTTGGCTTGACGGTGAGTTGGTTGGCGGGTTGTATGGCATCGCCATTGGCAAGGCGTTCTTTGGCGAATCGATGTTCCACACCGTCAGCGACGCCTCAAAAGTGGCTTTCTGGCATCTGCATCAGTTCCTGTTGAACCACGACTTCAAACTCATCGACTGTCAGCAGGAGACGCTCCATTTGAAGAGCCTGGGGGCTTACGCCATACCTCGAAAAGACTTTCTCAAGGAATTGGAGGGATTGGTTTTAGAACAGAGCCTTATTGGAAATTGGGGAGACCTCTGATAGTGGAGCGTGGTAATCGTCATTGCGAGGAGTGTAATGACGTTAGAAAACTTTCCGCCAAACATGGCATTCCGGCGTTTCCTGCCGTTGGTCGAGATAATCCTGATGATAATCCTCAGCGGGGTAGAAGGTCATCGCCTCCCTGATCTGCGTGGCCGGACGGTAGCCCATTTTCATCAGTTCACCAAACACTTGGATGGCCATGTCGCGTTCCGTAGTGTCATTGAACCAAATGGCCGATAAATACTGGGTTCCGATGTCGATGCCTTGACCATCGGCTTGCTCAAAATCGTGGATCTCGAAAAAATGTTTGACCAACGTTTCATACGAAACCTGGGATGGGTCATAATCCACACTGATGGTCTCCAAATGCCCCGTGAGGCCTGTTTTTACCTGCTTGTAACTCGGATTGTCGATAGAGCCGCCCATGAATCCAACGGTGGTTTTTAACACTCCTTTCAGGCGTTTGAAGTAATATTCCACGCCCCAAAAGCAGCCGGCTGAAAAATATGCTGTTGACATAATAAAAGATGTGTTTTGCGTTGCAAAGATAATTATTCTTAACTTTACATCGTCATTGAATCTAAAATACTAAACCTATGAAAAAGCTACTGATCATGCCATTGTTGCTGTTGTCGCTATTCGTTACAGCACAAAAGCCTCAACCCTTGACCCAAGAAGAATTCGAGTCGCTCTGTCCCACGCCGCCCATGGGATGGAACAGTTGGAACAAGTTCGGATGCGATGTCAGCGAGAAGCTGCTGATGGAAGCCGCCGACGCCATGGTTGCCTCAGGCATGAAGGATGCCGGCTACCAATACATCGTCGTTGACGACTGTTGGCAGGTGGATCGCGATGCCGACGGCAACATCGTTTGCGATCCCGAGCGCTTCCCCCACGGCATGAAATATGTGGCCGACTACATCCATTCCAAAGGCCTGAAGTTTGGCCTTTATTCTTGCGTGGGCACCCATACCTGTGCCGGCAGGCCAGGTAGCATGGGCCATGAATACCAGGATGCACTCTACTATGCTCGCAATGGCGTGGATTACCTGAAATACGACTTCTGTAACAATGTCGGCACCAACTCAAAGACCGCTTACACCGTTATGCGTGAGGCTTTGAAGACTGCTGGTCGTCCCATCGTGTTTAGCATCTGTGAATGGGGTAGCACCAAGCCTTGGGAATGGGGCAAGGGCATAGGCCATCTCTGGAGAGCCACGGGTGATATCATCAACTTATGGGATGGCAAGGAAGATTGGGGCGGCCATGGCATGGTGAACATCATTGACTTGGTTCAAGACCTCTATCCTTACAACGGTCCCGGCCATTGGAACGACCCCGACATGTTGGAAGTCGGTAACGGCGGCATGACCGCCATCGAGGACCAGAGCCACTTCTCCATGTGGTGCATGTTGGCCGCGCCTTTGATGGCTGGCAACGACTTGGGCAACATGAGCGACGACACCAAGCGCATCCTTACCAACAAAGATGTGATTGCCATCGACCAAGACCCCTTGGGCATTCAGGCACATCTCTCCGTAGCCATGGGCGACCGTCAAATCTGGGTGAAGCAGCTCGCCAACGACGAGTGGGCGGTGTGTTTCTTCAACCGTGGTGCCAACGACTGGCAGCTGAACTTCAATTGGAGCGACATCCCTGAGTTGCGCTCTGCTGGCAAGAATTACAGTGTTTATGACCTTTGGCAGCACAAGACCATCGCCAAGACCACTGCTAAGAACGTGGTCTCCATGATCCCCTCACATGGAGTCCTGATGGTGAAGTTGATGTGATTCGCGCCACTATCAAATTAATGTAAGTTAAGAAAATAAATTTATTTTATTATTTAGGAGCCTCTATCCGCAGAGCAACTACTACCGCGACAACGGTCAGTCAGTGCGCTTGGTTCGCTTTGCTCAGTAACTATCCTTTTCGCCCCGCGACGCAAAACGGGCATGGCCCGCCGTTTTACGGGGGAGGGGTGGAGGGCGCTCAGGAGGCGCCCGTAGCCATCCCCACGCCTGAAAACGGTGTGGCATGAAGAATAGCTGTCGAAAAAAAACGCCAAAACAGTTGCGGGAAACGAAAAAAGTTGTTTATCTTTGCAGCGTCAATTGAAAGATTGACTATCCGGTAAGTTGCCGCGTGGGAGTAAGACCGTATCGCCCCTGCTCCAAAATATAAAAAGCCGCATAGCGGCTTTTTTCATGTTACCCATAATGCTTCCTGAAGTCAATGATGAACGATTTCTTCAAAGCGTACTTCCGTTTTACGGTTAGTACTCTCTTTCCCTTGAAGATCAATACTTCGCAGGCCTGTGGGTTAAGCTGGAAGTAGGTTCTGATTTCAGCTGCCAATCGACCTCCGTTATAGCGTGTGTTCATATTCAGCAACACGTGGTTTGTCTGTCCAATTGATTCCAAAAGCCTATTCCCAACGGAAGATCTGCCATAAATCGTTTTCAGATCATACATCTTGTAAATGCCGTTTTGCTCGAAGATATAATCAGCTGTGCGAATTCCATTAGGATTGGGTAAGATAAAAACCTTGTAACCTAATTCAACGGCCTTTCGAGCTGCAGTCAAAAGGTTGTCATAGTCTTCTTCTCGTTCTCCACCTGTGGTAAAGATATTTGGCTCCTCTCTCATTGAATGAAATTCATTGCGAGCAGTTATGGCTTTTAGCTGAATAATGAAATCCCCTCCTTTAAGCACATGGAGTTTGGCTAATTCTGCTGCAATGTCACTCATCGTTGATTTATTTGGTGCAAATATACAAATAAATATGTAAAATTTTTAATTAATTAAAATGTTTTTATAAATAACGCATTATTAGATATTTAGCATACCTAAAAGTTATGATGCCATATTGGATGAACGATACGGTGCCGCTGGTACTCCTGAAAGGGAGGCCTTATTGATCCAACTATTTCAACGATTTATAGCATCATCACTGCCTTGGGGCTGAGAATGGAAATCGTGAGGCCTGTGGCGGAATAGTCTGCGTGTATAACAAAACCAGCCCCCGATTTCTCGGAGGCTGGATTTATTCTGACTTAAGACTTCCGTCTTCTGTCTTCTTACTTGCTGCGCTCTTCCTCAATGGCAGCCTGTGCTGCAGCCAGACGTGCGACGGGCACGCGGAACGGCGAGCAGCTCACGTAGTTCAAGCCGGCCTTGTAGAAGAAATGCACCGAAGCGGGGTCACCACCGTGTTCGCCGCAGACGCCACACTTGAGGTTGGCGCGTTGGCTACGGCCACGTTGGACACCCAACTTCACCAACTGGCCAACGCCTTCTTGGTCGAGGGTGTTGAACGGGTCGGCAGGGATGATCTTCTCTTCGATGTAGTCCTTCACGATGGCGTTGACGTCGTCGCGGCTGAAACCGAAGGTCATCTGGGTGAGGTCGTTGGTGCCGAAGCTGAAGAATTCAGCCACGCTGGCGATCTGGTCGGCCACTAAGGTAGCACGAGGAATCTCGATCATGGTACCGTACATGTAGCTGATCTTCACACCAAACTTGGCTTCAACTTCAGCCTTCACGCGGTTGGCGATGGCCTTCTGGTGCTCAAGCTCCTTCACATTGATGGTCAACGGAACCATGATCTCCAGATGTGGATCGAAGCCTTCAGTCATCAGTTCAGCGGTGGCCTGGAACAGGGCACGGAACTGAGTCTCAGTGATCTCAGGATAAACGATGCCAAGACGGACGCCACGCAGACCCATCATCGGGTTCACTTCGTTGAGGGCGTCGATGCGCTTCTTGATTTCCTCGAAGGTGATGCCACGCTCCTTAGCCAAGGCGCGTTGTTTTTCTTCGGTATGAGGCACGAACTCATGCAAAGGCGGGTCCATCAAACGGAAGGTCAACGGCTTGCCGTTCAAAACCTTCAGAGTGCCCTTGGCGGCGTTCTTGATGTAAGGCTCAAGCTCGTTCAAGGCAGCCACGCGCTCCTCGGTGGTGTTGGCCAGGATCATGTTGCGCAGCTTGGCCAGAGGCTCTTCGCTGTTCTTGCCGTAGAACATGTGCTCGATACGGAACAGGCCGATACCCTCGGCACCGAAGTTGACGGCGTTCTGCGCATCTTCCGGGTTGTCGGCGTTAGTGCGGACACCCATCTTGCGGTATTTGTCAACCAAGGCCATGAACTGCTGGAACAGCGGGTTCTCGGTGGCGTTGATCATGCCAACGGGCTCGGCATAGACCCAGCCCTTGGAACCGTTCAAGCTGATGGTGTCGCCTTCCTTGAACTGCTTGTCACCGATCTTCACGATGCCCTTCTCGAGGTCGATCTTCACGGCGTCGCAGCCCACGATGCAGCACTTACCCCAACCACGGGCCACGAGGGCGGCGTGTGAGGTCATACCGCCACGGGCGGTCAGGATACCGTCGGCAGCGCGCATGCCTTCGACGTCTTCGGGGTTGGTTTCCTCACGGACCAGGACGTTGGCCACCTTGGCGGCGCGGTATTCCTTGGCTTTCTCGCTGGTGAGGGCGATCTTACCGACAGCGCCACCAGGACCTGCGGGCAGACCCTTAGCGATGACGGTGTGTTTCTTCTCGTCAGAAGCGTCGAGGATGGGGTGGAGCAGCTCGTCGAGTTGCTCGGGGGTGAGGCGCATGACGACTTCCTTCTCGTCGATGAGGCCTTCCTTCAGCATGTCAAGAGCCATGGTCAGAGCGGCAACGCCAGTGCGCTTACCGACGCGGCACTGCAGCATGTAGAGTTTACCATCCTGGATGGTGAACTCGATGTCGAGCATGTCGTGGTAGTTCTCCTCAAGGATGCGGCGCACTTCGCAGAGTTCCTTATAGGTTTCGGGCATCAGCTCCTGCATCGACTGCATGTGCTTGTTCTGCTCGTTCTTGGTGTCATCGTTCAACGGGTTGGGGGTACGGATACCGGCCACTACGTCTTCACCTTGTGCGTTGATCAGCCATTCGCCGTAGAACTGGTTGTCGCCAGTGGCGGGGTTACGGGTGAAAGCCACGCCAGTAGCGGAGCCGTCGCCCATGTTGCCGAACACCATGGTCTGCACGTTGACTGCAGTACCCCAATCGTCCGGAATACCCTCGATGCGGCGGTAGGAGATGGCCTTCTTGCCGTTCCAGCTCTTGAACACGGCCTTGATGCCGCCTTCAAGTTGAGCCTCGGCGTCATCAGGGAACTCAGTGCCGAGCACTTCCTTGATGCGAACCTTGAATTGTTCGGCCAACATCTGAAGTTCTTCAGCTTTCAGCTCGGTGTCGCTCTTGTAACCCATCTTCTCTTTGTAAGCGTCGAGCATGTCATCCAACTGCTTGCGGATGCTCTTGCCGTCGGCGGGCTCAATGCCCTCAGCCTTTTCCATGACGACGTCGGCGTACATCATGATCAGACGACGGTAGCTGTCATACACGAAACGTGGGTTGTTGGTCTTCTTGATCAAGCCAGGGATGGTCTTGGAGCAGAGACCGATATTCAGCACGGTGTCCATCATGCCAGGCATGGATTTGCGCGCGCCTGAACGGCAGCTGACGAGCAGCGGGTTCTCGGGATCGCCGTATTTCATGCCCATGATGTTCTCCATGTTCTTCATGCCTGCGTGGACCTCGTCCATCAAACCAGCAGGAAGTTGGCAGTTGTTCTGGTAATAAGCGGTACAGCACTCAGTGGTGATGGTCAAACCTGCTGGTACAGGGAGCTTCAGGAGGCACATTTCGGCCAGGTTGGCACCCTTTCCACCAAGTTCGTTCTTCATCGAAGCATTGCCTTCAGCGGTCTTGCCACCAAAGGTGTAAACGTACTTTGTCATATTTTTTAGTTGTTTTTAATGATTGTTATTCTGTCTTTTTTCGAAGCGGCAAAGATAAGAAAATTTTTGATTAACTTTGCGGCGTAATTAGAAGATAAAATGGGTTGTTTTACAAAAATATTTTTGACTGGTCTGGGGTGGGCTTTTGGAGGCCCGATTGGCGGTATCATCGGCTATGCCTTGGGCACCCTTTTCTCGAGCAATCGCCCAAGTGTGATGCGCTCTGAAGTAAATGAGCATTTCGGAAACACTGAGGAAAAACGCGATTTCAACGTAACCCTTTTGGTGCTTTCGGCAGCTGTGATGAAGGCCGATGGCAATGTCAAGAAGTCGGAACTTGACTATGTGAAGCGCTTCTTCTTGCAGAATTTCGGACAGGAGAAGGCGGAGAACTATATTAAGATGCTGCGTGAGATCCTTCAAAAGGATTACGATATCTATGAGGTGAGTGGCCAAGTGGGGCAGTACATGGAGTATTCCTCACGCTTGCAACTTTTGCATTACCTCTTTGGCATTGCCGCTGCCGATGGCATGGTCTCAGCTTCCGAGGCGGATGTCATCCATTCCATTTCCATGTATATGGGCGTTGGAGAGCCTGACTATCTGTCAATTAAGGCGATGTTTGTGCGTGAGGTCAATCCTTCGGAAAATGCCTACAAGATTTTAGGCATCGATCCCTCAGCCTCTGATGAGGAGGTGAAGAAAGCCTATCGTGAGATGGCCAAGAAGAACCATCCCGACAAAGTCGGCAATCTGGGTGAGGAAGTTCGCCAAGCCGCCGAGAAGAAATTCCAGGAAATCAACGAAGCCTACGAGCTGATTAAGAAACAGAGGGGAATGAGTTAAGAGATAATAGATAAGAGTTGTTAGATGATAATTGAACTTTTATCTTTTATCTAGTTAAACAGTCTCCAATTAATGCCTATGAAGATCTTGCTGTCTCGCATCGGGTAATGCGGTGCGATGAACGAATCGTAGTTGCCCGTGAGGAGAAACATGTTGCTGTATTGCAGGTAAATATCGGCCTGTTTCACGTTGATGGCCAATGCCAGATCGATGTAGGGATAATTGCCGATAAGCACCTCGTCCTGAAGGTAGAAAGTCCTCAAGGCAGGCATATAGGCATCGGCATGGTATTTTGTAAAATATTGCACGGTAAGGCTGGGCTGTAGGATGGCGGCGTTCTTGAAAACAGGTTGCTCAAAACCTACTTTCAGCTTGGCAAGCAGTAAGGGAAGATGGACAATATCCTCATTGTTGGCTTTTTGTAAGGTCAAGAAACCTTCGATCTTGAATTTCCAAAGGGATAATTTGGCATTGCCATAAATCTCGCTGATGCTGGTTATGCCGTCGTGTTGGCTTGGTTGCGCCTTTTGGTTGAAGTAGATGAGATCGTTGACAGTGGTTTGTCGCAATCCGGCATTGAACCATTTGTATTGGTAGTTGGCATCGAGGATCAGGTAGGTGGCAGCGTGGAAATCGTTGTCCCATCGGAAATGGTTGGATTGATAACTCGTTTCAAACCAAGTAGGGGATTGACGGCGCATGTCGAAATCAACGGAAAGCTTTCCGTAATTGCGCTCATTGGTGCCGAGGTATTGCCTCCATTTCGCTTTGACGTCAAAATCGCCTATCTGATAGCCAAGGGTGATAAGTTTGGCTTGTCCTGAAAGGGTAGTGGACTTGAACAGATTAATGATGACCCCCCCGTGCAAGCTCACTTGTGAATGGTTTTGGTCGTTGACGCTCAGCTCCTCATAGTAATCGTAATGCTTGTGCTTGAAATAGTCGTAATCGATGCCCGCATAAACGTAGAACGGTACGTTATTGGAATAGCTCTGATAGCCTAATGAATTCCAAGTGAGGCTGTTACGAAAAGCATAAACCATAGTGGTGTCGGTGGTTTTGCTGCTCAACAAGGTGTCGAACGGAGCGTAGAAGGGTAGGGAGGCCGACGTTTCGTTGTAAAACAGCTGGTTGCGTTGATAGGCAAAGCTATGGTTGACGCGTCCCAAGGTAAACGTCCGTTCAACGACAACTTCCCTGGTTTTTACGATGACTGAATCTTCTTTGATATCAGGCGATAATGAGTCAATCCTTAGAGAATCAATAGGCTGGAATGACAAAGAGTCTGTAGGTTGGAATAGTAGGGAATCTGCTGGTTGAATTTCCAGCGAATCCATTGGTTGAACTGCCAGTGAATCAGGAATTTCCTCAATGATTGTCTTGTATTGGGGCAAAAGGTTGAAGTAATGCTGGAAACCAATGCCGGATACTTTTACGTAGTTTGTGGCACTGGAAAGATTGGTGAGGATGGCCGAGTTGTCGCTTTCAAGATGGTTGGAGTAAATGCTGTCATGGATAATGCCTCCGTTTTCCTGCACATCGATCTTGTTTCGGAACCAATAGGCAAATGCCCGGTAACGTTGATCTTCTGTAGTATATAAAGCATTGACCCAGAAATAGTTGTTCTCAACTTTATTGTTTGTGTAATTCGCTGGTGCGTAGTTGATATTGTACTCAAAAGATAGGAAAAGGCCTTGCTCAAATTGGCGTCCGAACTTGAAGTTGAGGTGTTGCTCCTTGTCGCCAAAGGTCATGACATAACGGATTTCCGAGTAGGGAAGGAGAGCGAGATAGGTTTTAAGGTCTTTGTTCGTTTTGATGTATTGGTCGAATCCAGGCACTTCCATGTCGAATCCGATTTGTGGTGACATCCTGAATCTCATTGATTTATGTGCCGTACCGACATTTGAAAGGGTGGAATAGACGGTTTGATGGCGTGAGAGGATGTCGAAGTTGTTGGCATGGAACGTTGTGGTGTCAAGGCAGTGGGGTGAATTCAGCGTGATGGAGTCTAAGGAGGTAGGGTAGAAGGTTACCAAAGTGGAGTCGATCTTTCGTGTTTGGGCGAAGGAGGCGATCCAGAGAAGTAGGGTTACTATGGTGATGGTGATCCGTTTCACGGCACAAAGATAATAAAAAACTAAAATAGTCTTTTCGCTTTGATTCGCCCATTCAATGGGCATCTTGCACCAAACGCACTGAGAAACCGTTGAAGATGAAGTCAACGGCCTGCGGATACAAGCCCGAGTCGAAAATGGACACGCATTTAGCACGGTTTTCGACATAGTGCGTGGACGACCAATAAAGGCCACTACTTCCCGTGTTGAAAACCTCGGTACCCAAACGGTAGCCTGCGGTTGGCAAAAAGACCGCACCATGTTGCTCAATCGCATCCCATTGTTCCAATGAAATCAAATTGTTTTCGAAATACACATTTGTTGTATTGGGGAAATTCAGGGTGAAGTAACTGCCGCTCCAGTCATCGGGTAGCAGAATCACTCCGTTCACGTTGCCCACGCAGGCTTTAGCGAATCGGATGCCCGATGGTGTGGTTCGTGTTTCGAAGATGTAGTCCCACTCATCAGTGGTCAATGTACGCCATAGATGCTCCGTGTTGCCGCCATTGGCGATGGCATTGTAACCCCAGTCGGCTTGACCCGTTTGGTCACAAAGATTGAACAGATGGCTGCCGTATGCGTGGTAATGGTTTTCAGAAATACTGGTACTCCATGGTTGATAGCAGATAGCACCATGGCTGTAACCGCTGGTGCTCCAGCCGAAAAGACTAACGATGTCTTGATCGGCATAATCTTCTCCCACATCCTGTCCAAGGAGTTCCACCATGTCATACTGTTGTTCCATAAACGACCAAACATTTGTGTTCTTATTGTACTGAAGGTTACCCTTGGAGAAGAAAACCTTTCCGCCATCGTCATTAATGGTGAAAAGTCCATCGATGGCACCTTCAGGAGTCTCCACAGCAAAGAAAAGGGTCACCGTTTCGTCCGTGTACTGGGCTTGTTCTACCACCGTACTATGGTATGTCGTTCCACCTTCCGAACGAAAAGCCTCATAACGCATGAGGTCGCCTGGTTCAAACACGCCGGGGTTCTCACCGCGTTTCGAGGCACAATCTCTGGAAGTCACCCTCACCTCATCAACATCACCATGTCCCGTGCACACCAGTCGAGCCACTGAACTGCCTTGGGGCGTTACTGCACGTAAGAATGTCATGCCGGGATTTGACAGACGCACCATCACCTGATGGACGCCAGAATCCAGATGCATGGCTCGTGTAGCCACCACTTTACCGTCGGCGCGAATCACTTGCAGGGTCACCTCCGAAGCCTCTTGCAGTTCCAAAGGCACGCAAGTCTCATTATTGAAAGGATTAGGGAAAGCTGAGCCCATGTTGAAGTTTCGGCCTTGCCATTCTCCCACGCCAACCATAGGGGATAGTACCAGTACCGAATCAGGATAATTCAGGGTTGTCATCCAGCCTTGAGTAAGGTCTGTAACCCAAACAGAGCTGAATGGGATGTATCCTCCTGCCTCTGTAGCTGCAGTGAATTTCACAGTCACCGCTTCTTGCGCTTGAACTGACAAAGCGAAAAGCAGCATTGTAAAGAATAAAATCTTTTTCATTTTGAATGGTATTAAGCAACTGCAAAGATAATAAAAACAGAAAAGCCCTCGCTTTCGCGGAGGGCTTTCTCGTATGGGTGGGCGGCGACCTACTTTCCCACACGGTGATGCAGTATCATCGGCACTGCCGGGCTTAACTTCTCTGTTCGGAATGGGAAGAGGTGCGCCCCGGCG
>Ga0310690_10002033_pt1 | contig 34257 bp, 29 predicted proteins | sample AusTroGonzalo_MG_2_FD_207661 | JGI IMG/M metagenome (GOLD analysis project Ga0310690, IMG submission 207661) | Bovine rumen microbial communities from tropical cattle in Woodstock, Queensland, Australia - Gonzalo_04 (v2) (version 2) | ecosystem: Host-associated > Mammals > Digestive system >...
ATTTTGAAGGCCGAAGATTTCATCTTAGGTTTAGATGATGGCAAGAAGCGTTTTGTCAACGAAGTAACCGCCTTGGGCAAAGCTTTCGCCTTGGCCATTCCACAGGATGCGGCCATGGATGTGAAGGAAGAGGTGGCTTTCTTCCAAGCCGTGAAAGCCCGCCTTTGCAAATTCGACCAAACGGGATTGGGGCATTCAGACGAAGAAATTGAAACCACTATCCGTCAGGTGATTGACAAGGCGTTAGTTTCAGAAAAAGTCATCGACTTATTCGATGCAGCAGGCATCAAAAAGCCTGATATTTCCATTCTTTCCGAAGAATTCCTGATGGAGTTGAAAGACATGGAGCACAAGAACATTGCTTTGGAGGTGCTGAAAAAATTGTTGGAAGGCGAAATCAAGTCGAGAGCCAAGTTCAATGTGGTGGAAGGTCGCACTTTGATGGAAATGTTAGACGGTTCCATTACTCGTTATCACAACAAAATCATTACAGCCGCAGAAGTCATTGACGAGTTAATCAAGTTGAGCAAAACTATTGTGGAGAAAGACAAAGATGCCGAAAGCATGGGACTTACCACATACGAGTATGCATTCTATTCCGCCGTCGCCGACAATGAAAGTGCGCTCGATTTGATGGGCAAAGATAAACTTCGCGAATTGGCAGTCGTGTTAACTGAAACTATCCGCAAGAACTCCTCCATCGACTGGACCATCAAAGAAAATGTCCGAGCAAAGATGAAAGTGGCGGTGAAAAGGCTCTTGCGCAAGTACGGTTATCCTCCTGATATGCAGCAATTGGCCACGGAAACGGTCTTGAAGCAAGCGGAACTGATTGCGGAAGAGCTGACATCGCAACACTCATAAACTAGAGTGTATAGTAACAAAGTTTAGTTATCCCTTCCCCCAACAAAAAAAGGACTGCCTTTCGACAGTCCTTTTTCTATGATAATGAACCGGAATTATTTATTCGGCTCGTCGTTTTTGGCGTTTTTACCCTTGTTCAGTTTGAGCAAGTCGTATGCCAACGGGTTGGACACGAAGATACCGGAGTAGGTACCGAACGCGATACCGAGGAACATGGCGAACACGAAGCCGCGGATGACTTCGCCGCCGAAGATGAAGATCACCAACAGGGTGACCAAGGTGGTGGCGGCGGTGTTCACGTTACGACCCAACGTGCCGTTGATGGCGGCGTTGAAGTTGTCGTAGTTGCTGCGCTTCGGATAGAGGGCCATATTCTCACGTACACGGTCGAAGATGACCACCACGTTGTTGATGGAGTAACCGATCACCGTCAGGATAGCGGCGATGAAGTTCTGGTCGATCTCCATGGTGAACGGCATGATCTTGTACAACAAGGAGAACATACCGATGGTCAGGAAGGAGTCGTGGAACAGGGCGAAGACACCGGCCATACCGAACTGCCAGTTGCGGAAACGGATGGCGATGTAGATGAAGATCAACACCAGAGATGCCAGCACTGCCCAGAAGGCGTTGCGCAACAGCTCGCGGGCGACGGTGGGTTGGATCTTCGAGGAAGACTGGATACCACGCTCGTCGTTGGTCAGGTGTGTGAAGTCATATTCGCTCAGGTTTTGTTTGTCATAGAAGCCCTTCAAAGCGTTGTAGAGTTTCTTTTCGCAGAGTTCGTCGTCTTTCACGTCGTTGCTTTCAATCTTGAAGTTGGTCACGATACGGACTTGGTTGTTGCTACCGAAGGTCTTGACCTCAGGAGAACCGCCGAATTCCTTGATGACAGCCTCACGGACGTCTTTGGTAACCACATCCTTGTCGAAACGAACCACGTAGCTACGGCCACCGGTGAAGTCAACGCCGGGTTGCAGACCGAGAACGAAGAAGGAGATGATGGAAACCAGAATCAAAGCAGCGGAAATGCAGTAACACACTTTTCTGACGCTGAGGAAGTTGAAATGCGTGTTGGTGAAAGCGTTGATAGTAGCGGCGGTACCCACGGAGAAGTCTTTGCCCTTCTTCAGACGAGCCTCGATAATCACGCGGGAAACGAGGATAGCGGTGAAGAGTGAGGACAAGATACCGATGATCAACGTGGTGGCGAAACCTTGAATAGGACCGGAACCGAAGATGTAAAGCACGATAGCGGTGATCAAGGTGGTGACGTTACCGTCGATGATAGCGGAGTAAGAGTTCTTGAAACCGTCGTCGATAGCTTGGCGCATGGACTTGCCGGCGCGCACTTCCTCGCGCACGCGTTCATATATAATTACGTTCGCGTCAACGGCCATACCCAAGGTCAGGACGATACCGGCGATACCAGGCAACGTCAAGACAGCGCCCATGGAGGCGAGCACACCGATGATGAAGAAGACGTTCAGCAACAGGGCGAGGTCAGCGACCAAACCGGCGCGGCTGTAGTACAAGAACATGTAGATGATGACCAACAGGAAGGCACCGAGGAAGGAGAGCAAACCAGAACGGATGGATTCCTTACCCAGCGTAGGTCCTACGATTTCAGATTGGACGATGTTGACACCGGCTTCGAGGTTACCGGAGTTGAGGACGGTGGCGAGGTCCTTGGCCTCTTCGATGGTGAAGTGACCGGAGATCTCAGAGTTACCGTTCGGGATTTCGCCGCGCACGCTCGGTGCGGAATAGACGAACTGGTCAAGCACGATGGCGATGCAAGTCGGGTTTTGGGCCGTGCCCTTGGCGGCAGCCTCGCGGGTGATCTTGCGCCACTCGTCGGCCGCTTGGTCTTCCATAGACATGTTGACCACCACACGGTTGTTTTGGTCCACATCTTGACGGGCGTTGCGCACCACGCGGTTGCCTCCGATGGTTTCAGAGCTCAACAGGGGTCCGATACGGTCGTTTTTCTTCTTCAAAGGATAGATAGGATATGCGGTAACACCGTTGCTCAGCTTCTCGGGAGCACCCCAGTAGAAGACAACGTTGGGATCGCCGAGAATGCGTTCCAGTTCGGGAAGCATCTGGTTGATCTTCGGCATGTCAGCCTCTCTGAAGTAGGCGATGACATTGTAGCCGCCGGTGACAGCATGGCTGAGGATGGCACCTTCGCCGATTTCCTCTTCTTCTTCATCCTCGTCCTCATCCTCATCCACTGCTTCGGTGTTCTCGGCAGCGGCGAGTTCGGTGTTGGCATTCAGCGCAGCATCCAGAGCGGTGTCAGCTGCAGTGGTTTCAGCCTCGGGAGCAGCTTCTTTCTTGTTCTGAAGCTCTTGGGCCAGTTTGGCATCGGCTTCCATGAAACGTTGTTGGATGGATTTGCCGCCCACCACGTCGTTATAGACCTCCCAGAACTCCAGTTTTGCGGTGCTCTTCAACAGGTCGGTGACACGTTCGGGTTCCTTCACGCCGGGAAGCTCCACGAGGATACGGCCGCCTTGCAGCATCTGCAGGTTGGGTTGAGCCACACCGAAACGGTCGATACGGGTACGCAGGATCTTGAACGTGCGGTCCACGATCTCGTTGCTCTCCTTGCGGATGTAGCTGATGATCTGGTCGTCAGAGGCGTTCTTCATGCCGGAACGTTCGCCGAAATAGGTGCGAAGGTTGGCGTTGTTGAGGTTCAGCGCCTTTTTCTCGGCGTTGAAGTTCTTCACGAAAATATCGATAAAGTCACCGTTGACCGTCTTTGCGTATTCAGCCTGAGCCTTCTCAAACGCATTCTTGAACAGTTGGTCATCCGTGTTGGTAGCCAAGCTCTTCACAGCGTCGGCCATGGAAATTTCCAACGTCACGTTCATACCGCCCTTCAAGTCCAAACCCAGGTTCAACTCTTTGTACTTACATTGTTTGTAAGTGTTTCCGAGATAAACGGTTGAGTCGTTCATGCCGGTCAGATACTGACGGGTGCGGGCATCAATCAAAGAGTCAACCAAATGTTTTTCGAGCATAACGTCACCGTTTGCCGCTTTCTTTACTTCAGCGATGGCAGCGGGGTCATTGGCGTATTGGGCCGCCTTCTTCTCCACTCTCCAAGAAGCGAAGGAGAAGGATAAACAATAGACACATACCAGCGCAATTAGCACAGTAAAGAATAAAATCAGTCCTTTGTTTTTCATCTTTCTTTTATTAATGTTTTGATTTATAATTATTTATAACTTTCTCAACCTAATTTTTTTAAGGTCGCAAATATACAAAATTTATGGTATGATTTGCGGGGGTTGAAAAATGTTGATAAATAATTGAATTTTAAGGACTGAAATTCAGGATTTAGCGGCCTTTGCGGCGCTGCTCGCGGTCCTTGCGGCGTTGTTTGCGTCGTTCGATGCGGGCCAGACGGTGCTCCTCGATGCGCTGCATCCGTTCTTTGATGCGGTCCTCGCGTTCGGCACGGCGGTTGATGACATTGCTGCGCACTTGTGACATCATGTCGCCCAAGACCAGCACCTGGAACTTGCCTCGTCGGGTTTCGTCCTGCATCAGCTGGTTGAACTTGAACTGTCCGTCGCGCATTCCCTCGTCGAGACAGGCGGCCTTGAAACGGGAGTAGGCGTTGGTGATCAGACGGTGGGCGATGGGGTCGTGGAGACGGAAGCTGGCGCGCTTGGAGGCGTATTCAATGTTGATTTCGCACAGTTTCGCATCAACCTTCTTGGCGAAATCCTCGGCCGTCTCTTGGGTGGTCTCCGGATCGTTGAATTCGAAATAGAAATGATAAACCGACTCGCTCACATCCGCGAAACCGACGAAGAAATTCGTCTGGATGCCGGTCTCTTTCTCCACCTGCTTGACCGCGTCAATGAACTGAGGCTCATAGAGTTTCTCGCCGGTGAGCGACACGATGCCGTTCACCTTGCTCACCATGTGGATGGTCGGGGTGTTCAGGAATTTCCCGCCTACCTCGATGAGGTCGTTCATGTTGTAGCGGAAGAGTCCGGAGTAGGTGGTAACGTAGGCGCAGTAGCGTTTGCCCTGCTCCAGCTCGTCCAGTTGCAGGAAATGCTTGTTCGGGGAGTCGAGCTCCTCCTCGGCCACGAATTCGTAGTAGTGGAGATGCGGGAACATCACCGACTCGATGGTGTCGTCAAGGGCAAAGCCGAAGCGACATTCCGTGGCGATATATCCAAGTTCTTGATAGAAAGTCTGTTCAAGATTGAAATAGTCGAGATATTTGTCCATATAGACCTTGGTGTTGCCGCATTTCCAAGTGCTGAGGATCTGCAGCTCGGGCCAGTAGTATTTGGGGAGGATATGACCGCCGTGGGCGTCGCGGAGCTCGCGGAGTTCCTGCGCACGCTGGGGGCGGGGACGCATGTAGGAGACCAGCTCTTCGCGGATCTCGGGTGCGATGTTGAATTTCTCGCTTAACGTACCCTTCTCAATATCTTCGATCATCGTGTCAAGGTTCTCATCCACAGCGCGTTGAAGTTCCAGAATGGTGGAGGGGTTGGCAGTAGCCCAGAGGGTCACGTCCCAGTACTGCACGGCCAGTCGCATCAGCGTGTAGTTGCGGGCGGCGTAGTCCTCGATGGACATCACGCTGGCGGGCGCGGTGTAGTGCCGCTTGATGATGGCGGGGATGTCGCGCACCAGCACGCCGCTCACTGATCCGTAGATGGTGCCGTCGGGCGCGTAGCCTTCGCACTCTTTGCCCACGATCGGGAAAATGTGGCCGGCCAGCGCTTTCGGACGGTGCTTGATAAAGTTCCAGATCCAGACGTGCGACATTTTGCCGTACACATCTTTCAGATACTTGCGGGTCATGGGCACCCATTTGGGCTGTGCCGTGGTGCCTGATGTGGTGGCGTACATGAAAGGACTGCCCGGAAAGAGAATGTTCCGTTCGCCGTTCTTGTGCCGCTCAACGAAAGGCCGTAGCGCTTCGAAGTCGTTGGCGGGAACTAAATATTGGTAAAGAGAGAAAAGTTCTTCGTCGGTGGGGGCGGACAGGATCTGTTCGAAGTGATGATGCCGTCCGTATAAGGTGCTCTGGCTGATTTTCAGGATGTCGCGGAGCGTTCTTTCAGATGCCAAACGAGGGTGTTTGGAAGCTTGTCGCAATCGGATGGTCGGAATTCCTCCGGCAATTGCCAGAATTGCGTTGATGAACAGGGGATAACGTAATCTTCTTGCCATAAGCGGTTCGTTAAAAACTTGCAAAAATACAAAAATAATATTATCCTGTGTTTAACGACTTGGTTTTATAACAAATATTTTAGAATTCCGATGAATTGGATGAGGACGCCGAGGAGTACAAAAAGGTGGAAGATGAAGTGGCGGTAGCGTTTGTTTTTCTTTTTGCCGACGAGGTAGAGCACGGCACCGATGGTATAGGCCACGCCGCCGCCGAGGATGTAGAGGAATCCCGGCCACGTCATGGCTTGAATGGTGGGGCGCAGACTGATGACCACGCACCAACCCATGCCCAGATAGCAGATCATCGAGAATTTAGAATATTTCTTTAAATCGATGGCGTTGAGGGTCACGCCGACGATGGCCAGCACCCACTCTGCGATGAGGATCGACCAGCCCATCACCGGGTTGATTTTGCAGATGCCCAACAGTGTAATAGGTGTGTAAGTGCCTGCTATCGTGAAGAATATGTCGCAGTGATCCACCACGCGCATCACCTGCTTCGGCATCCCCTTCGGCAAGCCGTGGTAGATGCTCGACATCAAAAGCATGATTAGGACGGAGAAGGCATAGACCAGACTGCTGGCCATAGCGAGCGGACGGCCTTGGGTAGCGCGCACAATCATCCAGATCATCACCAGCGCGCAGCCAACTCCGAAGATGTGACTGACGGAATGCAGCATTTCCTCCTTCCTCGTGTAATCGGGGAAAGGTCTCTCACTCAGGGGTGTACGGGGCGTTTTCGACATAGTCCGCTTCGCTTTTTTCGGGCGGCAAAAATATCAAAAATCCCCACTATTCACTACCAAGGTTTCTAAAATCCCAATTTTTTACGATTCCGGTCCCTGTGAATTGTTTAATTTTGCATATCCTTTTGGTTATTTAATAGTATTGTATAAAATATTGATATTATGAAAGATATACATCACAATCATTGCGAACAGGCAACAGGCGTAGTAGACGACGCTTCCAGCGTCGAAAACTTGAAGGCAACAGGCAACAGGCAACAGGCAATAGGCAATAGTGAGGGCGAGCATGAACATTGCCACGAGCATGAACACCATCACCACGAGCATCACCATGGTCACGAGCATGAGCACCACAGTCACGAGCACCATCACCATGAGCATTCGCTGAAGGAGCAGGTGGTGAAGATTGCCATTACGGTGTTGTTGCTCGTTGCAGCGGTGCTTATTGAGAAATACACCTCACTCTCCACTTGGCAGTTGTTGCTGGTCTATTTAGTGCCCTATCTCTTTATCGGCTTCGACACACTGAAGGAGGCGGCTGAAGGGTTGGTCCACGGCGAGGCCTTCAACGAGCATTTCCTCATGAGCGTGGCTACCATCGGTGCACTGTGCATCGGATTCCTTCCTGGAGCGGAGACACAGTTTCCCGAGGCGGTCTTCGTGATGCTCTTCTTCCAGATCGGAGAACTTTTCGAAGGCTATGCAGAGGGCAAGAGTCGCGACAGCATCGCCCATCTGATGGATATCCGTCCCGACACCGCCAATGTGCTCCGTGACGGCAACAGCCTGACGGTCAGCCCAGAAGAGGTGGAAGTTGGGGAGTGCATCGTCATCCGTCCGGGCGAAAAGGTGCCCCTTGACGGAGTGGTGACGGAGGGGGCGACCTCCCTCAACACCGTGGCCTTGACGGGCGAGAGCGTGCCCCGCGAAGTGGGGGTGGGCGACGAGGTCTTTTCAGGCTGTGTCAACATTTCCGGGGTGATCACGGTGCGCACCACCAAGAGTTTCGGGGAGAGCACGGTGTCGAAGATTTTGTCGCTGATGGAGAACGCCAACGACCACAAGTCGAAGAGCGAGACCTTCATCAGTCGTTTTGCGCGGGTCTATACGCCCGTGGTGGTCTTCTCTGCGGTGGCGTTGGCCCTGTTGCCGCCGCTCTTTTCAGGGCATTTTGCCACGGCATTTCCGGTGTGGCTCTACCGCGCCCTGCTATTTCTGGTGGTCTCCTGTCCTTGTGCGCTGGTCATCAGTGTGCCGCTCACCTTCTTCGGGGGCATCGGCGGTGCCTCCCGTCACGGCATTTTGGTCAAGGGTGCCAACTACATGGATGTGCTGGCCAAGGTCGATACGATGGTGTTCGACAAGACGGGCACGCTGACGGAGGGACAGTTTGCGGTGGAGGCCGTGCATCCCGACCTGTTCGACGAGCGGCAATTGCTGCATCTGGCCGCGCATGTGGAGCATTTCTCGACTCATCCGGTGGGTGCGGCATTGCGTGATGCTTTCCCCGATGAGGCGATTGATGGTTGTGAAGTGACTGATGTTGAGGAAATTGCTGGACAGGGTGTCCGTGCCCGTGTGGGCGGCAAACAGGTGTGTGTCGGCAATTCCAAGATGATGGAGACGGTCGGTGCGCAGTGGCACGACTGTCACCTTGTGGGCACCATCATCCATGTGGCCGTCGATGGCGAATATGCTGGCCATATCGTCATCAATGACCGTGTGAAGGAGGAGAGTGCGGAGGCGATTTCGCAGCTGAAAGCCCTCGGTGTCCGACGCACGGTAATGCTCACCGGCGACCGTCAGGAGGTTGCGGCGGATGTGGCGCAGAAATTAGGCATCGATGAGTATCATGCCGAACTGCTCCCTGCCGATAAGGTGAGCTATCTTGACAAACTCCTCAATACTAATCTTTCAACGACTGACTCCAAACTCGCCTTCGTGGGTGATGGTATCAACGATGCGCCCGTGCTGGCCCGCGCCGATGTGGGCATCGCCATGGGCGGACTGGGCAGCGACGCGGCCATCGAAGCCGCCGACGTGGTGCTCATGGACGACAATCCCGCTAAGACTGCGCTCGCCATCCGTATTGCCCGCCGAACCCTGCGCATCGCCCGGCAGAACGTCGGATTCGCCATCGGTGTGAAAGTGGCGGTGCTCTTGCTTGCCGCTTTCGGTCTCGCCACGATGTGGATGGCCGTTTTCGCCGACGTGGGCGTCACGGTGCTGGCCGTGTTGAACGCGATGAGGGCGCTGAAGGCGTGATAGGCAACAGGCGTAGTAGACGACTCTTCCAGCGTCGAAAACTTGAAGGCAATAGGCAACAGGCAACAGGCGTAGTAGACGACGCTTCCAGCGTCGAAAACTTGAAGGCAATAGGCAATGGCTACCGTACTAGGGTGACGGTTCCCTTCGCTGTTTTGGGTTTGTCGCCGCGGGACTTGTAGTGTAAAACCACTGCGTAGACGCCGTCCATCGCGTTGGCGCCGTCCCAGCCGAAGGACTTCTCCTCGGTGCGGAACACCAAGCCGCCCCAGCGGTTGTAGATCTCCATGCGGTACTCCTCGATTTCGTCAGGGTAGCTGAAAATGGGCAGGAAGACGGGGTTCTTGCCGTCATCGTTCGGGGTGAAGGATGTGTGTGAGTCTGCGCGGTTCCTCCATATCCTTGAAATGATCCCAAAGGTTGCATGTCTGTAGCCGGTGGCGAAGCAATGGCAAGCCACCGGGAGAGGGTTCGGATGCGGGGAAATCGCGGCGCGGGGGACAAACCGGACGAGGGGATGTGGTTCTTCGCCGCGAAACGGGGATGACGGTCGGACGAGCGCGCGTTAGGGATTGCAGCGGAAATGATTTTTGGCATGGGGCGTATGCGATACGCCCGTACAAGCAAGGTGGTGTTCGCAGGGGCGTATCGCATACGCCCAACGGCAATGGATGCCAAAAATCATTGTAGCGGAAAGCCCGACGGCGCGGCGGAAAACAATAACGATCGTGGGGACAGGAACGGTCTCGCATGATTCAGCGACGCTTGGAAGCGTCGCCTCCTTAGCCGCGCCGGAACGCCCAAATAAAAAAGTTGATGCGTAAGCCCTGTACACGTCAAAGTTTTAATCCGTTTGTATCCAAAAATTTTGTACTTTCGCGAACTCATTGTAATGTGAAATTCAAGTAAAAATAATTTTATAACAAACTAAATATCAATAAAATATGGCAATGCAAGATAAAATCAACGAGTTGTTGTCCCTCAGGGAGAAGGCTCGTTTGGGCGGCGGTCAAGACAAGATTGACAAACAGCACGCCAAAGGCAAATATTCCGCGCGCGAGCGCATCCTCATGTTTCTCGACGAGGGCAGCTTTGAGGAGTTCGACATGTTCGTGACCCACCGCTGTACCAACTTCGGCATCGAGAAGGACAAATTCCTCTCTGACGGTGTGGTCACCGGTTACGGTACCGTGAACGGCCGTTTGGTCTATGTCTTCTCCCAAGATTTCACCGTGTTCGGCGGTTCTCTTTCCGAGACCTTCGCCGCGAAGATCTGCAAGGTGATGGACCAGGCCATGAAGGTGGGTGCGCCCGTCATCGGTTTCAACGATTCCGGTGGAGCACGTATCCAAGAGGGTGTCAACAGCTTGGCAGGTTACGCTGAGATTTTCCAACGCAATATCCTGGCTTCCGGCGTGGTGCCGCAAATCTCCGCTATCTTCGGACCTTGTGCCGGCGGCGCGGTCTATTCCCCTGCATTGACCGACTTCATCATGATGGCCCAGAACTCCAGCTACATGTTCGTGACAGGTCCCAAGGTGGTGAAAACCGTTACCGGTGAGGATGTGACTACCGAGCAACTCGGCGGTGCCACCATCCATTCCACCAAATCCGGTGTGGCGCAATTCTCCGTCGCTGACGAAGAGACCGGTATCGCTCTTTTGCGCGACCTCATCGGCTATCTGCCTTCCAACAACATGGAAGAGCCCCCGTATGAGCCCACCGAAGATCCCATCAACCGTCTGGAGGACAGCCTCAACTCCATTATTCCCGATAACCCGAACCAACCTTACGATGTGAAGGATGTGATTGCCGGTATCGTTGACGATGGCAAGTTCCTCGAAGTGCACGCTACATATGCACAGAACATTGTGGTCGGTTTCGCCCGCTTCAACGGTATGAGTGTGGGTATTGTGGCCAACCAGCCCAAGTGCATGGCCGGTGTGTTAGACATCAATGCTTCCCGCAAGGGTGCACGCTTCGTCCGTTTCTGCGACGCTTTCAACATTCCGTTGGTGACGTTGGTTGACGTTCCCGGCTTCTTGCCTGGCACTGGTCAAGAGTACGGCGGCATCATCCTGCACGGTGCAAAACTGCTCTACGCTTACGGCGAGTGCACGGTTCCGAAAGTCACCGTTATTTTGCGTAAGAACTACGGCGGTGCTTACTGCGTGATGAGCTCCAAACACCTGCGCGGCGATGTGAACTACGCATGGCCGACCGCTGAGATCGCCGTGATGGGCGGTAGCGGTGCTGCTGAAATCCTCTACGGTTCTCAAATGAAGAAGATTGAGGATCCTGCCGAGCGTCAAAAGTTCCTCGACGAAAAGGTGGAAGAGTATCGTCAGAAATTCTCCAATCCTTACGTGGCTGCTCAATACGGCTACATCGACGATGTTATCGAGCCGCGCAATACCCGTTTCCGCGTGATCCGCGCTCTCGAATCATTGCGTAACAAACGTCTGGAGAATCCGGCTAAGAAACACGATAATCTGCCGTTGTAATATTTCGCTGTAGAGACGATGTGTACATCGTCTCTACATTCACAAAAACCAATAAATTAGAGATTTATGAAATCGATTTACAAATATATCTTCACCGTTGTCGCGCTGTTTGCCGTCACCGCCACCTTCGGGCAGTCGGTGCACGACCTTCGCCTCAACGAGATGATGATTCGAAACGAGGAGAACTATGCCGACGAGTATGGTCGCCATGTGCCGTGGGTGGAAATCTTCAATACCGCCTACAACACGGTCAATATCACCGGCTGTTTTCTCACGGATGACACCACGGGATTGGCCGCAGCCGGCAAGAAAGGCGGCGCCATCCCTTCCAAGTGGTACAAAATCCCCACGGACCAGAAAATGTTCATGCCTCAGCGCAGCTTCCTGATTTTCTTCCTGGATGACTCTCCGCTGTACGGTCCTTTCCACACCAATTTCTCTACTGAGAAGCCTTCCAAGCCGGGAACGCACTACATCGCGCTCATCAGTGCCGATGCCAAGGAGTTGCTCGACTTGGTGGAGTATCCTGTGGAATTGCGTGACACCTGCCGCTCATACGGTTATGTGCAGGACGGTGTGCGCGACTCGAAAGCCTTCAAACAGGGCAAACGGCAGTCGGGCGAGCTGGCTTACCTGGACGACTTCACCCCCGCCTCTTCTAACGAGACGGCACCGAAGATTTCCAAGCAGGACAAGCTCAAACAGGACGACCCCTACGGTATCGGTATGGCTTTGATCTCCATGGCGGTGGTGTTCACTGCTCTGATTATGATTTACATCATGCTGAAGATCTTCAATTATGTGACCCGTCGTGCCACCCAGAAGTCCAAAGCGCAGGAAGTCCCTGCCAAAGCGGCTGCTGTGGGGAACAAGAAGGATGACGACGATGTGGATGCCGTCAATGCGGAAGTGGTGGCTGCCATCGGTGTGGCCCTGCACTTGCATTTCGGTAGCATGCATGATGAGGAGAGTGAGATTATTACCATCAACATGCCTTCCAAGCACTACTCCCCGTGGGCACAGAAAGAATTAACCATGAAGAGAACCCCCAGAAGATAATCACTAAAAATTGAAAAAGTAATATGAAAACCTATAATTTTAAGATATACGGAAACAAGTATGCCGTTGAAGTCGGTGAAATTGAAGACAACATGGTCGAAGTAGTCGTCAACGGCGCACCTTACAAGGTGGAATTGGATATGGAACTGAAACCTCGGACCGTGAAGCCCGTGGTGCAGGTGGCTGCCGCGCCTAAAGCTCAGGCTGCTGCACCTGCCCAGAAAGTGGCACCTGCCGCTCCTACAGGCGGTGGCGGTACGCTGAACTCCCCGCTGCCCGGCACTGTTCTCGACGTGTTCGTGAAACCCGGCGATGCCGTTAAAGTCGGCCAACGCCTGCTCCTCCTCGAAGCCATGAAGATGGAGAACAACATTGATGCGGATCGCGACGGTGTTGTCAAAGAGGTGAAAGTGAGCAAGAGCGACGCGGTCATGGAAGGCCAGGTGCTGGTTGTTTTTGAATAATGGTCATCATCATAAAAGATTGAGATTATGTTAGAATTTTTCAAAGAAGGATTATTACAGTTCCTGAGCTATTCCGGTTTCGGAAACTGCACCTGGGGTCATATCATCATGATCTGCATAGGTCTGATCTTCATAGCTTTGGGAATTATAAAGGAATTTGAGCCGCTGCTGCTCGTTCCCATAGGCTTCGGTATCATCATTGGTAACATCCCGTTCACCGACGGTCTGCAAGTGGGTGTGTATGAAAACGGAGCCGTGCTCAACTATCTCTATTTCGGTGTGGTGAAAGGTTTCTATCCGCCGTTGATCTTCCTTGGCATCGGGGCCATGACGGACTTCTCGGCCCTGATTTCCAACCCGAAGTTGATTCTGATCGGTGCGGCTGCCCAGTTCGGTATTTTCGCGGCCTACATCACCGCCCTGTTGCTGGGCTTTACCCCCATGGAGGCCGGTGCTATCGGTATCATCGGTGGTGCTGACGGTCCTACCGCCATCTTCATCTCCTCCAAGTTGGCTCCGAGCATGATGGGCGCCATCGCTGTGTCGGCCTACTCCTACATGGCTTTGGTTCCGGTGATTCAACCTCCGGTCATGCGCTTGTTGACCACCCCGCAGGAGCGTGTCATCCGTATGCGTCCGCCTCGTGCGGTCAGCCATCGCGAGAAAGTGCTTTTCCCGATGCTCTGTATCCTGCTCACCGCTTTCCTCGTTCCCACGGGTCTGCCGTTGCTCGGTATGCTCTTCTTCGGTAACCTGCTGAAAGAGAGTGGCGTGACCAAACGTTTGGCCAACACCGCTTCCGGTCCTATCGTGGATATCGTGACCATCCTCATCGGTCTGACGGTGGGTGCCTCCACGCAGGCCACCAACTTCTTGAGACCTGCTTCCGTGCTCATCTTCGTGTTGGGTGCCTTCTCCTTCGTGATCGCCACCGCTTCCGGTGTGCTGTTCGTGAAGTTCTTCAACCTCTTCCTCAAGGAAGGCAACAAGATCAACCCGTTGATCGGTAATGCCGGCGTGTCTGCCGTGCCCGATGCGGCGCGTGTCTCCCTGGTGGAAGGTCAGAAGTACGACCGCACCAACTTCCTGCTCATGCACGCTATGGGTCCCAACGTGGCCGGCGTCATCGGCAGTGCCGTGGCCGCAGGTATTCTGTTGAGCTTCTTGTACTAAGACGTGTGACGTGTGACGTTGGAAGAAATCACACGTCATACGTCACACATCATACGTCAAAAAAAAAGGTGTCGGAAACGGCACCTTTTTTTTATGCATGAGTCGTAATGCATTGCGGGGGTGGGGGAGGACGAGTTAGCAGTTAGCAGTGAGTAGTTAGCAGTTGGTTGGGGGAGAACCGGCTGCGTGGCTGTTTACACCAAGCAGGGTGCATTTTGTTGGAGGTTCCGCCACACAGATGTGGTTGGCTGTAGGCATAAAAGTGGGTTTCGGAGGAGGTTCCGCCACACGGTTGTGGTTGGCTGTAGGCATAAAAGTGGGTTTCGGAGGAGGTTCCGCCACACAGATGTGGTTGGCTGTAGGCATAAAAGTGGGTTTCGGAGGAGGTTCCGCCACACGGTTGCGGTTGGCTGTGGCCACGAATGGTTGGGGGCGTGGCGGAATGGCGGTGGGGTTGTCGGAATTGATTCACTGTCGGGCAAAGCCTTGAAAGAACTTTTCAGGTTTTCCCCGTCAGGGGATAAAGCTCGGTAGGACGGCGCAAACCCGCAGCCGGCATGTCCCGCAGGGACAGAAGCCCGGTAGGAAACGGACGCGGCGCGGGTTTCCCCAAGCCCCTTCAGGGGCGAAACAGAGCTATATGTGGGGGTGGCGGGCATAGAGTTTTTTTTTACGAGGCGAAAGTACAATAATATGGACTATTTCATTTTGGCATGGACCAATATGGGGCATTGTCTTTTGTTGGATCGTTGACTCTCTTAAAAAACAAGTTTGCCAGTTCTCCTTTCGTTGTAATAATGGATGATTTCTTGTGACAATGAGGACATTTGAATTTTTTCGTGGCTTTTTTTTGGTAAAACACCGAATCACAAAACGGACATTTAACAAGCAATTCATAACCGCTCCTGTCTGAATACTTCACTAATGCGTTTTTTCTGACCCCTATTTTCAACAATATACTATTGATTAGTGCAAGAAGGAAATACAGGTTGCCATCAACAATGATTGGCTCACAAGAAGAGCCATTGTCAACCAAATCTTCATATATAACGTATTCTTCTTTTTTGTTTTTCGAGTTCATAACAGCATTTATTACTAACGGTATTTCAAATCAAAACGAATTCCTATGAAAAAAGCTGCTGAATAAGACATTAGGGGACTTCCGTTTTTTACTTCTTCTCGTTGCCGCCGACCTTGGTGCAAAGTTCGTTGAACATCAAGATTGGCAAACAACGCTGCAAACATACAAAAAATCATAAGACAGACTGAGCCGAAAGAATATTCTGTAAATTTGCAGCGTCATATTTCCAGATTATGTTTGAAGGACCTCGCATAGTTTGGAAGTGTGGCGCGAAAATGGTAAAAACAGAGGTCTTCCTTGAGTAATGTCTTTGTTTTTTTTGTACTTTCGCCCCGTCAAAAATTCCTTATGCCCGCCACCCCCACATATAGCCCGCTGACCCCGCAGAAATCCACAGAATTCCTGCGCCCATATCCGCGCCGATACGCGCGATACGCGGAGACATACCCCGTTCAACCCCTGAAGGGGCTTCAGGAACCCCGTGCCGAGTCCGTTTCCTACCGGGCTTCTGTCCCTGCGGGACATGCCGGCTGCGGGTTTGCGCCGTCCTACCGAGCTTTATCCCCTTACGGGGAAAACCTGAATAGTTCTCTCAAGGCTTTGCCCAGCTGGGAAACCGTTCCTGATGTGCCAACACCATTCCGCCACACACCCTGTCATCCGTGTCCACAGCCGACCGCAACCGTATGGCGGAACCTCCTCCGAAACCCACTTTTATGCCTACAGCCAACCACATCTGTGTGGCGGAACCTCCAACAAAACCTCCAGCACTTACGTATTCACTATTCTTCATTCTTCATTCATCATTCTTCATTGTCTTACACCTTCTCCGCCAAAGAACGCGACTCCGAAACCGGCCTATCATACTTTGGCTCACGCTATTACTCCTCCGACCTGAGCATTTGGTTGAGCGTGGACCCGATGAGTGACAAATATGCTTACCAATCAGGTTATGTTTATTGTGGAAATAACCCTTTGAAAGTGATTGATCCGAATGGGGAGGATGAGTGGGAAGTGAACGAAGCTGGATATATTAGACATATTCAAAATGACAAACCTGATCGATTATATGCTGTGTATGGATCAGGAGAAGACGATTGGGGAGAACGAAGATTAGATGTAAAGCCTCTTGATGTTGATGAATCTATTATGAAGACAATGGGCGACCCTGGCAAATCCACCACTTTCTCGACTCAGAATAAGAGAGAAAAAATGAATGAGTTATTTAACTTTTTTGCGGACAACACCGATGTGGAATGGACGCAATTATGCACACATGACTATAATGGGAACGAATATGATTTTATTGTGACAAGTCATGATAATATAGGTACGGAATTACCGTCTATTTACACGGTTGTAATTTTCAACAACGCCCATGACGGTCTTTTTGATATATTTAAACATAGCCACCCAAAACATTATACAGGTGATAATTATTATCATAAAAGTATTTATCCTTATACTAGCCATATTGCATCTGGAGGAGATATGAATACCAAAGCAAAAATTGAACAAGCGAACGGCTTTGTCAGACGACAACCAATGTTTATATTAAGAAATGGAGGTCATAATTATGAATACTAATAAGGTTTTGTGTTGTATGACGTTTCTTGTCTTGTTTCTTGCAACAGATTTGAAAGGACAAAAAGGTATTCCTGCGCTATCCCCCGATACAATTTCTTTTCGGAATCTTTCCATTTGTAATGAAAGTATCGTCCCTGTGTTAAAGTGCATTGACAGTTGTTGGGCATTTTCCTCTTTTTCAGATATATTTTCTTATGCAACTATGACACCACATAAAGATACAATGAGTGGTGGGATATTATGGAATATAACCATAGAACAGTTATACGATTATTCTGTGTTCACAGTGAATATGTTTCCAGGATTTTGGTGCCTTTTTTTTACTAATGGTCTCATTGATTTTAATAATCGCCGAATAATAGTTGGCGTTTTACATGACTCGTTGGCTCGTAAAGAAAATCCTGACAGTCGATCAATAGTGGACCATTTTTTTTGTTATGACACTGACACGACCTCTATTACTCGTAGTTCAATTGAAAGAATAATATCAGAGTCCGAATATATCTATCGAACAGACACTGTGGTAAGTGAAGGTGGAATTGCCATTGGGCCTCCGGAAAGGCTCATATACACTTCTTACCCGATTATTGAATTTGATGTTTTAGACTCTAATGGTAAAATTACAATTATTGGAGATATAAAACCTATATATCTTTATTAAATCAAGCTATCGTTTCTTCTATTTCCGCCAATGAACCTCCTCCGCCCATATTGCCAGAGACCGATGCATTCCCTCCCGGGGATCTCGCCCACGCGCACATCCGCCCCGAGCCACCGAGCTGTTGTCCCTCCGGGACAAGTCGGTCTCGGGGAAACTTCGTCCTACCGGGCTTCCACCCCTGCCGGGGCTGGAGATGTTCACTGGACGCAGACGACCACCACCCCTTATTCTACATTCTGCATTCATCATTCTACATTGTCTTACACCTTCTCCGCCAAAGAACGCGACCCCGAAACCGGCCTATCTTACTTTGGCTCACGCTATTATAGCTCCGACCTGAGCATCTGGCTGAGCGTGGACCCGATGAGTGACAAATATGCATCGCTTTCGCCGTATACGTATTGTGCGGATAACCCGGTGAGGTTGGTGGATCCGAATGGGGATTCAATAATCAATGGTTATAAATATGCATATGATTATTTCCTTCAACAATATAATCTTGCCGAGGAAAAGTATCGTAATTTAGATAATAACAGAGAGTCTATAGAATATTCAAATGTGAAAAATGAGTACGATAAGGCATCTCAAGATTTAAAAAACGTTTCAGTACTTTATAAAACAACGGAAGTGGCAATATCAAATGTTAAAAAATACAATAAACAGTTGTATCATCAAATGAACAACATAAAAGATGACAAGGGCAATGCTGTTGACATAATTGTCTCTATCAATTATTCGATAGGCAAATATGGTAAACACTCCATTCCTATCCTACCTGTTTGTCCTACATCAATAAGTGTTCAATTAAATCCCAATGTGTATCTTAACGAATACAAAGATATGGGCGAGGTCTTGTCCCACGAATTCGGTCATCTATTATATATTATTCCGAATTGGAGTGACTATCAAAAATTCCTCAAGACGGTTAATCCAAACAGACACGACGGACATGACCATGACGACCCGTCTGGTCAAGAAGCCCACAAACAAACGCAGACTTATATCTTGAACAAAATAAAACAACCATAGTATTTTTGAATATGAGATACTCATTGATTATTATCATTATTCTATGTCCTTTTCTGATATTGGCGCAAATTGATATTTCAGATAAAAGAGAGGAACCTTCCGTATATGACAGGTGTTCACATTTGACGTTAGATCACAATGCCGATACTGTTTCGACTGCTTTTTGTGCTAAATATCGTTCTAAAGAATATAGCTTTCAGACAACGTACGTGAATAACAAGCCATTTGCTTTGATGATATACCATAATGACATAAATGAAGAAAGCCAGGTTGCTGAATTTTGGTATGTTGATGGGTGGCAGCGTTGTGATTACCATTGTAAATCGGTTTCGTATAGTGATTGTTTGTTGAAGGTATATTTAAAGAAGAAAAAGTTTATTCGCTATAGTCAAATTTGGTATAGTTGAAATGTCGAATAGGATCATTCCCCTATTCCCCATACAGCAAGTTGACTTGTTTTGTACTTTCGCCCCGTCAAAAATTCCTTATGCCCACCACCCCCACATATAGCCCCATCCTTCACGCCCCCGCAACTGCGAGGACGCAGATGGCTACTACGCGCCGATACGCGCGATACGCGGAGATTCACCCCGTCCCGCCCCTAAAGGGGCTTCAGGAAACCCGCGCCGCATCCGTTCCCTACCGGGCTTCTGTCCCTGCGGGACATGCCGGCTGCGAGGTTGCGCTGTCCTACCGAGCTTTATCCCCTAACGGGGAAATGCAGAAAAGTTCTTTCAAGGCTTTGTCCGGCTGGGGAACCGTTCCTGATGCGCCAACACCATTCCGCCACGCCCCCAACCATTCGTGGCCACAGCCAACCGCAACCGTGTGGCGGAACCTCCTCCGAAACCCACTTTTATGCCTACAGCCAACCACATTTGTGTGGCGGAACCTCCAACAAAACCTCCAGCACTTACGTATTCACTATTCATCATTCATCATTCTGCATTCATCATTGTCTTACACCTTCTCCGCCAAAGAACGCGACTCCGAAACCGGCTTATCTTACTTTGGATCACGGTATTACAGCTCTGACTTGAGCATCTGGCTGAGCGTGGACCCGATGAGTGACAAATATCCTTCGCTTTCGCCTTATACGTATTGTGCGGATAACCCGGTGAAGTTGGTGGACCCGAATGGGGAAGATTATGATGTGTTTATCACAGGAGAGGGAGCTGAATGGGTCACACAACAGCTATCTGACACTTATCAGAATCTGAATATCACTCGCGATCAATTTGGCAGATTACACACTAACGTCAATGATGTATCTTCTTTAACAAAGGACGAAAAATTGATTTATGATGCAATCAATTCTAATAATGTTGTTGTTAATATGGATGTGACGAACAACACCCGGATTCATACTGAATTTGGGGATTTCAAATTAGACAGGGCTTCTGGTTTTTTGGGCAACCGTTTGTCTGATGATAAAAATATGGTTTTTACTCGTCAAGTAATTAATAAGCAAAAACTTATTAGTACATATTATCCAAAAGACAGAGGAAGGCTTATCGCGCATGAACTTACCGAGTCTTATCTTGGTGGAAAGTTTTCTTTAGAAAATAAATGTCTCGCACCTCCAGCAATGTGGGTAGATGGACAAAATCCTATTATTTTCAATCAGTTTTATCGCTATGCGCATAACAATGCCATATTACAACCATATAATAAAAGCGAGCTCCGAGATATGTTCTGTGAGGGATTTTCATGCAATAATTATGTTTATGATCTATTTGTTGAGAAAGCTCTGAGACGATGAAGGACCTTCTTTTTATTATAATGGTGTTATTCACATTGACGTTGCCAATAATGTGTGGACAACCATGTGCCGCACAAACATCGGACACATGTTACCTGAAAACAGAAAAGTATTATTTGATATTTGATTCTTCTCCAGATACGATTGCTTTTGAAGAAGCCGTGTATGATTCTGTGCTTTGTTCTTATAAGGTTGTTGCCATTGATACAAATCCTCGGAATTATAAGGATGATTTCAAGAAATACAACTTAATTCACGTAACTGATAGAACCCAACGTTTTATGTTCACTATAGTGACATTTTGCGAGGACACGCTTGATTGTAGTCACCCTATTCAAATCGGGGAATGGTATAACTTGCGGCTTCGATCGGTAAGTGATGACGAACTGCTTTGGCGAACAACTTATTTGGATCGATCATTTGAATTTTCAACAAAAGGACATAGTGTTTTTATAGGATCAAGGCAACTTAAATTTCGGATTGTGATCACCGATTCTATAAAAGATTTGTTTTATGTTGAACCATAATTCTATCTTTGTCTTTAATTTTTGTACTTTTGCCCTATCATAATCTCCGCCAATGACCTGCCACCAACCATACCATCCGATGAATCTCCATCCGTGGATTTCGTCCGTAACCGCCACGGGTCACCGAGCTTCTGTACCTATCGGGACATGGTGTTCGGGGTCGACCCTGTCCTACCGAGCTTTAGCTCCTAACGGGTCCAGCGGTGCTCACTGGATGCACACGGCCACCGCGCTACATCTGCGTCCCCGCAGATGGCTCCATGCCCGCTCAACTGCTAACTACTCACTGCTAACTGCAAACTCGTTTTACACCTTCTCCGCTAAAGAAAAAGATGTTGAAACTGGCTTAAGTTACTTTGGCTCAAGATATTACTCCTCCGACCTGAGCATCTGGTTGAGCGTCGATCCACAGAGCGACAAATATGCTTACCAATCAGGCTATGTTTATTGTGGAAATAATCCGATAAAGATAGTTGATCCTGATGGAGAAGACGAGTGGGAAGTGGATGAAATCACGGGGCGGATAACACATTACTCTAACGACAAACCAGACAGACTTTTCGTAACCAATGCAAGTGGACAACGGAGGGATGATGTCGATCCATTGGACGTTGACAAATCCATTATGGATCACATGTTAGCTGATGATACTAAGACTGTTTTCTTCATTGCTGACAAGCGTGACGAAATGAACAAGTTGTTTGATTATTTAGCAGATAACACTTGTGTTGAATGGTCTCATATTGGTGCCAGTTATTGTATAATAAACAAAGAAGGATTTAAAACAATAAACAGTGACATGATCTTCACAAGGCATCAATTCACAAGTTGCAACATGTGGTTCAGCCTTCAAGAGTTCGCCTCTAATGGAGTTTTGGACTTCCACAAACACTCTCATCCTAATAAATATCTTGGAATGAATCCATTTTATCGTATTATGTATCCAGGGACCTCCCACATACCCTCTCGTAATGATTATTCAGTCAAAAACAGTTATCCTATACCAGAAGTTCCTTTCAAACAACCCTTTTTTCTCTTACGTAATGGCAAAAGGAATATTTATTATTAGTTTATTCGCCGTTTTATTTGGCACAGGTAAGTTGTTTGCTCAAGAATGGTGTTTCTTTGAAGAAAATGAAGGTGTTTGTTCTGTCGATTCCCTCGTTGTTGTCAATCCGCAATATTACTCATTGTTTGACACAATAGAGCATCATTGGTCTATGTGCGAAATCAGTGAATTTCCTTGTTATGCCGTAATTGAATTTATTGACAAGAGGCACCTTAAAGTGTATGTAAATCAGACGATTGCAGTTTTCCCTTTAGTAATTTCTTGTTACATGAATAAGATTTATGGAATGACTTGTTATGGAAAACTCCAATATTTTTTTAAAGCTCCATCGGAATACATGATAGACAAAGAGGCTTTCCAAAAAACGACTTCAAAGTTCACACCCTCCTATTTTTCGGCCCAAACATATCGAGATCAGATAGCAAAGAATGCATTTATTACCAAAAAGATTGATCGGGAGATGCCATTCACAATTCCTTCTTTTGATTTTGAAGATAACATTGAAGAGGTTTATGATAAACTTAGATTAGAGATTTTATTTCTTGAGAATGATATTATTTGCAATAAATTGGAAAGTTGCATTCAAGTCAATTCTACCATAAATCCAACTCATTGAACGACACGTGTTTGGACAATTTATGTACTTTCGCCTCATCAAAAAACCGCTTATGCCCGCCACCCTCACATATAGCCCGCTGACCCCGCAGACACACGCAGAACGTCTGCGGACAAATACGCGCAGATACGCGCGATACGCGGAGATTCACCCCGTCCCGCCCCTGAAGGGGCTTGGGGAAACCCGCGCCGCATCCGTTTCCTACCGGGCTTCTGTCCCTGCGGGACATGCTGGCTGCGGGGTTGCGCCGTCCTACCGAGCTTTATCCCCTAACGGGGATTTGGGTCACATACCGTACCGTCCTCTGCTACCGATATGCATCCCCTTACGGGGAAAGCCTGCCGTGCGGAATTGAGGGAAGCTATTCCGATCTTCCCCAAGCCATTCATAATTCATAATTCTGAATTATTCCGTTAGCTTTTGAACGGCAAATAGAGGGTGAAGGTGCTGCCCTTGCCCTCCTCGCTGAGCACTTCGATGCGGCCGTGATGCAGGTTCACGATTTTCTTGACATAACCGAGACCAAGACCGTAACCCTTGACATTGTGGATGTTGCCGTGCGGGACACGGTAAAAGTTGTCGAAAATCTTGGTGATGGATTTCTGCGGGATGCCCACACCCTTGTCGGTGACCGAGATGACGAAGTGTTTGTCGTCGGAGAGGGTGTTGACCAGTATTTCAGGACTGTTGACGGAGTACTTGATGCCGTTTTCGATGAGGTTAGTGATGGAGTTGGTGAGGTGTGTGCGGTCGCCGAAAATCGTGTGCTTGTCGGCATTCAGCGCCACGGTCATCGTACCATTGGAAGAACTAATCATCAAGGCAAAACTGTCCGTTATCTTTTGGATAAGCTCGTGCATGTCAATGAGTTCCACATTCATCTTGATCTGTCCTTTACGCAGTTGCGCCGTCTCCAGCACGGTGGTGACCATGTCTTTCAGACGGTTGTTCTCGTCGTTGATGATCTCCACGTAGGAGGCCCGGATGTCTTTGTCCTCAATCATGGTGGGGTCGGCGAGCACTTCGCAGGCCAAGGAAATGGTGGCGATGGGGGTTTTGAATTCGTGTGTGACGTTGTTGATGAAGTCGTTGGTGACCTCAGAGGTCTTTTTCTGACGGTATAGCGAGTAGAGCGCCACGAAAGAGATGGTGAAGGTGATGACGAAGAACACCACAATCAGGATGATGATGTTGCTCATGCGCTTGAAGACGATGCCGCGCACCGTCGGGAAATAGATGATCAGATAGTGCGGGGAACTCACCTTTTCGTTGTATTTCAACAGAAAGATGAACTCGCTGTTGAGTATCTCGTTCGGGGTGGCGTGCTGAGGTGCCACAACAAACTGTGTGGTGAAGGCATTGTACAAAGCGAAATCGAAGCGGGCATCGATGTTTTCATTGCTCAAAGCCTCTTTGATGAGGTTGTATAATTTGTTGGCGTTGAGGAGCTCAATAGTGGAACTGTCTAATTGAATGAGATTTATATCCCTGATATTGAATGAGTTGGTGATGTTCTTTTGAACATTGTTTGGATCCCAAGGGTCATTATACAAAGGGAAAAGCCTCCTGAAAGCGGCGGTGAAGTATTCTGTGTCGCTGGCAATGGCTCGGGAGTTGTTCTCTTGGAAGTATATGGTGGTCTTGATGACACCGATAGGCTGGTTGTTGATGCTGTCAATCAGGAATTTACGGGTTTGTTGCATGGAAACGACCTCGGTGGTGTCAATCGCATCCCGTGACACCTCGTCGGAATCCATGGCGATGAGCGTCGTAGAATCATTTTTGATGATGGCGTCGATGCGGTTGATGACGTCGTTTCCCGCCGATAGCACCTCGTTGACAAAGATGCTGCGCTGCACCTTCTCGGCTTCGCTGTACAGGTAGAAAATACCGATCATCAGCGGGATGGCGGATAGTCCGAGGAGGATGAACAGGGTGATGATGATGCGTTTTTTCATTTAGGCAAAAGGGAATAGGCAATAGGCAAAAGGCAATAGTGGAGGGGGTGTTATTTGGTGGGGATGGGTTGGGGGTGGTTGATTTGTAGCAGCCAGGAGAAGGTGTCGATGCCGTCGGGATAGTCTTGCGGGCTGGGGCTTTGTGCGTGTCCGAAAGGTTCGGCGCGGGTGATGCGCGGTTCTTTGCTGACGATGCATTGCAATTGCTCGGCATCCTCGGTCAGGCGTTGGTTGACGGTGTCGGGGTTGTCGTAATATTCAAAATAGACGATGCCGATGGGCGATGCATATTCTTGATTTTCAACAAGAAGGAAGGTGCCGGCATCCATATAGAAGATGCGGTTCATCAGATGGATGGCCTTCTGATATTCAATGTTGTTGAGGAACTGGTGGTGTTGGGAGATGGGCTGGCTTTGTTGCGTTAAAATATGCAAAAAAGGCAGGAAATCGTAGTCTTTGGGCACAAACAGTTTGGAGATGGAACGGCACCCCAGACCGAAATAGAGGTAGATGTCGTCGGCGAGGGCGCGGAGCTCCTCGTCCGTTTCGGTTCCGTTGAGGACGGCCACGCTGTTGCGGTTTTTACGAAGAATATGCGGGTATTTGCTGAAGTAGTATTCGAAATAGCGGGCGCTGTTGTTGCTTCCGGTGGCGATGATCGCGTCGAAATTCGCTACCTTTTCAACGAAGGTGATGCGTTCGGCGAATCGTGGCTCGATGCGGACGAGCTCCTGTGCAAGCACGGGCAGCAGCTGCTTGTCTTGTGCGGAGAGTTTTCCTTGGTAGTTGTTGCCGCTGACGAGAATGCAGAAAAAGTCGTGGAAGGCCGCCAAAGGGATGTTGCCGGCGGAAATCACGGCAACGGTGCGGCGTGGGTCCTCAGGGGATGCAACGTCCTTGTAGCGTGTATAGTAAGCTTCTAAAGCTTCGGGAGCCATCATCTGCGAGAGGGCGTAAAGCGCGTGCCGGCAGAACTCCGGCGTGAACCAGCTGTTCTCCTTGTGCTGTTTGGCGATGGCCTCCCCGAAAACGTCGTTGACCCACTGTGGGTCGGCGAGGAGTTGCCCTAATTGCCTGAATGCTTGTATGTTGCTTTTGAACATTTATGATGGGATGATTAAATCAATGTATCTGTATTTTCGTTTTCTACATCCGGAATCAGCCGCTTCACAGGTTTGAAATCGTAGAAGAATCGGCTGGCGATGACGCGGATAACGGTGTAGGTAGGGATGGCGATGAGCATTCCTACGACGCCGCCGAGGTGTCCGGCAATCAGGATGACGACGAAAATTTCCAGCGGGTTGGCCTTGATGCTCGTGGAATAGATAAGTGGCTGGTAGATGAAATTGTCCACCAGCTGAGTGGTCAGCATGATGGCCAAAACGATGACGGCGAAGAGCCAGATGTTGACACCCAGTCCCATGCCAGTGCCGTATTTGAGGATGACGCAGAGCACAACCCCGACGACCTCACCGATGAGAGGACCCACATACGGGATGATGTTCAGCAGGCCGGCGATGAAGGCGATGCCGATGGCGTAGTTGAAGTTGACACGGGCGATAAGCCAGAGCCCGAGGCAGTCGAGGAGCACCACGCCAAGGACTTCAACAATCAGTCCGATAAAATAGCGGGAGAGCAGTCGCTCAATGTCGTAAATGGTTTTCTTCACCTTTTCTTCGATGGAGTCGGGAACTAATGAACCTACAATCTGACCGAAGAGTGTCTCATCCTTGATGAAGAAAAAGGAGATGAACATGACGGAGAAGATTCCTACGGCAAATCCGGCTACGGCAGAGGCCACGGATCCGAGAAAACTAGGAATGTCAGACGGATCCAGCGCTTCGGAGAGTTTCTGAATCAGCAGCTGTACGCCGTCAAAGTCTTCACCCACCCAAGGGATGGTTTGGATGGTCCAGTCGTTGATTTGGTTCAGCATACTGTAATTGTCCACGTCTTCAGTGGCTTTCATTGCGGAAGCTTCGCTCAATATATTGGAAATAACAGGGACAACCTGCATCAGCAACAGAAAGAGCAGGGCGAAGACGATGACGAGGGAAAATGCTGCCAACAAGGGATTCGGCAGCGATTTCCCTTTGATTTTGATTTTCCGGAACAGTCGCATGAGTGGTTGTCCGATTAAGGAGACCACGAATGCCAGTAGGATATAGGCCAGGACGCTTCCGAAGAAATAAGCGATCACAGCGGCCAAGGCCACGGTGCCAAAAATGATGATGTATCGGGCTAATCTGTCGATACTGCGTTCTTTTTCCATAATTTAACCTTTGATAGTTGTTATGACTTCTTCCAAGATCCTTTTTACTTCAGCTTCGGGGAAGTGTTCGATAATGCCCTCTTGTTCAAAGATGTCCATGATACGGTGGGTTTCGTCGATGTTGCGTTTGGCGAGGTTGTAGATGGTGGTGCGGTCGAGGGGATGACGGGCGAGGCCGGCGTTGACGGCGCATTCGCCCACGGCGGCGGCCACGGTGGGGAAGAGGTCGCTGTCCATCATGGTAGGCATGATGCGGTCAGCGGAGATGCCCTGCCGTTCGGCGAAATCAGCGATGGCGTGGGCCGCGCAGACGGCCATCTCGTCAGTGATTTTACGTGAGGAGACAAGCAGTGTGCCTTTGAGGATGGAAGGGAAGCAGACGGAGTTGTTGACTTGGTTGGGGAAGTCGCCGCGTCCGGTGGCCACGATGTAGGCGCCAGCGGCCTTGGCGGCGTGCGGGTAGATTTCCGGCACGGGGTTGGCACAGGCGAACACGATAGCCTTCTCCGCCATCAGCGAGATCCACTCCGGCTTGATGGTGTCGGGACCGGGGTGGGAGAGGGCCACGAGAACGTCCGCGCCCTTGAAGGCCTCCTCGGGCGTGGTGACGCACTGCGGGTTGGTGATCTGACAGAGTCGCCATTGCGGATAGAATCTCGTATCTTTCTCGTAATCAACACGATTCTTGTGCAGTGTACCGTCTTTATCGAACATGATGATGTTTTCGGGTTTTGCGCCGTCTTGGATCATCAGGCGGGCGATGCTGCTGTTGGCGGCACCGGCACCGTAGAGCACAATCCTCACGTTGTCAAGACGTTTGCCTACAATCTTGAGCGCGTTGAGCACTCCAGCGAGGGTGACGCAAGCGGTTCCTTGCGCGTCGTCGTGCCAGACGGGAATATCGCAAGCTTCGCGCAGCTCGTCAAGCACGCGGAAGCAGTTGGGCTGCGAGATGTCCTCCAGGTTGACGGCTCCGAAGCTGGGTTGCACCATCTTCACGAAGTCGATGATTTTTTGCGCTTGATGGATGCCGTTTTCATCGCGGCTGTCAATGCAGAGTGCGGTGGCGTCGATGCCGCCCAAGTACTTCATCAACAGGGCTTTGCCTTCCATCACGCCGAGACCGCCGGGAGGGGTGCAGTCGCCGTCGCCGAGCACGCGGGTGCTGTCGCTGACCACGGCTACGAGGTTGGCGCGGTTGCTGAGCCGGAACGAACGGTCGTTGTCGTCACGGATGGTGGTGGAAACGGCCGATACGCCGGGCGTGTACCATGCGTTGAACCAGTTCAAACTCTCGATGGGAACTTTCGGCAACGTCTGTATTTTGCCACGGTAAAAATCGTGTGCAAATAAAGATAACTTTTTGAAAAACAGTGTTTTGGCCTGTGCCTTTTGGGACTCGTCAAACGCTGCCGGGAAATGCTCATTCAGATGGTCAATCATATTACTCATTCTATGCTTTTTTTCAGGCCGCAAAAGTACGAACTTTTTTTGTTGGATGCCTTTCGTTCGGCAAACTTTTGTATTTTTGCGCCCCAATAATTTTAAAATATGAAAAGATACCCTTTGATGTTATTGTTTGTGGGATTGCTGGTAAATGTGTTGCTGGCCCAAGCTCCCACAAAATTGCAAGTCTCTCTGTTGAACAACCATTTTCAGAAGGTGGATCTGGTCTCCGCGTATGGAAGTGCCCAGAAAAACTACGCTTCCGCCGATATTAACAACAACCAATTCACTATGCAGGTCACGCTGCCGAATGATATCTACAGACTGGATTTCGGTAACGGTTCCTCCATGTTGCTGGTGATCACCCCCGGTGAAACGGTCACGATGACCCTGGATGCCGAGAGTCTTCAGGAACCGGTCTCTGTCAGCGGCTCCCCGTCGATGAACTATGTGAAGAGGATGGCACATCTTGCCAATTCCCGGAAAACGTCAGTGGACAGCATTAACGAAGAGTTGCAGAAGGATGCGAACAAGATATACTGGAGTGACTTTGCCCAGAAGATCAACCTCTATCGCCAGACCAATGACGATGTGGACAACTATTTATTGGATGCATTCGACAATATGGACACCCTCTATAGCACGTTCACCCGCTCCATGTCCGGTGGCAAGATCAAGAACAGCGAGATGTTCGAGTGCGCGGATGCGGCTAATCGTATGCTGAAGAAGCTGGAAATCAACTACAACCCGTTCGCCAATTATTTGGATAATGTTGATAAATATTACGGTTTCACTGCCAAGCGAGTGGAGGGTGAACAGGAGTTTTACGCTGCTTTCGACCGTTATCAGTCGGCGCTGAAGCAAAGACATGACATTGCACAGCAGTCTCTGGGTTCCCTCATTCCGTTGGCCAAGTCGCTTTTGGCGGAGCGTGACAGTTTGGCTTTCAATAATTTGTGGGACAAAAAAGGCAATCAGTCGAAATGGACGAACCGTGTGTTATCGGAACTTTATCCGAAGTTGCCGGCTGTTGTGGCACAGAAGAAGTCGTACGAAAACCTGATGAAGGACGATAAAACGTTGGCCAACATGCTCGTCTCCCAATCCCAGGAGAAGGTCAGCGAGGTGGTGGGTAAGTATCAAAATGCTTACAATGAGATTGATGCCTACATCACGGCGAAGCTGAAAGAGGGCATTCGCGAAGGCAAGAATGACGTGGCGGTCTTGATGTTCTTGGACATGTTCCCGCGCGAGCAGAACGCTGCCCTCCACAGCGAGGTGATCACGGCGCTGCACGAGGTTTATCCTGATCATTTGATTGTGAAAGACCGCTGGAACTATATGAATTCCCCTGCTTCGAAGGTGGCTATTGGCGCCATTGCTCCGGATTTAGAATTCCCGGATCCTGACGGTAAGATGCGCAAACTCTCCGATCTGCGTGGCAAGGTGGTGCTGTTGGACTTTTGGGCTTCATGGTGCGGCCCCTGCCGTCGTGAGAATCCCAATGTAACGCGCATCTACAGTCTTTACCACGACAAGGGATTTGAGGTGTTCAGCGTCTCTTTGGACCGCGATGCCGCTTCTTGGAAGCGCGCCATCGAGAGTGACAAGCTGGTGTGGCCCAACCATGTCAGCGACCTCAAGCAGTGGCAGTCGCAGGCGGCGGCCATCTATGGCGTGCGTTCGATCCCGTCCACGTTCTTGTTGGACAAGGAGGGACGCATTGTGCAACGCGACTTGCGCGGAGCCGACCTTGAACGTGCGGTGAAGCAGCTTGTAGAGCAGCAATAATTTAATATATATACAATATTTATTTTGTAGAAGAGATGCGAAGGGCATAGCGAGGCTGTGCCCTTCGTTTTTTTTTCAGAATAGAGAATCCTGGAGGGGTGTATATACAAAAAAAGCAACAAAACATAATGTCTTGTTGCCTAAAAAATCATCTAAATGTTACGAAAAAATCATTGTGGAGCGGAAAACGGGACTCGAACCCGCCACCTACAGCTTGGAAGGCTGTCGCTCTACCGGATGAGCTACTTCCGCATAAAAAAAAACAAGTGGGAGAGGAAGGATTCGAACCTCCGAAGGCTTAGCCAGCAGATTTACAGTCTGTCCCATTTGACCGCTCTGGAACTCTCCCATTTTGTTTCGTTTATGCCTGGAGCCGATAGTCGGACTTGAACCAACGACCGGCTGATTACAAATCAGCTGCTCTACCAACTGAGCTATATCGGCATAAATTTCAATGAACGTCTCATCGTTTTGCGGTGGCAAAGATAGTATTTTTTTGATACCGCCGCACCCTTTCGAAATTTTTTTTAGAATATTTTATAATCGTCTGAATATCAAAAAAATAATTTTGTGTTTGGTGTGCCAATCTTGGGTTTTGGATGATGAAGCGGTGGGGTGGGGAGGTCTTTTCGGGGCGTTTTTCGGAAGATTTTGTTTGAAGAGCCGCAAAACCGCGCACGAAGGACAGTTTCCTCAGATGTTCATAACCGTGTTGAAACTCGGAGAGATTTTTGTGATTTTTCGTATTAAAAAAATTGTATTTTTGCCGCCTATTTAAAAATCAAATGCTATGTCAGAAATTTTACAAAAAGTACAGTCCATCATTGCAGACAAATTGAGTGTTGATGTGGCTGATGTAACTCCCGAAAAGAGTTTTACCAACGATCTGGGAGCTGATTCATTGGATACGGTCGAATTGATCATGGAATTTGAGAATGCATTTGGCATTAAATTTCCTGAAGAAGATGCAGAAAAAATTGCAACTGTAGGAGATGCAGTCGCCTATATTGAAAATCTTCTTGCGTCCAAGTAAAATAATTTAGTTTACAAGATACGTTTGTGATGACCCTCAAACGCGTTGTTGTAACAGGAATTGGCGCTTTGACGCCGATTGGTAATAATGTGGCTGAGTACTGGGATGGTCTTGTGAAGGGCCGTTCAGGTGCCAGCCATATTACTTATTTTGATACTGAGAAATTCAAGACCAAATTCGCCTGTGAACTGAAAGGCTATGACCCTGCTGCGCATTTCACGCCGAAGGAGCTGTCGAAGCTCGACCGCAGTGCGCAGTTCGCGATGATTGCCACGGCGGAGGCCATCGAGGATGCGCAGTTGGATTTGGAAAAGTTGGACAAGAGCCGTGTCGGTGTGGTTTACGGCACGGGCATCGGAGGTCTGACCTCTTCTGAAGAGGCGGTGCAGCAGTTTATGCAACAGGATCGTACGCCGCGGTTCAGCCCTTACCATCTTTTGCGCGTGCTCGGCAATACAGTGTCGGGCAGTATCGCGCTGAAGTACGGTTTCACAGGGCCGAACTATATTACGACTTCTGCTTGTGCATCGTCGGCCAACGCCATCGGTGACGCTTGCTACGCCATCGCGCTCGGAAAGTCCGACATGATTGTCACCGGCGGCACAGAATCCGCCATCATTGAGCTCGGTATCGGTGGCTTTAATGCCATGCGGGCGCTTTCCACCCGCAATGACGACCCCGAACATGCCAGTCGTCCTTTCGACAAGGACCGTGACGGTTTTGTGATGGGGGAGGGGGCCGCGACCCTCATATTGGAGAGTATGGACCATGCGCTCGCCCGCGGAGCCCGCATCTACGCGGAAGTGGTTGGCGTGGGCATGACCGCGGACATCTACCACATCGCCGCTCCGGATCCGAACGGAAAAGCTGCCTTCAATTCGATGCGTAATGCTCTGCTGAGTGCGCAATTGCAGCCCGAGGATGTGGATTACATCAATACGCACGGCACCTCCACCCCGTTGGGTGACGTTTCCGAGTGCCGCGCGATCGAACAACTTTTCGGGGATCATGCCCCGAAAATGGCCATCAATTCCACCAAATCCATGATCGGCCATCTGCTGGGTGCCGGCCCGGCCGTGGAAAGTGTCGCCATCTTCTGCACTATGCGCGATGGCATCATCCACCCCACTATCAATTTGGATCACCTTGATCCGATGCTGCCCTCCCATTGGAATTTCGTTCCTAAGGAGGCCATCTCCCGCAAAGTCAATGTGGTGATGTCCAATTCTTTCGGATTTGGCGGCCACAACGTTTCCCTGCTGTATAAAAAGTTTGAGGAGTAGTATGACACTGACAGACAGACAAATTCGAACGTACTTTAAAAATATATTCGGATTTAGGATTCGTCATGTCAATCTGTTTCGTACGGCGCTGATGCACCGGTCGGTCAGCGGACTTTCCTCTATCGGCTCCCGCGAGAACAACGAGCGTTTGGAGTATCTCGGGGATGCGGTGTTGGGGGCCATCATTGCGGATTTCCTTTGCCACAAGTATCCTACCGAGTCGGAGGGCGTGCTCACCCAGATGCGTTCCAAGCTGGTGAACCGTCAGCGACTGGGCAGTCTGGCCATGAAGTTGGGCTTGCACGACATGGTTGAAAAGGCGGGCAACGTCAACTCCAAGAACATTCCCGGAAACGCCTTCGAGGCGGTGGTGGGCGCCATCTACCGAGACCAGGGGTACAAGCGTACCAGCCGCATTCTCATCGACCATATCTTCTTGGTTCACATTGATATAGACGAAGTTTTCGAGGAAGACAAAGATTTCAAGAGTAATTTGCTGATCTGGGCGCAGCGACATAAGCATAAGGTCTCCTTTGAGCATGTTGCGGAGCCTGATGCCAAGCGGGAACTATACCGCGTGTTCGTGAGCATGGACGGCGAGCAGCTTGCCGAGGCCGTCAGCAATTCCGTGAAAGGTGCCGAGCAGCGCGCCGCGGAGATAGCATTGGGAAGCTTAGAAGTTTAGGAGTTTAGGAGCTTGTAAGCTTTTTTTTTGTATTTTTGCCGCCGTTTTGAAAGGGGTGCCGAAAGGCTGAGATTAGACCCGTTGAACCTGATGCGGATAATGCCGCCGTAGGGAGACAAACGCTTCTTCATTTCATTATCCCTCTTTCAGTGTTGTTTTAATTTATTAATAACCAAACTGTTAGAGTTATGTTTAAAAATTTAAAGTTTAAGGTTTATGGTTTAAGGTTTAAGGCAGTTTGTGCTGCGTTGACCTTGGCAAGTTTCGTGTTCACTCCCGCAGCACTGTTTGCGCAACAGCCGGATACTGTGCAAAGCGGAACGGTAAACGAGGTGACCATCCAGTTTGAGCGGCCCACGGTGCAGACTTCCGCGAATTTGACCACGATGTCGATGCCACAGATTCGTGCGCTACAGGGCAACGGTAGTGTCAACAACATTTTGGAGATGATGCCCTCCGTGGTGGTGACTTCCGAGTCGGGTAACGGCCTCGGTGCCACCTATCTGTTCATCCGTGGTATCGACCAGACCCGTATTAATACCACCCTCAACGGTGTGACCATCAACAATGCCGAGTCGCAGGGTTCGTGGTTGGTGAACCTGCCCGACATGGCCACCTACATCGAGCAGGTGAGCATGCAGAGCGGTGCCAATACTTCTATCGGTAGCACATCCTACGGTGCCCGTGTGGATTTCGTGACCCGCGAGATTCCGGAAAAACCTTTCGCTGAGGCACGTACCGCGTACGGCTCCTTCAACACCTTCGACAATATGATAAGTGCGGGAACCGGTCTCATCGGCAAACGCTTCTCCATGCTGGCCTCCTTCTCCGACATCCGCAGCGACGGCTACATCGATTATTCCGGCGTGCACCTTAATTCGGGCTTCCTCACCGCGCAACTCGACCTTCGTAATTTCAAGACCAACAAGGACAATGGCGTGTTGCGTTTCAACATGCTTTTTGGTAAAGAAAACTCTGGGTTGGCTTGGAACGGTGTGCCTTACGACAGTCTTGCCACCAACCGCACTTACAACTCCTGCGGTGAGTATTACGACGACAACGGTGTACGCCACTACTACGAAAATTCCATGGATCACTACACGCAGACCTTCTACCAATTGGAATATGTGAAGAGTTGGCACAACAAAGATTGGAGCAAACGCCA
>Ga0310690_10002034_pt1 | contig 34257 bp, 32 predicted proteins | sample AusTroGonzalo_MG_2_FD_207661 | JGI IMG/M metagenome (GOLD analysis project Ga0310690, IMG submission 207661) | Bovine rumen microbial communities from tropical cattle in Woodstock, Queensland, Australia - Gonzalo_04 (v2) (version 2) | ecosystem: Host-associated > Mammals > Digestive system >...
AACAGACAGAACCATCTATCATCCGAAGGTAATTATGCTATTATCTTAGGTATTAATGGTCTCTCAACTAATGCAATGTTAGAACTACCACTAAGGAATAACAACTTCTTATCATCAACCGCCAATAGTGAAGTTTCTATCTCAAGTGTTTATAACTGGGCAGAACTAGAAGCAACCATTGATGAAGAAACTGGTAGACCGAAGTATTATCCTGGTATTGCATTTGTTGAGTAGTTCTGAAATGACCTAATCCGCGCTTCAGACGACCTCAAAATCTTACTAGTGAAGCATGTTAGAGAAAACAGGGAATATTAGATTACAACAATTTAATACCTTGTTTTCTCTTTCATAAATAAAACCTAAAACGAAATGAGCAATATAGTATCTAAACTCAAATTTTCTAGATGTCGTGAGGTTCTAAATTCTCGAAGTGCCGCTATGTTACATCTGCGGGAAAGAGAGTTTACAAGAGGAGAACCAGTCTTAATCAGCTACTTCGAAAATCCGGCTGATAATAGTAGTATAAATACATTGATGGCCGTCGGTATAAGAAATGGACATGGAAAAGACTGTTTCAGACTAATTACCCTTGGCCAGTACGAAATTGTTTGGGATGTTTCTAATACTCTCCCTGATGTTTCTTCGCTAGTACATGATGAAGTTTATTTATGGGTAGACGAAAACGAGATATGGTGGAAAGTTAGTGCTCCCGATAAAGTACACAGACAGATTGAAGCATTATCCGACGGCTCTCATATTTACCTATCACTCGCGGACAATCTAATTTATGTGTCCGATGAAAGTAAGCATGTCAGGTCTATCACAGACACATATACTAAAAATGAAATTGACTCACTAATCGCAACCATTACGGGAGGTGAGTGGGAAGGTCTTGGTAATCTTGAGAGACGACTGGCGGAAGCTTATGAATCAATTCAGGAAGTAATAGCAATCAATACAACCTTAGCCGAAAGAATTAATGAAATGGCTGAGGCAGCTGAATATGTTGCTTCCTTTGGTGAGAGATTTGGAGTGGTTGAAGATAAAGCAGAGGCCCTAGAGATAAATGAAGAGACCGGAACGATTGATGCAACGTTCTCTAGCATTACTCTATCGGATGGTGAGGATGATCAAGATCCAAAGATAATTGATAAAGATTCGATAGTAACGACGGATATGATTGGCGGAATAATCGAACCAATCCCACAAGCAACATTATTACAGGAGTTAGTATAATATGCAGTATTTAGATATAAATGGTGTAAGAACTCTCTGGGGAAAAGTAAAATCAGCAGTTGCGGCTGGTGCATCACAGGTTACGATTAACTCAAATGCTGCTGGTGCTTTTGCTGGTTTTACATTACAAACAATAGTTCACAATTCAGAGGGTGAAGATGGACACGTGGAATATAAGCTGTCCCTCACCGACGTTCAATCTGCTTCTGCTTTAAGAACTATCCTAGCTGATTACGTAACTGACAACGATTTAAGTACCCTCGAAGGACAAGTTAATACTCTCGTCGGTAGTGATACAGCTAAAAGTGCACGTGTGATTGCTAGAGAAGAAATAGCCGCTCAGTTAATTCCAGAACAAGCACAAGAGGCACTAGATACACTTCAAGAGATTGCTGACTGGATTCAAAGCCACCCGAGCGAGGTAACAGCAATTAATACCGCCATCATAAATCTTCAAAACGTAACAGCACTACCAGAAGAAGGACAAACACCGGGGGCAGGAACAATCGCTAAATATGCTTATGATCTCGTTGACGCAGAACAAGCTAGAGCAACGGGTGAAGAGGCTAGAATAGAAAAAATCCTGACCGAAGTTGAAGATCCTAATGTGGCTGGTTCAAAGGATGGTGTATTAAAGAGATTAGACACGTTGGAAGAATCTGTTGGTACTCCGACTGGTGGTGATATCTCGACACAAATTAGAGCCGTTCAGGAAGCTATTGAAGATCTGGACTGGACAATTACGGCAGAAGAAGGAAAAGTTTTAAAAGGCTTCGAGATTGTTAATGGTAGACTAAGAGTTGATTCCGTTGAGAAGGATGATATGCCGACCAATATTAGCAGTCAGGAGATTAATGAAGCCCTTGTTTAATTATTTTTGTCTGGGAAGGGGTTGAAATATACTCCTCCCAGGCTTTATAATTGTCTTAAGGATGATTTGAATGTATCGCCTTAAGAGCTAGAGATGAAGACAGGTAAATTTCCTCCACTTGTCTTTATTTTACCCGAGAGACTGTGAAAAGAAATGGACCGTCTTAGTAGCAGCTCTCTCAAATAAATGATGGAGGAAATATGGAGGAATTATGATAGAAGTAAGTTATCGATTAGATTTAAGTGATTCTGAAATAGAAGAAATCATAGAAAAATATTATAGTGAGAAATCAGATCAGACAAAGACATTTATACGTAGAGCCATTAAAAAGTATGGAGACGTATATGTGTACTCTGATACTGAATTCATTAGCTGGAGAGACGAGCTAAAAATATACTGCCCAAAGTGTGATTTAACTTTCTCTACTGCACCAGGTCGGGTTCTTCATAAAAAATCTGGTCCCGCATGTCCTAAGTGTTCAAGAACCGAGATGGGCAAAGAATTTAGAGAAAAGGCCAGAAAAACTTTTGAAGAGCGATTAAAGAAATATCAGCCAGATTATGAGTTGGTTAGTGAATATATAGGCAAGGATAAAAAAGTCCTAGTTAAAAATAGATTGACTGGCGAAGAGATTTGGGTACTTCCTAGCAAACTTAGAGATCATCATACAGTTGAGAAGATTTGTTCAGTTGGCGAAGCACTTGTTGAAGAGTGTTTATTAGAACTAAACCTAGATTTTCAAAAACAAAAGCTATTTACAGTTGATGAAGTTCCGGATCTATATAAAGTACGAACCACTGGATTGAAGGTTGATTTTTATTTAGAGTATAATGGCCTAAAGTACATAATAGAGTATAATGGAGAGCAACATTATAAAGAAAGCTCAAAATTTACAAGCCATGGAGAGGGAAGTGCTGAAGTATATATCAAACAAGTTAAAAGGGACCAAATATTAAACACTTTCTGTGGATATAAAGGGTATGTTCTCATTGTTATTCCGTATACAGTTACTAAAAGATCTGTGATGTTGGAAGGACTAAGAGACATAATAATAAACGGAAATTTACAAAATACACAAAAATATTTTCCTGACAGAGAATCAAAGCCTGTCGCTACTGAAGATGATAGGTGGGAAGAAATAATTACGTGGGAGGAATCAGAAAATGAGTAATAGTTTTATTGGACATGGAGACGATCCCACTCTTCCTATCAATCCAGCTAATATGCCAGATGTAAACAAAGCAAATCTGGAAAAATATCTTGCTGGTCTATCGGAAAAGGATAGGGAAGTCTTATTTTGTTATGTTAATGGATATAATACGGTTCCAGTTAGTGTAGAACAGTTATATAGTGATACATACTATCTTGGAAACGAACACTTTTTTAATGAGGGTAGAAGTTTGTATGATTTCTGGAAGGGAGAACTAAAAAAGATATACCCAGACAGAATTTCATCTTCCGCTTGGTACCTAGTTCTAACTGGGGCAATTGGTATTGGTAAGTCAACTGTGAGCAGGTTGATGCTTGCAATGACTTATCACCGACTATTGTGCATGAAAAATCCCAGTCTAACTCTAGGATTGGCACCGAAACCATTTAGCGCAGTTATCATGCACCGCTCAGAACAAACAGCGTCTATGGAGTTTAAGAAGTGGTTTACAGAAGATATAATGACTTACTCGCCGTATTTTAGAAATAATAAACCAACGGCCTTTAAGTTCAAATTAATCACTTCTGGTCCTCGAGGTGCTGCTGGTCTAGGTTCCGACGTTCTGTATTATCTTTTAGGCGAAATTAACTTCTGGCCTACTAACGATGAAAAGACCAGAAGTGTCGCAGCAACAGCATTAGGACGTTTTAGTTCTCGTTTTAATAAAGATGCGCTTCAAAAAGTAGGAGCATTTATTCTTGACTCCTCGGCTGCTGGTGATAATGGTCCGACAGAGTGGTTCTTAGAAAACTCAGATCCAAACTATACATACACCTCATCACCTAGCCACTGGGAAGTTAAGCAATCATCATATAAAGAGAGCAACGGTCAGACTTTCCCCGTTTATATTGGCGATGGAAAATATCCACCTTGTATTCTGCCATCAGATTATAGACTGGCCGACGATCAAGACCCAGATAGAGTTTTAAATGTTCCAGTCCAGCTAAAACAAGAAGCCATAATCGACCTAAATAAGTTGATTATGGATAAGGGCGGAAGAACAACAACTTCATCTGACGCATTCTTTGGTGGTAATATTTCTCATATGGTTAACTGTATGAAGAACTATATAAACCGTGTGCCAGAGATCTTAACTGTCGACTTCTATGATAAAACTGACAGGCTCTATGACAAAATAAAACCTGCCATGGGTCTTTGTCCGTTAAGAAGCACAATATGGGTAGGACTTGACTTAGCTACTACTTCAGATATGGCTAGCGTAAGTGCAGTATGTTTTGATGGCTGGGAAGTTGTAAATATGGTTAAGATGCCGAAGGTTAGGTGTCTATTTTGTGTGGCAGTTGGAAGAAAAGATGGCCAACAAACTAGCCTGTTCCATTTTGAAGACTTAATATTAGAGTTGAGAAAATATTGGAATGTAATAGTATCAGCTGACCAGGCATACTCAAAACAGATTCTCCAGGACTTAGAAAGAGAAAATATACCAACACAGTATATTTCTACCGACAATAGTCCAAGTGAACCTGCTCTATATCTGAAAAACTTGATAAATAATGAGCTAATAAAAATACCAGAAAATAAGCGACTACAACGAGAAGCTTATGATCTACGATACGCTCATACAAATACAGGAAAAGTAAAAATAGACCATCCAAAGAGAGCTACACAGAATCCAACTTTATTCGATGTTAATAATGGTGTTGGTAGTAAGGACTGCTGGGATAGTCTTTCGTCTGCCTGCTACTCACTTAAACTTTCTTGTGATGCTGGAGAAGAATATGGAACAAACTCCGGCTATACAAGAACTATGCAGGCAACACAAAATATAACCAAGGATGCGAGGGAGGAAGTACAAAAAACCTTCCAAAGCATGCTAGAAAACTTATTTTAGAACTCATGGCAAAATATCTTGACGCGACCGGTTTGACTCAACTTTGGACTGCAGCTAAGGATAAATTCTACTCTAAAGGGGGGGGGGTTATATCTGGTCAAGTCAGGATCAAAGCGGACTTAACGGGAAACTTAGCGGACTGGACTACTTATCAACACTCTGGCCCGTTTGAAGTTGGTCGATCAAGTAACACGATGACTGTGGCTATTGGTGTTACTGATGATAATTATGGATATATACAAACCAAGGGACTAAATATAACTTCTCCTGGTAATCTTGTATTATTACCTGCTGGGGGAGAATTATACTTTTCATCAGCCAAGAAAGCTATTTTTCATGAGGGCAATTTAAATAGATTAGATACCTCATTTACTTGTTCTAGTCTACAGCTTAATGCTACTGCTAATCCAGAAACAGGTATTTATTTTAGAAATGGATATGCATCATCAGCTAAATATAATTGCTCAATCTTAGCATATGATCATAGTGGTGGTACGGCAGATGGATTAAGCATTAATGGATATGATGGGGTCTCTTTTTGTACAGGAAGCAATACTAGGCAGGAAAGAGCCCGAATAACTGGTGATGGAAAAGTTGGAATTGGAACAACATCTCCATCATATCTTCTACACGTAAACGGAATTATAGGAGCTAACTCATTTGTAAAAGTAAATGGTACTAGTTCTCAATTCTTAAAAGCAGATGGAAGCGTAGATAGTACTGTCTATTTTAGCACTGGTAACGATGGTTCTGGTAGTGGATTAGACGCAGACCTATTGGATGGAAACCACGGCGATTACTATACTACTTGTGGTCTTAGGAATTTAATAGCAAGGAACGTATATAACTCTAGTGTATCTGGTTTTAGGTGGACTCCTGGAGTAATTCTCGTCTCAGGAACACTAAATAGAATTACTTTCTCTGGAGGAAATAATTATAGCTTAGATCCCTATAAATCTGAGGGAAAATTTGGATACTATAGTATATCATTTTGGTACAAAGTTGCTGATTATGTTTCTGGAAGCACTGTAAATGTAAATATAAATGACATAAGTGCAGGGAATTTTGATGTCTCAGAGAATAAATCCTGGACATTTTGGACCGGAACAGCTTCTGATTCTAATTCTTCTAGGTATGGTTTTGTCGATTTCGAAGGATCCTACGATGCTACAATAACGCTGTCGGATATAGTTGTAGTAAGGGGAACTAATAAATCACAAACTTGGTTTCCGGCCCCTGAAGATCTAGTAAATACTTATTCAGACCAGACAATAGGTGGCACAAAAACTTTCTCTAGCTATATTTCTGGAACGATAACTACATCAACTAGACTAAGAGATTCTGGAAATAGCGGACACTATATTTATGCATCTTATTCAAAATCTACACTGTCCTATGATGATATGTCCTATCTCGTTGGATGGTATAGTAATAATGAGCTTAGAGCAGTATCAAAATCTACATACGCACTGGCTGGACACTCCCACGACTCATACCTAACTACATCAACCGATCAGACTGTATCTGGTGCAAAAACGTTTAATTCCGGAAAGTGGATTTTAAAAGGAAATGAGAGCGATAATATAACTCATAAATCCGACTATATACAGCTGTGGAAAGCAGATGATAGTGCTAGGCTCCCAAACTCAGGAAGCGGCTCAGCAATTACCAATTCAATAAGTTTTAACTGGTATGATGAAGAGTGGAGAGTTGGCCAAATAAGAAACGGATCATCAGATACTAAAGGGTTTGCTATAGCCCTAATGAATTCTAGCGACACTCATGCACTGGACAGATTTAGAATTGAACGAGACGGAGACGGATATCTTGCCGGAAATAAAATACTGACTGAAGGAAACTGGTCTAGTTATTGTGCAGCTTCCAGTCATTCCCATCCATACCTACCATTAGCTGGAGGAGGAATGGATAAAGGTTCTAAAATTATTACTTATGCATCTTCAACTAGTGCAGAGTATGGTGGGGCTATAGAAGTCAGGGAATATAACTCCGTAATGGGGACTCAGACAGGTTGGGAATATTGTCCTAGCATTACCTTTCATTGGCAGGGAAAATCTGTTGGAAGATTAGGTCTTAGAAGTGATGGTAAAATAGCATGGGCAAATCAACCTCTAATCCATAGTGGCAATATTGGGGATCAGAGCGTTAATTATGCAACCACAGCCGGAACAGCAAATAGTGTTTCATGGTCTAATGTTTCTGGAAAACCAGATACATATACTCCGTCTTCACACTCCCATTCAGAATATCTTGCAAAAAATTCATCTTCATCTGCAATAGGAGGAACCGGTTGGGGACAATATACCTTTAGGCAGGACGTATCCGAAGAAAAATATTATTGTTCTGAAGAAGGTTGCCCAATAGATATTCAGCACAGAACTCAATTCAAGGTAATGCGAGGCTCAGATACTTGGTCTCTCACCTTTGGCGTTAAAGAAGGCCTTGGTTGGATTGACTGTGTCGCAACTGGTATAGGATATGGAGATGTATACTTGAATCCAGCTGGGCAACATGTAATTGTCGGAAACTATAATGGAGGCTATAACCCATTTAGTAGAAATAGCAGAGATGAAAAGTTTATAGTATTTGGAGCTCAATATAATTCTTCAACAATAGAAGCTAATAGTGGATTTAAGAAAACTGGATATGACAATACTAGTGTTCTATTAGCAGGTGGGGGAGCTAAACTAGAAGCTGACCTTAGTGTATCTAACTCCGCAAGTTTAGGAGGAGTAGGGCCATCTGGATATCTTAAGAACTATGAGAGCAATTACGGTTCCTCTATATCTAGTACAGAAGATATTTCTCAATCCCTAGATGCTGGGGCCGCTAGAGTTCATATTTCAAATGTAGAATATTCTGCAGTCTTTACTATGTATAACTATGTCAACAAAAGTATACAGATTAAAGGATATGATAATGGAAAACTCTACTATAGGACCCAATCAGCAGGAAAATCTTGGAGGACTATTAGGGACTCTTCTGATACTTATATAGCCAATGGATATGGATATATAAATAATACAATTATTTCTCAAGTTAGCAATAGTGATACCGTAGATAATGAGCACTCTTATCAATTCTATCACGTAAAGACCGAGTTTGGAGGACGGAATTACTACAAACAGCGTCCCGATATGTGTGGTGGAGATAGCAGCATTACCAAGGACTCATCAATAAATGGATACATAATAAACGCCACACAATCAACTCATTATACATCAAGAATATCTAATATTGGGTTTGATTCTTGGGTAGGTGATTGGACAGTTTCATTTTTGGCAAAAGCTGAAACAGACACTACTATTCATATAGACCTCTGTGATTATGGATCTGATGCTAATTACAACGAAGGAAATAATAATATTGCTTTAACGACTTCTTACGTAAAGCATAAATTTACAATACTAAATGTAGACAGATACAATACTCCTTCATCCTATAATGGATTTTTTGATATCGAATTTCAAGGACCTAATAAGATTTGGATTAAAGATATAAAAATAGAAAAAGGAAGAATTGCTACTGATTGGAGTTTAGCTCCTGAGGACATAGCTGCCGGTTATGCTTATGGTGGCAGTATATTAATGACAAATTCAGATATAGATAGTATAATAGTTTAGAAGAGTTTGAATGTACTCTTCTAGGCTCCAAATAAAAAAAAAATAAAATAAAATAAAATAATTAAATATGGCAAAATACCTCGACGCCACTGGGTTAGGAACACTGTGGTCAACTGCTAAAAGCACGTTCCTATCACTGGGGGGGGGGGTGCTGACTGGAAGAATCACAATTAGCTCTGGAAATGATGCTAAGTTCACCCTAAATAATACCGACGACGAAAACTATTACCAACAAATTCAGTTCTGCCAAAAAGGGGAAGAGTATGGTCGACTAGGAACTTACGGAGACACTGATATAAGGTGGAATAGTAATATAATCTTACATGCAGGCAATTATTCTACTTATACAGTTACTAAATCTGGAACGGGAGCAACTGGAACATGGGGGATTAGTATTAGTGGTGACGCAAATACCCTAGATAGTTATCACGAAACAAGCTTCTATAGAGATCGCGGCGCTCTTTACCAAGGCCATGATTATGATGCTAATACATTTAAAACTCCAGGTTTTTGGTTGCAAAGAAGTTCTGCATATGGTAATGTAGGAACTGGGGCGGAACATGCAAACTTTCCAAATAAAGAAAATGGAAATTTTGTATCCTTGGTTGGAGTTCAGTTATGGACTCCTCCGTGGGGAGGATCTATGTGTTGGCGACATTGTTGGGGCAGCGAAACTCAGAATAATAACAATGGCTGGTCTGATTGGGGAGTACTAATAGACAGTCTAAACTACACTGACTATACTGTAACCAAGGCTGGAACTGGAGCTAGCGGTACCTGGGGAATCAATATCACCGGTTCCGCCGGCAGCGTTGATTGGAGTAATGTTGGAAATAAGCCAGGAACATTTACTCCTAGTTCGCATACACACAGCAATTATCTAAGTTTTACTAACGACACCAACTATGTCGCTGCAAGATTTCATGACCAAACACTAGCACAAAAAGCGGCAGCGACCTATATTGAGTTTTGGCAAGGAGGGGAAAATGGTGGCTGGTTTAATCTAATGGCCGGATCATTCAAGACCTCTGGAGGTAATGCGAATCAATTTGTAAAAGGGGATGGAAGCTTAGATAGCAATACTTACTCCGCTACTTCACATAATCATGACGGAACATACCTAAAGTTAGTTGGAGGAACTATCTCAAATGGGGACAGTTGGGCAACAGTAGGATTTAGCAGAACTAGCTATGGATCTGGAACGGTTGGAGGAATTGATAGCAGCGGGCTCCAGTTTTCTCACACAGATACCAGTAGCAACACCATACAGATGTACTTGAAGTACGGTGTAGGTTTAAAGGTTGGAGGAGATTTAGTTTGGACTGCTGGAAATGATGGAAGCGGAAGTGGATTAGATGCTGATAAACTTGATGGTAAAGAGTCTACAGATTTTGTTCAATATAAATATGTTTGGGAAGATCAGACAACTGATAATGAGGGCTGGGCGAGGACAAACGCAATAAATAATCCGCAGTCTATAATTTACAACAGTCAGGGGTATGAAAGAGTATACCTGTCCATGTTAAATACAGGAAAGTCTAATGGCGTTATATTAAAGCTTAATCACAATGGTCCAACTGCCCATCTTATGGGTAGACTAAACAATAATTGGACAGATTGGAAGCAGTTGGCGTTTACTGACTCAAATGTAGCTTCTGCAAACTATGCAACAAACTCAGGTCAACTTGGGGGATATCCACTGAGTTCTTTTATGGTTTTCTTTGTAGAAAGTGATTATGTTAATGCGTCCTTTACTAACTATGATATTTCAGCCAAAGCACATCAAAAATATATAGAATTTTGGGATGGCGGGGGTAGAGAAGATACTGGGTGGTATAACTTTAGACTTGGAGAACTATATGCTACTGATGATGTAAAAGTTAATGGAAACTCTGTCATACATACAGGAAATATTGGGAGCCAGAGTGTTAACTACTCTACAACTTCCAATATCGCGAATCACCTAAAATACACACTCCTTGGAACTAGCGATGATTTAAATGATATTTCAAATGGACTATTCTATCACCAAAACTATGATAGGCCAGCAAATTGTGCTAGCTATAATTGTGCTATAATTCAGATTGAGGGAAGAAGAGGATATGACTATCATCAATTTGAATTAAGTGCTAACGAATCTTGCGTATTTTATCGTAGAGGAACTTCTGCAAAAGCCTCTTGGGGAAACTGGAGAAAGTTTGCTTTTGTTGATCAGATTCCAACAAATACAAATCAGCTAACAAATGGCGCAGGATTTATTACATCTTCAGGAAGTTGTAGTAATTCTGATACAGTGGACTCCTATCACCTGGAAGATATCTTAAAGAAAATATCTGGTAGGAATCTGATAAAGAGAAAACCAAGCCAGGCAGGGAGAACAACCCTAGAAGGAAATAAAATTAAAGCCACACCAAAAACTAATCAGGGGGATACATATTATTATATTTACCCAATAAATGACCTTCCAGCTGGAAAATATGTATTTTCCTTTACCGCTTCTGGATTTGCTGAGGGGGATTATTGGAACTGGGCCTGGCAGAATCAAAGCAGTCAGGGAGTAGTTAAGGCGGTAAATGGTAGAAATCATATGATAGTAAATCATCCATCCTTAACAACAGCAGGAACGGCTATATTGATTGATGATTATGGGTCATCAACTGCAGCAAATAGTGATACAGTTTATTTCTACGATTTTGCTCTATACCCTTATGATTCTGCTGAATGGACCGCGGCTCCAGAAGAAATAATAATAGACGGCATAGCATCAACAAGCAGTAAAAATTTATCAATTACTACTGAATCGGGAACTGAAAAATATATAACTAATCTATATGCAACAGAAGTTCCTATTTTAAGTAATAATGATATAGATTCAATAATAGTTTAAGAGGATTTGAATGTATCCTCTTAAGCTCCAATCTAAATAATAAGAAAAAATAAAATATGGCAAAATATCTTGATTCCTCAGGTTTATCACAACTTTGGACGGCATGTAAGAATACTTTTTTGACCACAGGGGGGGGGGGATGAAAGGTATCTAAAACTCTCTGGTGGAACATTGACTGGAACTTTAACAATGACTGGTCAAAAAATAGTTCTTGGAGATACAGGTGCCATTGTTTTTAATAGAAGTACTAGTACTGACTGGTCTAGCTTACAAAACTCGGGAATCAGAATTCTTAATACTGCTGGATACTCTAGGGATGGAGCTCCAACCAATTACTCTGTTGGTCTTTCTGTACAGGGATATTATGGATTTCAGTTGGCTTGTTGTAATGCGGATAATGATTTTAGAATGCGATCAACCTCAGCTGGATCTGATAATTATGATCCCCTGGCTTGGGTGACTCTTCTTCATAGTGGCAATTATTCTACTTATTGTGCTGCTGCTAGTCATACCCACTCCTATCTTCCTTTATCAGGGGGTACCATGTCTGGAGCTATAACAATGGGAAATGGAGCAAGAAGGTTTATCCTAGGTCCAAATGTATATTTTGTAGCAGATTTTTCAGCAGATACTGGTGGTTGGGCAGATACTCTGTTAGGGGTTAAAGACAAAGATGGAGTTAAAACACTAATTAGTTGCTATGGCAGTAATTCTAGCGGCCTAAACTATGGAACTCTTGGTGGTGTATGGAATGATCCTGCAGCTAGGATTTATATGGATGGGTTTGAGGTTCTAAAGTCCAGAAGCATAACTCCCTCTGCAAACAACTCATATTATTGTGGAGGAAATAGTTATAAGTGGGCTGCGGTGTACTCAAATCAATTTATTAAAGATGCCAACAGTACTAATATTCTTTTAGCTAATGGAAATACACTAGCTCAATCAACTTTTGCAGGTTCTGGTCATAATCATGATAGTACATACCTAAAACTCTCCGGAGGAACCATGGCTGGGGACATAGTTATGACTAACATGAATAATGGTATAAGATATAAAGTTAATTATCTTGCAGGTTGGGCTAGATCATTTATAACTTTCTACCAACATACTGACTCAGATAGCAGTAAAGAGATAGAGGGGGTATGGGGTATAGGAACTTATGGAGATGTAGATGGGTATAGATATACTTATATCGGCGGGGACGAATATTCTGGAGAAAAGAATTTAAGATTCTATAAAAACGGAGATATTAAAATAGGAAGTAATATAATCTATCATGCAGGAAATTTACCCGCTTACCCAACACTATCTTCATTAGGAGCCGCAGCAGCTAATCACAATCATGATGGAATATATTTGAAAGACAATTATTATGGAAATCTTCAAACAGATATACCAACAGATTGGGGGAATGGACTGCACCGAGTACATAGACCTGGGACAGAGTTCTCATCAGTTCTGGTCGGTCATGATGGAAATGGATCTTATTGGCAACTATATTTTCATCCGACTTCAGGATATTCGCAAGACATTAAATATAGAGCTACCAACTGTACTTCTTGGAAAACACTTCTAGATACAAATAACTATTCTACTTATTGTGCCGCTGTCTCCCACACTCATTCATACCTCCCACTAGCCGGAGGCCAAATGACAGGCCAAATAGTTTCTCCCGCCTCGCCATTTTCTGCATATCCAACAGCGGGCGAATATTCTGGTGGCATTCAACTAAGAGAGTATAATTGCGGAGGCTCCTCGATAGACTTAACTCAATTTAACGCCCCAGGTATTACTTTCCACTGGTCTGGTAGATATGCTAATAAATTATACCTAAATGGTAATGATGGCCAATTATATTATGGGGGTGGAAAGGTATGGACATCTAGTAATGATGGTAGTGGTAGTGGATTAGATGCAGATACTTTAGATGGAAACCACGCTTCTGCTTTTGCTACTGCTGGTCATACACATAGTTATCTACCATTATCTGGTGGATATATGTCTGGTCATATAAATAATGATGGTGAGTATACCTATATTGGATATATGCCTAGGAAAACGTCTGGCGGAGGCGGATGGGCGTATGACGTCGTTTCTTGTAGAGATCCTGGTGATACGAGATTTATGCATCTAGGTGTATATGGTGGTGATACTTCATTATCTTGGATTTATTTAGGACCAGGGGAATATTACTCCGAAAATAATTTAAGAATAAGCTCTTCTGGGGTTTCGTGGGGCAGTAATGTAATCTATCATGCAGGAAATTTACCAGCTTACCCAACAAAAGCATCTTGGAATTATGATGATGTATATTTAAAATTATCTGGCGGATCTTTAACAGGCTCACTATCTGTTACTGGTTCTGTTACTGTATCAGATAAGTTTATATTTCCTCATGGTGGTTCTAGCTATGATTGGTCCAGGATTAATGAAGGATACAGTAGAACTAGTATAAGGGCGTATTGTACAGCCGGCGAAACAGCAACAGGAGCAAGAGACAAATACTCCATCGGACTTATGGTTGATGGATATTATAGTTTTGCTTTAGCTGCTTACGGCGGTGGAGCATATCTTTCTTGGAGAGACAACAGTGGAACTTGGCGAGATATAATTCATGCAGGCAACTATACATCATACTGTGCAACCTCTAGTCATAATCACGACTCAACCTACTTAAAGCTAGCCGGTGGAACGATGACCGGCGACATAACCATGACCGATATGAATGTCGGTATTAGATATAAAGTTAACTATCTTCAAGGATGGGCTAGAGACTTTATATCTTTTTATCAGCACACTGATTCCGACAGTACAAAAGAGCTCAGTAAAGTTTGGGCTATAGGAACATATGGGGATACTGATGGGTATAGATATTCATACATTGGTGGTGGTTCGTATGATAGTGGCAATAATTTGAGATTCTATAAAAACGGGGATGTCAAGATAGGTGATAATATTGTATATCATGCCGGAAACCACACATCATTAACAAACTCCGAAATAGACGCAATAATAGTCTAAAATAAATAATAACAACATAAAACAACAAAACGATTATGAGTAAATTTCTTGATACTTCCGGACTTCAAACGCTATGGGGATTAATTAAAGGAAATTTTATAGCGAAGTCCAGTGTCAGCGCAAAATCAACTACACTATCTTTTGGGGCTGAGTCTGAAATAGCGGAGATTGACGGGAAGAAAATCAAGGTTACTCTCCCGGCCAATCCAAACACAAATACAGCCCGTCTACAAGTGTCCGATACGAGCAACAAGAGGATTAACACACTTGAATCTACGGGCTCTTATATTCAATTTCTGGCCGGGACTAATAAATTCACGGTATCAGACGGGACTAGCTCATTTGACGTCGGTATCACTCCCAGCATATCTCTCGCCCACACTATAACGGTAATAAGTGGCAAGAAAAAAGATGGCAGCACAGATATAACAGCTACCTCGAGTTCTGCCACTAATCCATCCGTTACTTTGGGCGATTCTGGGGCTACTGCTGGGGCTTATGGACCGACGGGAGATGTAAGTGGAACAGAGGGAGCAACGATTAAAATTCCATATATCCGAGTCAATTCAAAGGGTATAGTAACGGAAATATCAGAGCAAACCTTAACCACTCATAACTCCACCTATAACGTCTACAATGGAAGTTTCAAGATCAAGACTCAGGCCGGATCAAGTGCAGCGGTTGAAGTAGCAGGGACATCAGCAAATACAAGTAATAATTCAGACGTTACTTTTGTTCAGGGAGGCAACATAACGATCACCCCTAATGCTACCTCTCGAACCATTACGATTGCTGCCACTGATACTACCTACACGGCTGGGACTTATCTTGCTTTAAACGGAACTCAATTCTATCATAAAACTTCTGGCGTCTCATCTGGTAGTTATGGGCCGGCATCTGATGTACAAGGTAATAATGGAGCAACAATATCAGTCCCATATATAACCGTCGATGCTCAGGGTCATATAACGTCAATCTCCAATAAAACTTTCACCGCCGTCAACTCAACATATACGGTCAATAATGGAAGTTTTGAGGTTAAGACAAAGGTAGGAGATAATGCGGCCGTGTCTGTGTCGTCAACTTCGGCTAATACTGCGTCTAATTCAAGTATTACATTTATTCAGGGTGGTAATATATCCCTGACCTCCGATACTACCAATAAGACGATAACCATAGCCGCCACCGACACAACATATACGGCCGGAACATATCTAAATCTATCGGGTACACAATTTAGCCATAAGAATAGTGGTGCAACAGCCGGAACATATGGACCAAGTGCTGATGTGTCGGGATCTAATGGTGCAACAATCTCGGTTCCACAAATTAAGGTAGATGCTCAGGGACATATAACTGAGATATCTAATAAAACCTTTACGGCCGTTGATCATACCTATACTGTCAATAATGGTTCTTTTGCTATCAAGACTAAGGTAGGATCAAATGCGGCTGTCTCGGTGGGTTCGACTAGTGCTAATGCTAGTGGAAATACTGATGTTACGTTTATTCAGGGCACTAATGTTTCTTTAACCTCTGATACAACTAATCGGACCATAACCATTGCTGCGACTGATACAACCTACACAGCTGGAACGGGTTTAACATTATCAGGGACTCAGTTTAAGCATAGTAATTCAGTAACGGCGGGAACAGCAGGTACATCAAGCGCAACTAGTGGAAGTACTTTAGCGGTTCCTTATATTACTTATGATGCAGAGGGTCATATAACAGTAACCGGTACACATACCCATACTATCACTGGCTTCTTAACTTCACACCAGACACTAACGAATCATGCAAAACTGGCTGATACATCTACGGTCGGTCAGGCAATAGTTAGTAAGTCGGGTGGTTATGAATGGAAGACTCTGGGTGGGGCTGCATATAAGAGTGTTGATGCAGATACCATGACATCAAGCTCAACTAACCTACCGACCGCTAAGGCTGTTGCTGCATTTGTATCAAGTGCATTGACGAGCGTATTAACTTATAAAGGTACAATTGGTAGTAGTGGAGCAACAATAACAGCTCTCCCGGCCAGTCATAAAGTTGGTGATACTTATGTTGTGTCGGTAGCTGGTACTTACGCTGGCAAAGCTTGTGAGGTTGGTGATTATATTATATGTAAAACAGCCGGAACTAGCGCAAATGATGCTCACTGGGATGTAGTTAATGGTGAAAATCAGGTGGAAAATAAATCAGCTAGTCTTGCTTCAGCCGGTAGTAGTGCAACAATAGCGACAGTTGATGGAACTAATCTGACCATAACGACTCCTAATTCTTGGACTGGTGTAACTAAAACTGGTACTATCACTAAGGTCGGTAATACTTCTAGTGGTGATGTATCAGTTAGTTCAAGCAATAACACGGCTTCTTGGGGTGATGCAGTTACTGTCGGATCGGTTGGTGGAGTAGACCTCAAGTTTACTATGCCAGGCAACCCAAACAGTAATACAACCTATACCTTCGAATCTGGCACAACAAACGGCGCTTTCAAGGTAACTCCATCTGGTGGTAGTGCTCAGACAGTTAGTATCTATGGATTGGGCACAGCTGCTTATACTAATTCAGATGCATATGCTGCTGCTTCACATAGCCACTCATATGTTCCATCAAGCACTACGTCGAATATTGGTCTGGATCCAAGCTCTAACTATATCGGCTATGTTGGTAGCCTAACAAAAGCTGCTTGGAACTACAACCAATCTGATGGTGCAATGTATACTCAGTTCTATAGTGCTTCCTGGAAACACGAGATATTTGCAGACTATAGAACAGGCCATATGTCAGTTCGAGGCAAAAATAATGGAACTTGGCAGAACTGGTATAGTGTATTTGATATGGGAAATGTGACTGCTGGGACAAACGTAAGTATATCACAAAACGCAACGACCGGCCAGATTACTATATCCTCAACTGATACTAATACTGCCAAGTTAAAAGTATCAGATACGACTAATAATAGAATAGCTAATACTGAGAACACAGGCAATTATGTTCAGTTCACAGGTGGATCTAATAAATTTACTGTGTCAGATGGAACTAATAGCTTTGAAGTGCCTATTACTATCTCTGGTTATGCTACATCAGGTCATACTCATACAACAACAATAGCAGCTGATAGTGGAACCAGTGCCCTTAATATGGCAGCCAATACTACATATAAACTAACTGCCGGAGGAACAACATTTATCTTCAAAACCCCAGCTGATAGTAATACTTGGCGGCCAGTTGGAACAGGTGCTTCAGATGCAGCTGCTGGTAATCATACTCATACTTGTAAAATAGAGGATTCGACAGGAACTAGCCAGAAAACACTTGCTTATGGTGGAAAGTATGCTATAACTGCTGGTGGTGATTCATTCATATTTACCATGCCAAGTAGCGATAATACTAATACTTGGCGTCCGATTCAGGTAGGTGGGGTTGATAAATTAACAGACAGCTCAACCAAGATTAACTTTACTGGTGGTGGATCAGCTAGTGTAAGTTATGCCAGTGGAACAATAACAATCAGTTGTTCTGCAGCAGCTAATGCAACGGCCGATTCAGCACTATCACAGTCAGAAATAGCAGCAATCCTAGTTTAAAGAAAATATAAAACTTATGTCAAAATACTTAGATGAAACTGGTTTAGGGAGAGTCTGGTCAAATATAAAAACCTACCTCTCAAATAATTATGTGGCAAGCGCATCAGGAGTAAAGAAGATTTGGTCAGGTACGGCAGCACAATATAATGCCCTGTCTTCTAAGAGTTCAGATACGCTATATATAATAACTTAATACATACATATGGCTCAAACAAAATATCTAGATTATGATGGTTTGGTAGCCGTCTGGGGGAAAATCAAATCAAACTTCATAGCCCAGCCCGCTTCCAACTCCGTAACGGCCGGGAATGTAGTGGTATTTACAAAAGATGGAAATAATATTATCGGTGTATCTGATTCTGGCTTCACACTAGGCAAATCAGTTCCTAGTAATGCCGTTTTTACAGATAATAGCGTAACTTCTGTCTCAAACCACTATACAACTTCTGGCGTTTCTGCAGGTACTCTTGGAAATTCTACGGCTCGGTATTACATCAAAACCATTACAATCGATGCAGCCGGCCACATAACAGGAGTAACTACTGGGAATGAGACTGTCGAAAATTCAAACTCGGCAACTCTCAAAACCAATAAAACTACTTCATCTATTACAACCGATGAGACAAGTAGCAGCTTCATTACATTCACTGGTGGCACTAATAAATTTACAGTTCAAGATGCAACCGGTGTGTCTAGTGCTTTCGATGTTACTATTACACCAAGTATTGATAATAATATAACTGGTACTGGTACATCAGGTAATTTAGCTATCTATAACGGAACCAACACACTTACCTCGCGGGCTATTTCTCAGGCAGTAACAGATAACGACAATACTATACCTACTTCTCAGATGGTTAAGTCCTATGTCGATTCTGCTACTATGGGACTAACCGGAGCAATGCATTATGTTGGAATTACTACGACTGCTCTAGAAGATGGTGATACAACTACTACTCTTGCTGGTGAAGGACTAAGCAAAACGACTGACTTTGCGCTAGGTGATGTTGTCTTATATGGTCTGAAGGAGTTTGTCTGGAATGGATCTACTTGGAAAGAATTAGGTGATCAAGGTTCCTGGGCGCTGAAGACTGTTACTGTGACGGGTACTGGTGCTCTCGCTGGTGGTGGTGATCTGACTGAAAATAGAACAATCACTCACAACACATCAGGAGTATCGGCCGGAACTTATGGACCTTCCGCCGCCACAACAGGTAGTAATGGAACAACAGTAAATATTCCTCAAATCACTGTCGATACTTATGGTCATATTACGGCGGCATCAAGCATAGTCTTTACGGCCGAGGATCATGTGTATTCAGCTGGTGAAGGTATTAGTCTGAGTAATGGTGAATTTAGTCTGAAGAAAGCTGCGACTGATAAGCTTGGTGGTTTTATTGCTTCTAATGCTTTATCAACTGCGGTCTCTTTAACTTCGGCTAATGGTGCAACCGCTGACAGATATTATGGAGTACAGATTGACAAAGACGGAAAAGCTTTTGTTAATATTCCATGGCAGGTTAATACTGACTCTTATATCTCCTCTGGTTCGTTCTCTTCTCAAGGAACAAATGGAGCTGAGGGGGGTAAGATTGCTTTAACTAGAAGTGGTTCTGATCCAACTACTGTTAATATCACTATTCCTCTAGCTGCAGCCGATGGTGCTGGTTTAATGTCCGGTGCTCAGTATAGTAAGCTGGCGGGTATTGAATCTGGTGCTACTAATGTGGTTGAGTCGACTGTCTCTGGTTGGGGATTTACTAAGAATACTGGTACCGTTACTAATAGTGAGAATCTAAGCAACGATAAGATTGTCCTAGGTAGTGGAGCAACAAGCGTAAAGAATAGTGGAAAAACTATCTCTACCACAGCCCCATCTAGTTCGTCAGGTGATACAACTATTCCTACATCAGCCGCTGTCTGGAGTGCTATCTCTAGTGCGTCTGGTTATGGCTATACTGGTACTGTCACCTCAATCACGCCTGGTTCTGGTCTATTAAATGGTAGTGGTAATACAAATGCTATTACTACATCAGGCACTCTCAAGGTAAATCTAACGGACTACCTAGCATCTTCCTACTCTGCTCAATCAAAGGCATCAGGATCAACTAGAATCTATGCCGTTGAACTCGATAAGGATGGAGCTCTGGCAGTTACTGTTCCTTGGACTGATACTACATACGATGCTATTACGACTGAGGAGATTAACACAGTTTGCACATTGTCATAAAAAAAAATAAATAGGGTTGGATTAATTTCCTTCCCTATTTTTTTTAACCCCTAGCTCAGATAAAAATTCTGTCTCGAGGTCATTTATCGCTTTCTCTAACTCTTGTACTCTTTCCTTTGTCTCTTCTATATTTTTCTTTGTTGCTTCTTCTACTTTCTTAAGCTTATCTTCAAACTTCTTTTTCTTAGCTCGATATTCTTTCCATGGATCAGCTAGAAATTCTTGATCTATCTTAAGTCCTTCTTTTAACTTTTCCCAGTTCTTCTTCTTTTTGAATAAATCAACTTCAGCCAGATTATCAAAGACTATAAAAGGAATGTCTGGTCGACCTAGATAGATTCTCCCATAAAGCAGCTTAGTATGCCCCATAATCTCTTCATTAAAAGCAACACCAAGTCCACGAGAATCAAATCTAAATATTATTCCTTCGCAAACTTCTTCTGTTTTTGATCTATAGATATGTCTGGACTCTACTCCTAGATAATCGGCAATTTCTGATATTCTTTCTAAATGTACTTGGTCGAAGTTATTGGGGGCGGTATAAGTAAATGAATACGATTCAATACCGTCCTTCCAGAACTTCTCAAATACGCAACCCGACGGAAGAGTCTCTGTTATTTTTTCTATTTCACTCCAATCAAGTTTCTTTAAATCAATCATTAAACTTCTCTCCAAGCAAGGACCTCGAGATTCTCCATCGGATAGTGTTCATTATCCGGATGACGCCAGGTCCAACCTTCCTTGGTTTCAACTCTTACCAGAACTATATGAGCCTCATTATCGCCAGGATTTTTCTTGCACTTGCACAGAACTCTCTTTGTTCCATACATGCTCTTTAAATCCTCGAATTCCTCAGGCATCTTTTCTTCAATCCAGCGACATTCTCTTTCATACTCCATTCCTTTGAAAAATCCTCCAAAGGCTGTGTCGTGGTTAAGATCTAGTACATTTCCAACTTCATTCTTCAGTTGTTGTGCTCTGTAGTCTGAAAGTTTCATATTATTAAAAATTGGTCGTTTACTTATAAGGATTTAACGAGAACCCCAACCAATATAAACACTGTAATTAATATTGTTTGAGTTCCCGAGCGCATCAACCCTAATCTTTTTTTATTTCTCTATCTCGCTTATAAGAAAAAGTATAGCAATCGTCGTCATCATAAACAGTTGGTACTTTAAACATACTAACTTTCCTAACGATCTCGCCGGATACTTTACTAACGAGATAAAATTCATAGTAAATTCCAAGCTCTTTTAAAGCAAGATATATGTCTTCATCAAAGATACATATATGTTTTCTTTTATTGCTCATTCATATTTAAGGAAAAAGAAGCTGAAGTTATTCTCCAGCTTGGTTCTCTTAGACACAAAATTCGTATATCTAAGAGATGTTATTTAACTTTATTTTTATCTAATTAGAAAAGACGATCTTTTTCATCGAATGGTAATTTTATTAGAATCACCATCCATTGTTGTTATCGGCCGGTACGGCCTGTAAGATGCAGCTACTATTAGCTGCTGGAACCCAGACTATATTACCACTCCTAATGGTTTGGTTTCCTTGGCCTGGATATCCGCCAACCCCATTCGAAGGGGCTCGATAGTTTCCGAAGACGCTACCAACAGACTGAATCATCTGTGATAGTGATTGTGCTAACGTAAATAGTTTGCCGCATGTTTCACCCGCTCCTCTAATACCTGATAATATCATATCTGTCTTAGACTGATTATCTCTAGGTGTTTGCTGCAAACAACTACTACCAACCCCCGCCGTCGGAGTTTCTCCTGTGTTGTTTCCCTCTGGTCCTCCACTTGGTTTAGGAGTTACCTGAGGTCTTTTGTCTCCACTGACGGCTTTGTCAATTCCAATAACAATTGCAGCACCTGCAACAACAGCTGCTAAAACTTTAAATCCTACCTTACAAACTAAATTTACGTTCATTTAAGATGTCTTTTTAATTAAGTAATCATAATTTTTTAAATTTTTGTTCTAATTGTTCTAATTGTTCTATTTGTACTAATGATGAGATATTGTGCACGTTCTCTCTAATATAAGATTTTTAAGCGTTTTCCTCTAATTCTATTCTCATTCTTTCGATACAACTCGCTTATCTTTTTCCAGACAGCCACCTTTTTATACCTAGACTTATCGAAGAAACCTGCCCGATAAAGATAATAAAGATCTTCAGCAGTTTCAACGGTATTAGGTAAATGTTCTAAGTCGCGCTCAAATATATCTCCCTCCTTTTCGATCAACAACCACTCTGGCGTAGGTCTTAATATGTAGCCACGATCAAGGAAAAGATCATAGTCTCTGCAATCCTCTAAATCCTGATCACTATAAAGAATACCTCGAGTTAATATAAAATTCTTATAGCCAGGTATCCTCTTTACTCTATTCATAACTGGCGGAACATCACAGGCTCTAACGGCTATATGTTCGTTTGGAAAGTTTGGTGGGCAATAGTGAGTAGTCCAAGGCAAACACATAGAATCGATTTCATCAACCAGCTTTAGATTGAATTTAGTAATTATTTCTGAGTCATCTTGGCTATCATTTGTTGTCTGATAAAACCCAAAAATCATCGCCACCCAAAATCTAGACTCTGGCCAATTTAGTGTATATTCGATCATAGGCCTAGTTTTCTCCTTTCTTCCCACTGCTTTAATTGATTCTCCGACAGCCTGATATATCCTTTCCGATACATATCAAAAACCATGTCGTATGAGAATCCCTTCTGCGTATTTAGGAGATAGTTATTAATTCCACCACAAATTGTGCTATCCATTGGGAGATCGAGTGCCATTTGAAACTCTCTTAGCTTAATGTTCTTATACTCCAGCCCATCAATCTCTATACTAAGCACGGGGTCAGGTTGATTTTGCCAGAATTGAAGAGTATAGTTAAGCCTCGTTGTTCCTTGATACGTGGAGTCTATTCCTATCCTTAGTCCCGCCTGTTCAGATTCAGTTAGTTCTCGCCACGTTTTTCCATTTATAGCACATAGGGAGAACTTAACGTCTTTTATTTTCTGACTAACTGTTCCTTCTTCATTTAAATACAAGATTCCTATCCAACTCTTTAAATCAGGTAATCGGATCAGGTATTTATTATCTTCTTCAGTCGGGATAATATTAAAACCAGCATCGAGGAGGGTATCAAACTCAGATAATAACCGTCGCGTATCATTAAGCTCGACTCCCAGATAGAGATTGATCATAGTCCATAGTGGTTTGATCTTATTTCTATCAATAATTCTTCGAGCTTATCTATCGGCGGGAGATCTCTGAGTACTGATTTCTCGAATGCTTCTTCCATCTCTTTCTGTTTAGATTCACAAAGGGTCATAATTTCGTCATAGGTCATCTTATGGTTCTTTATGTCCATCAATATATCGGCATCAATTCCAGTCCTATCGAGAATTAACCCCTTTCCTTGTGCGATTTCCATACCCTGAATCATAAGACGATAACAATGAGATAAGTTCTTTGCGTTAAATCCATGTTCAGCGTCAATCACAAACCTATCTTGATTTCTCTTCTCAACCCACTCCCAATAATCTTTATACTTCTTACAATGAGCTGAGAATGCGTCTTGGTTATACTGGAAAATGCATAGTGGACCCTCGGCTTGTACTTCTTTCGGTATGCTCGTTAGTCGGAGTTGCTCACTTTCCTCACCAGCCTTAAGTATCCCCCTGAAAGTAATCATCTCACCCGCTTTTTTCTTTAATTCATCTAGCTCATCTTTATATCGGGTATGATGGATTGGAGCACCTGGATATCGGGACTTAGCATAACTCTCTGTAGTCAAGGATTTATCTTCTCCCCACGCATAATAGAGATAGTACATTCCCTTCCCCGGCTGAATATGAGCAAGTCCACAATGTTCCTGTTTTAGCTCATTCTTATCTAACCACTCCTGAAGATTAATAGTTCCACCACCATCTTTTCTAACTATATAGCAAAAGTCGATTGGTGTCTTTCTCGTTTTTACTTCCTCTGGGTTAATTGATATTTTCTTATTCTTTCCCCTGGCTTTCATTAACTGATCTTTTGCATAACCGGAGAAAGATTTGAAACACGCCTTACTTAGAATCTGATCTTTTATATCCCATAGTGGCTCTAGAACTGGGTCGAAATGTAAGATCTTGTCTGCCGGGGTGAAGAGCGAAATAATGGCATCTGGATTACTTTCTTCCAGGAGCTTAATATATTTCCCTATGTCCACCCAAGAATCATCATTTTTCTCGCTCTTAAGATCCGGCAGATAATCCCGACCCGAACCTAAGAGCCAAGAGACAGGACAACACCAAATCCCATAAGTATCAACATCACTTGTCGGACCAGCTAAACCGTATAAATGACTGCCTCGAATTGACTCAAAAAGCAAGTCTCCGTTTTTTCTTACACTATCAAAATTAATCATCGTCCTTGAATTCTATTTTTGTATTCTCCTTCAAAAACTCTTTCCAGACTTTAGAAAATCCGTCAGTATCTTTATATCTTTCCCAAACGTAGAAATCATCCTTATACTCCCCGGTTTTTACATGATCTAGAAATGCCTTCTCCTCCTTTAAAAATTCTTCCGGCTCCATTTCAACATAGAAGACGCGATAATTGTTTTCATTGGTATTATATTTTCTTACCTCTGGGTCATGTCTTCCATCATCTATGTATTCTCCGTCCTTAATCTTTTTCTCCTCAATGAACGTATAAGGATCGCGACGAAAACCAAAGAATAGGTCGGTCTCAGAATAATGCATAAGACTAGCCACAGCATCAACTATACCATCATGATCTTTGGGGAAGGTTGATACGCACTGGTAGGCTATCTCATCCTCTCTAAATATGCACCTGACGAAAACCGCACTACAATCATCCCACTGACTCCGAACAGCCTGAGCAAGCATTTCTTCTTTGTTGTTGAAATAGCGCTTCATCAATGGCTCATATTCCCAAACTGCATCAAGGTACTCATCGGTTGTCTTAATGCCGTTCGGAACAATATAAGTCCATTCTGTGCCCCACATTCCAACACTAACTAGCTTAATAACTTTTCCCTGACATTTCTTTCCTTCTAATACATCACAAAGGAATACCCAATAATCAGGAAGGGTAAGTGATTTAATATCTGACTTTTTCATATCCTAGTTTTTCCCAAATTAAACCGAGCATAGTAAAACAGTGATCATAGTACGTATTATTCTTAACTAGACAGCCGCTCCTTCTTCTTGGATAGCCACCTAAATATCTATCCGCCAATGTAGCAATCCAGTTTTTATTGCTCTCAACTATAATCTTCAGGTCTTTGTTCTCCTCCATGAAAAATATATTCAAGCAGGCCAGAACTTGAGATAAACCATTAAAAACGTGCTCTGACTTTTTCTTATGGTTATAGCTCATTAGGTTATCATTTGACTGACGATATATGACATCAGTGAAGATATATTTTCCCCACTCCTCCCATTTTCCATCATGTCTAAATACAACATCTTTAATACTGTCGGGATCAATCCAATCATAAGTTAGATCAGATGCGACAGCCAAGATATTGCAGAACTCGGCGATCCAATCATACTTTCCGCCATCAAAACAAACATCAGTGATATAATCTATACACCAGTCGTTTATAGTGCTGTAGAAATTACGTCTAAATCCAAAACACTCAGCAGTTGTTAGCATTTGAAAGTTCTGGAAGTGGTTTGTCATGACTAGTTTATTTCTCAGTCGGAAGAGTTCAGAAATCTGGTCCCTCCCTAAAAAAGTATCTCGTTCTTGGTCTATATCGCCGTAAGTTATTATATTGCACTTAACTGGATTCATCATCGTAAAACACAGATCAGCAAATCTGGCATGCAATGATGGTGTCCAGCCTAATTGTGCTTCTACTTCTTTGTCTATTTCTTTAAATCCATTAAGTAATTCAATATACTTCATTTCAAAAATAAGGATTTGCTTCTGAAATGACATCAAGGCCTTAAAGATGAGGAAGGCCATAGATTTACTTAGAAGGTAGTCTATGGGAGGGTGCGCATAGGGAAACGGGATGACTTATTCAGGTATGACAGGGGTAAGATCTCTATCTAAGAATATGGTTTCCCTATGCATAACCCTTACTCAAAAAAAAAAGAAAGAGGATTAGTTATCCTCTTTTTCTTCGTCCTTCGCTTCTAATAGGCTCCAAATGATATTTACTACATGAGTTGGAGTTGAGTCTGTATTATGGCGAAGAAGCTGTTCTTTTATTTTCTTCTCCTTCTTCCAAAACAGATCTAGTAGCGCTTCACTGGACAAAGAATATAACTCATCAAATCTACTAGCCTCATCAGACTTTGGATAGCTTGCATTACTTGATTCAATTCCATAAGTATCAAGAACAAAGACCAGATCTATCTTTCTTAGCGGTAGTTTAGATATCTTCTCTCGATAGGCCATAACAAGCGGATCGGTCGGAGCATATTTTGAGAACATATCAAACCAGCCGATAAAGACCTTCTCAAAATGTATTCCTTCCCAATTTCTCTCGCCGATATTGATTTCCGTCCCATCAATCACTACCTGTCTTTCTTTAGGGTATTCAAACTTATCCCACAGTGGTTCTACCTTTGCAAATAATCTCTTAAATGCATCAGCCTGATCTTGTTCGTCCATCGGCAGAAATCTAGATTCAGACCCTTCTAACTCCTCGAATTCTGTATCACTTCTGCGATAATAGTCATTAATCTTGCTACATCTATAAAGATCCTCCATTCTTTCTACTAGCTTTGGATCTAGTCTTTTTCTTGCCAGGTCGACATTATTGAAGTAGATTAAGTCTAGTTGCAATATAATGTCTGTTTTATAGATGCTAAGTGTATTTACAATTATGAAGTTTAAGAGATGAAATCTAGCCGATAGTGGATACTCTTCCTTGAAATTGGAAAACTCAAAGTATATAGCATCCAAGTTCTTCAGTGCTCCAAGAAGATAGTCATAGTCAGAGTCGGTTATAACTCGGCTAGGATCAAACACCTCTTTCTTATTACCTAGTATTCTATCTGGGTCAACTAGTTTAGCGATCTCATCAACTATACTTGCCTCAGACAGATCTCTTAGGTCTAATAAAATTTTTCTAAGATCGTCAACACTATTTATTAACATATCATATATAAGGAATTCCTTATTCATGTGAAGAAAGAGAAAAGAGAAAAGAAGCCATTAGAAGGATATATAATAGCAACAGTCTATGAGCTCTTTAAGGCAACTAAGGATAAAACAAGTCCTCTTAGACATACCTACGTGATAAGGGCTGTTATTCCTGACCCAAGATGTACTGTTAAGGTTGTTCGGATTAGATATAAAATGTCAACTTATCAATTTACCAAGACAACTAAAATAGTCTCTCCCCTATTAGTAACCATATTTGTTTACTCACGAAGCTTTAAAAAGAGAGATCTGATAAAGGACCTGAATGGTATGGAATTTACAGAGGTGGGCGATAGATTATATTACCTAAGAGAGAAGAAAAGAGCAAGGGCCTTTGTTCTTGATATAAGAGAACATAAAAAATCAGAGGAAGAATATAAAATAGGCCCAGACATTGCCTACTCTAGAAAATATCAAATAAGGATAAATGCCTCTGATATAAAATATAAGGGCAGCGTTTTGAGGTATCTATTCAAAACAACGGATGAAAAATTATCTAGGAATTTTGTTTCCTAGATTTTATTTTGGACAAAAAGAAAGCCCCAGAGTGGGGCTTATCTTAGAGATAACGTGAGGGTTTAGGACCTACTTCTCCTCGGTGGTAGCGGGAGCTTCGGGCTGCTTCTCGGCTTTCTTGCCGAACTTGGCCTTGAGCCACACGACCGGCTTGGACTCAGCCAGTGGAATGTGCCAGAAGGACTTGCCTTCTTTCTTCCGCTTGAGGCCCTTGGCAGTGTAGCCACCAATCATGGCAGCTGCGACCAGGGCACCGGCGGTCTCCACAGGGTGGTTCTTGACGGTGGTCGTGATGGTCTGGCCAGCACCCTTCAGCTTAGCTCCGAAGGTCTTCTTGGTGGCCTCCTCGCAGCAGGTGCAGGTCTGCTCAGGCTTCTGAGCCTGAGCGTTCACGTTGTTCTCGTTGTTGTTGCGGTTCATCTGATTACCGCGGTTGTTGTTCTCGTTGTACATAGTTGTCGTACTTTAAATTGAACTTATAATTGTTAATATACACTTTCAATAGTGTCGAAAGTTAATTAGGTATAATAACTTATAACACTGAAGGATAGGATTCGAACCTATCAGTATCTCTAGGATACACCTTGTCTATATTTATATCGATTCGTTCGAATATAAACATAGCTTCATTGCTACATTAATAAGGCAACTAAGCTCTCAGAGACGGTATTTTTGAAAAATGAATAGATCGTGCTTCTCAGCAGAATCTATTCGGGGTAAATGTTTATTGTTAATTGGTCACATTCACTAATAAGGGTTTGAAGTTCTTATAAGTGTATGTTTGAGAATTTAGAAGAGATGCTTGGAAATCCGTGTCAAAGGGGTAATATATCAGAGGCCCAAACAGCAATAACCAGACTTCTTGAGTTCTATAGAAAGATAGGCATCCTATCTCGAGAACTAAAAGTACATAAGTCAGATGATGAAATACCAGAGCCAGTTGCATATGAAGTAGAAAAGATTAAAACAGGAGTAATTAGAATAAGATTTCAAATCGATGGTATAGAAGAAAAGTTTACTGTAGATGTAGTGGATGGGTGCTATAATGAATTAGTTGACCCAGACACATATGGATCTTGGGCACTGATGAGAAAACTGGACGAAGAAATCAGAAGAGCCGAGGAAGATGTTGATATAGAGTATACCATCTTGGGAGAAAAGATAGATAGAGTAGATCGACTGAAGAAAATGAAAAAGGAGGGAATTTAATATCCCTCTTTTTTTTATTCATTTATTACACCTTTAACTACTTCTGAGATTGTTTTCCCGTCGGCTGTTGGAAACTTTTCTTTGAGCGCCTTGATATATCCACCCATAGCACTCATCTGTTTCACTACTATTATCTTTCTTGCTTCCGCCTCAATCACCTCTCGAGCAATTTCGGCCGGGAGAAATTCTTTGATAATAGCTGCTTCAGAGAGTTCATTTTCCGCCAGATCCTCTCTTCCACCGGCTTTATATTCTTTGGCTGCATCTTCTCTCTGTGCCACCAGCTTTCTTAGAATTTTGATTTCGGCCGCATCATCGAGAGGTTTTGCATCCTTAGCGGTTCTAAATTCCATCTCAGCGGTCTTAATACTTCTCAGCACGGCAAGTCTAGTTTTATCACCTGCCTTCATTGCCTCTTTGATCTTTTCGTCTAAATTAATCATATTCTATTTTTAAAGTAATAAATTCTTGAACTATACATACTATTATCTTCTGAAATAACTGATACTAGCTCTAGATGACAAATATCCCATAGAAAGGTTAATATTGCTTCCACCATATCACTAAACTCTTCGTACAGATTCTCTACTATATTGATGCAGAGACCTTGAGGAACATTAATTGGATTTACTATACCTTTGTCAACTAGAATCTCAATTATTGGCGGAACATCTGATGGACTCGGATTTGGTGGGAGTGTCAGGACTACATATCTCCTTTTATCACTCATTCTTTAGAAACATGAAACTTCCTCCAGTCCGATAGCCAACCATTCGATAACCAAAGCACTTTTCGATTATCTCTACGGCCTTTGATGCTTCGACCCCATACGTGTTCTCTCCTATCATTTGCTTTATGACTTCTTTGGCCGGATTTGTTAGTTCCTCCTTAAAGTCACTGTTTTCAAGGAGCTCAATCAGATGTGCGTAACTAATTAGCGTTACTGTTGTTCTCAGATTTATTGTTCTCAGTGTGTCCATATGCGGTTATACAAATATATACAGCTAATACTAAACAAGTCGCCGAAAAGAGAATGCAAGCTTTAATCATTCTTCTTAAATATTTTCTTATCTCCCCATTCACCAAGTTTAGGAATAAGAGCGCTAGCTAAAACGAAAGTCCAAAGTCCAGCGGTCATAATTATAATGCCCACTGTCATATGTGTTATAACTTCGGCAGATTCACCCAAACTCTCTAGATGTTTGTAAATAAGCACTCCACAGATTATAATCCAGAGTAGCATAATCACGTCTCTTCTATTCATCTAATCCAAGTGTTTTTATTGCATTCCAGGCCTTTACGTAATCCGGCCCAACAATCTTTCTCTCGTCTAGTAGTCTCTCCAATTCTTCCTTTGCGGTTCTAGGTGAGGCTTGTTTTGTATATCGGCTACACTCCCAATCAATTATCATAGCCTCCCAGTCTCTTTCTCCGGGATATTCTAGATGATGACGAGAATGGAGTCGATGAAACTTTTGTACTTTCTCATATGGCATAAATAGTTTCAACCATGGCTTCTCGAAATCATGAAAGAGATATTTAAACTTCCACCTCTTACAAACTAAAGCAACCATATTGAAAGCACACCAATGAGCAAACCAATACGGAAAAGTGCTTCTATCTTCTTTACTGAACATATTCTTCAACCCATGCACCAGCCCACCTAAGCCACTCTGCCACTAAATGACGATGACAAAAGTTTTCTGGTTTTTCATAACAGACAAGTGCAATATCCTTCCCTCCACTCATTGCTTTCAGTTCATTTAAGACCGATAGGGGAATAAGTGGATCAAGGACAGTCTCTTTATACATAGCCCTGTAATAGTCCTGGTCTTCGTGTTTATTTTCTTTCCACTCTAACCACCACCATTTCTTAGGAGCTAGAGTAGGATAACAAAGACCATCCCAACCATTAGGCGCCTTGCCACAGATTGCGATTGGAACTATGTCTTCTGGCAAGTTTCTTAGGTTCGCAAAATAAGTCGTATAAATCTTCATCGATTGTAAACCTTACTTTCTTTTTACTACACTCTTTTATGAAGTCTTTTCTGGTCGGAGCTCCGAAGACTGGACCACACCAATATGATGATCTTTTTCTATCTTCAAGTACCTGCATATAGATACCTCCCCAATCGCCAAATTCATGATAGTCCTCTTCATTATAGATTCTCTCCGTTTCCTCCCTCATCTGTTCTTTGGTAAGTTTGGGTTCAAACCAACAGCCAAATTCCGTCGGCCAGTTCCACCAACCAATGACCGGGAGAAACTTCTTCCTCTAGTTTAGTCAGCTCACGAATTCTACCAGCTCTTAGTAATTTAAAAAGAACTCCGTAATCTTTGCTAACTATTGTCATCCGCCTATATGATATTTCTGACAAAAACTACACTTATACGGTACCTTTCCCTTGATCTGGTTTTTCTCAATAAAAGCCCATGCATCTGATTCTGTTTCAAATGTTTTCTTAACTTTCTTGTGTTTTCCAGATCCAGTCCAGTGTTCGTTTAGTCCACTAGGTAGCTGCATAATTCCATTTTTAGTTCTTCTGGCATTAGATTCCCCGGCTCTGTTATTTTATTAATAAATTCCGGCATCTCTTCTTTATACTTCTTATATAGGCTTGATTTTTGAGACTTAGCAAACTCTATATTAGCTAGTCGATCACAAGCCTTGATAAACGGAGCATAACCTGTTTTTCTAATTCCAGCATAGTAAGCATCTCCAGCTCTTTCGGCTCTAGTTCTGCCTTTATCGTTCGTGCAAGCAAAAACTAGTTCACAAACCATATTGACATAGAACTTATCGTCAAATACTTTTTCTGCATCCCGTCGAAGATCATTATAGGTATATCCAGTAACATCTTCTAGTGTATCATGAAAAACACCAGCCATTTCAAGAACCCTCATTAAGTCAGGATCATCTCCATAGTGATTCTCATACTTTTTAACATTAGCTAGAACTTTTCGGAGATGATAGGAGTACGGATTAGTCCCATACAGCTGATCTCCATGTAGTTCAATAGCCCTAGCAAGTATGTAGTCCTCGAAGGTTATAATTTCTGGTTTTCTCTTCTTGTCTAGTTTTGGCGCAATAAATATACCATAGCAAAATACTAATGCTACAACTAATATCACTAAAACTAATTTGATCATTTTCTTTTTCTTTACATTGGTAAGGGTTTTATTCTCTTATAAATGAAATGAAAGGTGATGAAGTTATTCTACTACTAGAAGAAATTGTAATACCACTAATTGCGTATTTATTATATACTATAATTGTTGGCCTAAAGAAAGACATAAGAGCATATAGGAATGGAGATGGTACTATGGCAAGTGTAGTTGTCGGATGGATTATTACAGTTCTTGAATCTCTCTGCCTTCTATGGAACCTCTTTCTTTGGCTAATATACCTGCTCTAACATGGAGATATTAATAGAGATATTGGGATTAGTTTTAGGATTCTGCCTTATTCTGGTGTATTCCATAATAGAGGAGGCGACAGAAGACTTTACAGAGAAGCTGACGTGGAACGGAATCTTTAATGAGTTTTCTGCTTTTCCACTTGGCGTCCTTGCTATCTGCACAATCATCCTAGGAGTTTCTTATATAGCGTTTATTCTAGAGGATATTATTTAGCCTCTAGTTTATTTTCCTTATATATGAGAAACAATTAAACGTATGACCATGATTAATATTAATGGATCGAAATTAAGAATAACCCAGTTAAGTTTTAATAAGGGTGATTCCAAAATTTTAGGTATAGATAAAAAGAGCCTACGGTATCAGAAGGTTCTTTTCACGTCGCCAAGAAGTTCTGAGTCTACTGTATTACCTGTTCCGACTACCGACCTTGACATTCCCAACTCAATTAAAAGAGCTGGTTATAGTGAGGCCTGGGTAATCGAGAAAGCAGATAAGAAGTTTACGAAAGAGAAGTACGACGGATTTGAAAAGGACGTAATGCTGAAGTGGGCCAAAGTGCTATTCCCTAGCCGACTTGATACTGCCGAGATCCTGATCAGAGCAATTGACTATGGAAACGTAACGAAGAAGTTCTATGAATCCTACGGGACTGATCTGATTCGTGAGTTCTATGGATTAATCGACATGATCTTGGACGGAACTGCCAAGCCGACGATGAGATGTGAGAAAAAATTTGCACCACACTATATCGCGCCAAAGTATAGCATCTTAAACCTGATGAACGATATTATGGAAGCAGGTGATGTTAAGATTTATACTGATCCAGACCTTATTGGACAGTACAAGAGAATTTCTAGAAAATTGACTTTCTCTGGTACCATAGTTCCGGATAAGTGGTGCAAAGTAATTGGTCTGGTTGGCAATAAAACGAGAGCTAACCTGAGTCTTGGCTATCAGAGTTTCATCAACGTAAATGTCCCTGAAAATAAATTTGGGATACCGTCAGAAACAAGAGAGCTGAAGACTAACAGAAGCTTTTGTATAGTTAAAGATGGAGTTGTTTGGAGTAAATGGTTGGGTATTAAGACGAAGAATAAAACATTAGTCAGAAAAATGAAATCCTCTGGCATCATTAAGTCGGGGATTGTGTATGACGATGAGTATCTTGTGAATCTTGAGAACCTGCCCGCTATTGGAAGAGACGATATCAGATTCGTATCATCTAGAAAAATGGCAGCTACAGAGGCGGCTATTGTATTGGATAAATTGGGATATGCTTGGGCTAGAAGAAAAGAGTACATGGAAAGAATGTCTCTAAAAACTTGTCCAAAACTTCCCCAACCAACTATATCAGATGCCGAGAAGTTCCTACATAGCCTGGGTA
>Ga0310690_10002036_pt1 | contig 34232 bp, 49 predicted proteins | sample AusTroGonzalo_MG_2_FD_207661 | JGI IMG/M metagenome (GOLD analysis project Ga0310690, IMG submission 207661) | Bovine rumen microbial communities from tropical cattle in Woodstock, Queensland, Australia - Gonzalo_04 (v2) (version 2) | ecosystem: Host-associated > Mammals > Digestive system >...
TTCAGGAAAAAAGGAATGATTTTTTCAGAGGTAGGGGGGAGCATCCAGCGCCGGAGCTTTTGCAGATTTTACAAAAATTTTGTTATTTTGAAGATTTTTTACAAATATTTTGTTAGTCATCGTTGATAATAATCGAACCATCAGCGCTGACTCTGTATCTGCTTTGCTTGCTGCTGAAATGCTCCTTATTATGGCAGTCTATGCATAAGTATTCCAGATTGTCCCAGTTCAATGAGACGCTTGGATCTCTTAGCTTATCTCCATCAAGGTATATCTTGTGATGGCAGATATATCCTGGCTTGATAAATCCTTGAGCTAGGCAGCGCTCACATAGTCCACCAACTGATTTGATGTATGCAGCTCTGCACTCTAGCCACGCTTTAGAATTATAAAATTGCTTAGCCTCTGCTGAGTATTCCTTCATGCCTATACAGGGAAAGAGCCCCCAGCTATACAGCTGAGAGCTCTAAGGTTGTGGGGAGACGTTCTTTAGACGTCCACTTTCTCGCTACCATTGTAACCTGAGAAGTTGTCCCCTGATGCTCGAATTTAGATATATTGTATTAAAAGATAATAAAATTTCTGTCGCATGATTCCAAACTCATAGCGTGAACCCAGATATCCTCTGTCTTTCACCTGATAATATGTAAAGCCATAACATACACTTTTTCTCAATACATCATCCTGGCCACCTGCTGCCGCCTGAATGCATCTATCAATCAGCTCTATCTTTTCTTTTATCTCAGCTCTTTTAATTGCAATCTCAGAGGTTGCATCATACTGATTTGATGTCTGAACTCTTTCAGTGTCATATTTTATCGCACTGTTTGAATCTGCTGCCGGAATAGATGCCAATAGTCTCGGATATCTTAAGGCATAATGAACAGCTGTCAGATAATCATCCTTTGGCAGATACCACTTTGATTCTGTAGACGGAAGTCTGTATTTTCCCATACTCACACCTCCGCATATTTCACTAGTGGTCTTTCCCTGTTTATGAGGACCTCAGCTCTCTCCTTGCTGCATTCAATAATCTGGCCTTGTCTTAAGAACTGTCCCAGCTCATTATCCTTGTATGGAATTAGCACGACTACTTTCACAAGATCTGATGCCTTAACTGGCTTTTTGACCTCTTTTGTCTTTTTCCTTGGCTCTTTTTCTATGACTTCTTGCCACTGTCTGACTATATACTCATTGTCATAGTCATATTCAAATTTTGGGACGTTCAAGAGCTTTTTGATATCAAAGTTCATATCATATGGCACGATATAGCCATTTTTGCCATCTATTATCCCCATTTCGCTCGCTGATGGATATGGAGTCACCAAAACAGGAATATTTTGATTTAGAGCCTCTAAAATCGCATATGACCATGCCTCTGAATCTGATAGCTGGACAACATAATCTGCTGCCTTGAAATATTCAGCTGCATACATATCCAGTCCCATGTTGAAAAAGCCTCTTGGAGCTTGAGGGATTTTTCCTTCCGAAAAATTCAGCCATAAGAATGGAATTTTAGCTTTTTCAAGCATTTCCGCCAGCTTCATCATCCTTTTTTCATTTGAGCCTTTATCCAAAGCCGGAATCCTTGTAGCGCTCATCAGAATAAGCGGCTTTTTCGTGTCCGTAATAATCGGATTATGTATTACATAGGCATTTTCAGCCTCGGTGGTGAAACTTTTCTTTGAGGCCTCCGAAACTGTAACAATCTCATCACAGTTCTGAGGTATGTGCCATCTGGGATTAGTCTTACAAGCGTGGCACATCTGTATAGACTTGTTGTATTTGATATTTTTAGGAATTTCGTCCAGGATCCTGAGCATGATAAGAACGTCACAGGACAGCTGCTGCCGACTTGTGCCATTTATTACTTTGACAACCTTCTGCATCTTCTCGATGTGCTCTTTCGGAGCAACTTCGACTACGTAAGTAATATCATAAATGCTCTTCATGACCTTGCAGAAGTTGAATATGAATGTTGATATGCCTCCAATGACATTTTGCTTGTGAATGAACAGGATTATGCTCTTTTTCTTGCCATCTTTTGGCTTTTCTGCCTCAGGAACAGGAATTATCTCGATATTTCTGTATGGCTCACCTTTTAGGTAATGCGTCCACATCCTCATAGGCTTATGGATCTGACAATATCTTTTCAGCTCTGGGATGTCGCATCTGTTTGTCAAAAGCCATACTTCATTGAGCTCATCGTCTTTTTTGATTGCCTCCAGGACATCTGTCATGTCTTTTGTTACGTGGTCATAGTAGTAAACCACTCGCTTAGTGTGCATGATGCCCTTTTTAAAGCGCTTTATCTTGCTATTTTCTACCGCAGTCCGATAAAAATACATATACTCTGTAATGGCTGCGTGTCTCATGTTTTTATCATGGTCTAAATAGCCGATTTTTCTTGAAAAGTCCTCGTCCTCTGTGCTGTCCTTTTTCTCGTTGAATCTCACATCACCTATGAAAGCTCTTCTGAATGTTCTTGTGCAAACAGATGGATTTGTCAGATAATCATTGTCTGACCTGAGCTTATGATTGTGCTGAGCTCCCTGAGTCGATAATGATTTCCAAGACAGATCTATGACATCTGCTGCCGATGAATCAATCTTATCAATCAGAGTTTTTATGAAATACTCTGGGACCATATCATCAGCATCGATGAATTGAACATATTCCCCAGTCGCATTTTCAAGTCCTAGGTTCCTTGCGCTGGCACATCCTTCGTTTTTCTTACGAATGACAGTCAAGTACCAAAAATAATTTATGAATGGTTTTATAGAACCATCATCCACTAAAATAACCTCAACATCTTCTGTGATCTGAGGCTCAAGAACCTTAAGCAGCTCTGATGTATAAGGCTCAGCATTGTAATATGGAATTATGATTGATAATTTCATTCCCCATCATCACCTTCTTCCCATAGCTCCATAGGAATCAGATGAGCAAGCATTCCATCCTCCCCAATAATGAGCTCAAGAACACAATCTTGATTCTGATGCGCCACTTCAGCCATTGCTTGAATGGCTGCAATTGCATTTTGACTAGCCATAACTTCCCCCTCTCTTTGAAAATTATGATTTATTCCTCATCATCGATTTTGATGATAAGATCTGCGTCAGTATATATTCCCTTGACAGGTAGCCACTCGATAACATTCATCTCCAAATAAGGTTTAATCCCTTTTTGTTCACTTTTGCATCTGCATATTTCATGCTCTTCTTTATCCAGCAACAGGATCCTGACGTCTTTTTTCAAGAAAAATAATAAATCTTTCAGTTTTAGCTGCATAAATCCCCCTTATTCGTCTTTTTCTTTATCCTTCCAGAGCTTACTAGCATCAAATTCAATATCGCAATGCTTTAATATGATTCCTGTTGCCGCGCCATACGCAAATAACTCTCCAGCACTTTTCCAAGTATTTATTACATCGTCGTCATCATAATCGTCTAGATGAATACTTTTTGCTTCTTTCACAATTTCATTTAATGCTTTTTTTAAATCTAGATTTGCTTTATAATGGCCAGCAAGATAAGCTCTTATCTCATTCTCAGGTATATTTTCAGCTTTATTACCACTTAATCTTTCATATTTTTCAACATCAGCACTTAATATCACTTATCCCACCTAACTTTCCAAATGTTTTTTCTAAAGTTTCAATAACTTCGTCAGCAGAAAGCCATCCAATAACCTCTCCGCATTCACCGATCATGATTTCTAACCCCCCCTCATTCTCAGTGAACATATCTGAATATCCTCCATAGGTCCCATATCCATTGATAACCGAAATATGAGTTCCAGATATATCAAAATGCGTCCTGTGAATATAATATTTTCTCAGCTCACAATGTGCTTTACCAAATGGGCGAAAATTGCTCTCCCACTCTTCTGACTTATCAATCCATTTAATTTTTTTCTCGTCCAGGATGCTCCTGAGCTTTTTCATCTCCTCACAAATTTCCACGCTTTTTCTCCTTTTTGCTGTCCAGGTACATATCAATGCGATAAATGACATTTTCTATCTGCTGGACAGTTGCTATATCTGGAACGATGCTCTTCATCATGTCGATATCATAAAGCTGCTTCTGAATCCCAGTCATTACCTCGACAAACTCGGAAGTCAGAGCCTCAGATGCTTCTCGGAATCCTCTTTCATATTCTGCACTATTGTTTTTCTCCATCTTTCTCCTCTGCTTTCTCGATTGCATTCTTCCTGATCACTTTGAATTCTATGCGTGCCTCAATCCTATATTGCTCATCGTCAGATATCGTGACTGTGGCGCTTCTTGAATTCATGTCAACGCATTTATCCATCAGGTCAAAAATATCATTCCTGAAACCTTCAGAAAATTTCATCTCAAATGTTTCGCCCATCATGTTTCCTCTCGCATTTGCGTAATTTATCTTCCAGGTTATCTATTCTTTTACCCTGTAATTTGACGATTTCATACATAATGCGCATGATTGAGTTCTGCTTGTAGCATGAAACCACGTTCATCAGAGTAGCTATCACGTTAAGAGCTAATGCTATTTTCAGTGCAATCATAATCTAGCCTCCTCATAAGGCTCAGGATATTTTGCCCAGGCTTTCACATCATCAGTCCAGCTGCTGCCGCTTTCAAGGCCATAAGCTCCATCGTCAATGCTGCAAATGTCAGTTGATACATAGCCATTTTTTGATGTGATCAGAATCTCTTCTCCGTCCTCTGGCATATCACAGTCAAGATGATTGTCATAATCTTCCAGCGTAGGATCCTCTTCTTTTTCTGCTGCAGTTATTTCATGCCATTTCACAGGAATCCAGTAAATATTTTTCATTTGCCACATACATTTTCCTCCCTCAAATTCTTGATAATATTAAGCTGACTATCAGTAAGATAGCCGTTGCCAGCTCCCATTTCCTGAGCTGCTCCTCTTCAGGCAGTCTCATTAAACATTCTCCTCATCGTTGAAATGATGCCATGGTCCCCAGTCAATCCTTAATCCGCAGTGAGGACATAGCTCACAATCAAGGAATCTTATTTCGTCCAGGCAAACATTGCAGCGCGGACAATAGGCATCATCACACAATCCCTTGATATCTACTGGAGTTGCTTTATCCGCAAGCTCTCTGAGATATTCGTCCAGTGTAATCTGCCCTGTAATAATTCTCTTACTCAAATCATTCTCCCTTGAGTAGTTTCTCCATGCATTTCTGACAATACCAACGTGTCTCCCCACGATTTGAGATATAGTGGATGTCTTTGCCAAGCTGACCTCCCATGATGCGATTACCACATTCACAGCAGATCTTTGGCTTTTGACTCTTAACTTCACTCATAATCAGACCTCGTTTTCTTGTGCAAAAGTGAAAAAAGTTTTAAGTTCTCAAAGTTTTATTTAGTTTTCCAAAAGTTTTTTCTCCAGCTCATCAAACTCCTCAGGAGAATACTCGTTCTGAGGAAATTCTATAAAGTTCCTGGAGCCGCCCTTCTGCTTCTGCTGGTCACGACCATTTTTCTCTCTTGCATTCCAAGTAGCAAGGGCTGCTTTCCAGTCCTTGATTCTATCTTTGCCGATTTTCCAGCCTTTAGACGTGTTGAAATTATAAAAGACAACAGGATCACAAGTGTAATGCTGCTCTAGACATTCCAGCTCAACTTCTTTGAGTGAAGGAATCTCATTTGACTCTTTTGAGAGAGTCTCATCGTCATCCCCGGCTTTTCTCTCTATAGACTCTCTCTTTTTATTAATATCATTTACATATTCATTTACATATACATTATCAGTTATTTTTGTTATAGCTTGATATTGCTCGTTATTGTCTGTTATAGCTTGATATAACTCGTTATTATTAGTTATAACAGTGTTATCGTTTGTTATAACATCCTTAACATTGTTATTGTTTGTTATAACAGTGTTATCGTTTGTTATAACATCTATAACAGTGTTATCGTTTGTTATAACATCTATAACAGTGTTATCGTTTGTTATTGAAGCCTTATTTCGTGCGGTTCCCCAGCGACTAGCCATGCCTTTTTTACCAGCTTCTGACCTTGCTTTTTTTTCTTCTTCCCATTTGACATTGTTAATATCCAATGTCTGTTTGATTGGAATGAAAGCAATTTTACAAACCGGATCGTCGAGAACTGGATCAATATCTAATTCATAATCCAATATTGCCTGGAATAAGATTCCTTTTTGCTCATTTGTCAGAGCATCAACAACTTCCTTAAAACTTGTGTACAAAATAAAACTGTCGCGTGTCATTATTCGTTCTCCTTTAATTCATACTCTCCGAAATCCTTATGTATATATAAGGCTCTTTGCTGTAAATTTTTTCAGCCGTAAGTCTGATGATCTGAGAGTCATCTTCCCAGGCAATATCATTAAGAGCATCAAGAACAGCCTTGATAAGATTATCAATATCCGGCTTTTTGGTATGTTTTAGAATCCCATCTTCCATGGCAGCTTTCCTTGATTTAGTAGAGCTGCTAGGTATAGGCATACCGAAAAAGAGGCTTACATGTAGCGGAGTCTCGCGTTCAAACTTGAATCCTCCGCTGGCCTCTTGATACTTGAATGCTATTAAATTTTCGTACTCTGCCGTTTTTGTTGGAGTCTTGACCAGAATACGTCCTCGATAGATATGAAATCTCGGTCTCCCCTTCGCGACTGGAATCGTGGACAGTCTGAATGTAATCTCCCTCAATTTTCCCTCCCCACAGGCGGAGGATTAAGCGCCTCCGCTCGCTCAACTTGTGTTTGTGGTTGCAATATATGTGATAAATTCCTTACCAAAAGGCAAAATTATCCCATATTTCCCATTGCTAGAATTATTCATTTGTGCTATATTTTTGGATGGAAATAGCCTTAGACAAGCAAATCCAACCGGACTACGTTGCAGCGTAGTCTTTTTATTTTCCGTGTTTTCTTTCAAGTTCTGATGATGTCTCTAATATTGATGAGACGTAATTGCTTAAATACCCATAATCCTTATATTTTTTCATGTTCGTTTTGTCTCCGTTGTAATAATAAAGAACCAGAGCAACGTCCTCATATTCATCGAATAGCTCCCTGAGATAGTCCGCTGCTACATACATATTGATGTAAGCATTATCCCAGTCCTCAGGATCCCAACCATTCTCTTTGAATCTGTCCTTATGACAGGCAGTGCTAACTTGCATTAATCCTTTGCAAGAGCCGTTAATAGCTGCTGCCTGACAGTTGCTCTCTTGCCATGCAATGGCCTCCAATAATTCAGGACATATATTTTTTTCAGAGCCGATTATCTCGGCGTATTCTTGGATTTCAATTGGTATTATTTCATCGACACCATTTTCTGGTGTGGTACGACTAAGGCTGTTAGCCTTTGCCGTGATAGAAAACATTGAGAAAGTGCACAAAAGAATAATTCCCCCTAGAATATTCTTTTTTCTCATACTTTCCTCTTTTGACTCACTTAAGAGTCTCAAATCTTTCCTCTTGTGGTATGTTCAGAGCTTTCATAATGTCGAGCCAGACACCTAAAGGCATCAGCTCAGGATCCTTCATATACTTCAGGAAAGTTCTGTTAGATCCTACAGTCGTGTGCGCTCTGAGCTGCTCCATCGTATTGATGTGCCTAATCTCTTGGTACTTAGCGACTGTACCCTTAAATAAATCTGAATCCATTAACTTACTAGCTCCTTAGTGGAGAATCTAATATCATCGAGATCAACACCAAAAATTCTTGCGATCTCAACAGCTTTTCCGAAAGGTATCCGTCCAGGATCTGCCTCCCAGTGCTGATATGTTCCTACATGGATTGCAAGCATATCAGCCATGCTCTGCTGTGATATTTCTTTAACTCTTCTCCACTCTCTTAATGTCATACTCATAGCTGTCCTCCCTTCGTCTACATTTTGTGGATTGAATTAATCCTAGTCTATAATTTGTAGAATGTCAACTTGAAAATCTATGAAATATAGATTTTTTTATACAAATCAGTTATCCTATTATCGTGGAGGGCGCTTTATATGGATATTGGAGCAACAATTAAACATCTACGTGAACAAAAAGGAATGTCTCAAAAAGAATTAGCAGAACGGTTGAATTTATCGAACAAAACTATTTCCTCATGGGAAAAGAATCGGACACAGCCTCATATGGAATTCATTGAGGAAATGTGTAAAATTTTCCAATGCACTAAATCATATTTTTTAGAATCTGACTTTTTGCCAAATCCCACGGATATATGCGAAAGCGTAGCAACCTACTACACTGACGATTTAGGGAATCCTATTATTGTGAGAATAGACGCTGGAAAGAGCAAAGAATTCACCATGAAAAAAGCTGAAGCAATAAACAGATTATTAAAATATGCATTTTTATGTACCGATATGCAAATTAAAAGCGCTGCTGATTTATTAAAAAGTTATTCAGAGATAAATTATAATGAGGAATAAGAGGATTTTCATATGGCTCAAGCGAAAAAATTAACCAGCGGATCCTGGAGAGTCCAGGCTACAAAATTCATAAATGGTAAGCGCGTGGTCAGGAGCTTCACTGTCAATCCTAAAGACACGCTCAATGATTCCAGGAGAGCCAAAACTCTCGCTGAAAAATTAGCGCGTGAATGGCAGTTATCACAAGAATCTGAGCAGATATTTTCTATCAGCGTAGGAAAAGCTCTGGATGATTACATCAATGACAGAACTAAGGTCTTATCTCCTAGAACGATTTACGATTATAAGCGCCTTATTCCGTATTTTGATGATATAAAGCATATTCCTGTCAATGAAGTAAAAAGTGCCACTGTGCAGCCTCTGATAAACGAATGGAGTATATCTGTGAGCAAAAAGACCATCTTGAACAGAATCGGATTTCTGCTCTCTGCTCTCGATTACGCTGGATCGGAAACAAAATTCAAGCTCACTTATCCTCAGGCCATCAAGAATGAAGTCGTAGCTCCTGATATTGAGGATGTGAAGATGCTCCTTAGCAATGCATCTGACCAGATGAGAGCTGTCATTGAGATTGCAGCATTTGGAAGTTTAAGACGCGGAGAGGTTGCAGCTCTTAAGCAGAAGGATATTCTCAGAGATATGTGCGCGATATATGTCCATTCCGACATAGTTCAGACAGATAATGGATTCTTTTACAAAGATTTTCCTAAGACATCTGGCAGCACAAGAACTGTGCAGCTCCCTAAATTTATTATCGATGATATTCCGACTTCGGAAGATCCTGAGAGCTTCGTCTTTAATCTTAATCCGAATCAGATAAGCTCTAACTTCCAGCACCTGAGAAATAAGCTCGGACTTAAATGCTCATTCCACTCTCTCAGGCACTTCGCAGCATCTTTTAGAACTGACATCGGAATCCCTCAAAAATACGTTGAGGAAGTCGGTGGATGGAAAAATGATTCACAAGTGTTAAAACGTGTATATGACAACACGCTCACATCCAGCAGAAAAAAATATACTGCAATGGCTAATAAATATATTGAGGATAACTTTAAAACGGATTATCAGAGAAAAGCGTGTGATTAATTTTGTGATTAATGTGATTTACAAATTAAATTTGTAGATGCAAAATGTGCATTTAATATTTAAATTGTAAACTAGAAAAAGCTAGTAGATAAGCGGATTCGAATTGAATCATGCTTATTTACTAGCTTTTTAAATGTGAGCTGCTGACGGGAATCGGACACGTAATAAAAAACGCTACATCACGCCCGTGCTCTGCTTTAAATATTTTCGTGTGATTTTTTGTGTGACTTTTATTCAAGTCCATTAATGTGTGATTAATTTAAAAAAGAGCCCTCACATTTTCATGTGAGAGCCCTTAATTTTACTGCCTTTTTGACAGAATCTCGTTTACTTTTTCCTGTACCTCATCATAATTGTAGCCAGCTGCCGTGAGCAGCTCTTTACGTGTTGGATGAGTCCATTTAGTTCCCCATTTATTATCTAGGACTTCCTGAGCAACCTCATCGATGGATTTTTTATCGACTGCTGCCGCACAAAGATTTATTACTCCGTCATAGTCAACATCCAGGTCACACTTTCCGCTTATGCCAGGAACATTCCCTTTGCTTGAATACTGCCATGCAACTGCAATCTGAGCCGATGGCTTTAAGCTAGAATTTGGATTATATACCCCGTTGTCCTTGCTCGGATATCGCGCGATCCAAAAATCAAAGTCCCTTTTCAGGTCATCATGGATGAGCCTTAAATACCAGTCACGATTGCAATAAATTCCGACATAATATCCAGCTCTTCTAAATATCTTTGCATAGATATATACCAGATGTCTGATGTATGCCTTGCCTTTTTCCTCAACGCTCTTATCCTCAAGGTCCAGCCATATGCCATATTCCAGCTTGCGTCCTTGCAAATGATTTAAAAGAGAATAAGCATCATCCTCAGGATTTGCCATTGAAGCTCTGGCGATGTAAATATAAACTCCTCTAGCAATGCCACAAGCTCCAGCGCAGTTATAATTTTCCTCAAAATATTCATCCTTGCGATGACTCCGAGCTTCATACTGGCATTTCAAGATTGCAAATTTACGCCCCGAAGCAGCAACAGCTGACCAGGTTATCTGCTTTTGGTAATGACTTACATCTATTCCTTGTATTTCGCCCATAGATTACTCTCCAAATCGATGAATTTTTTAGCAAGTGAAAAGCCCCAACTCCTGTGACAGAGAAGGGACCTGATAAGATTTGTGATTAAGTTGCTGAAATATAGCTAAATGCACCATGTATAATTCCTTGCCATAACGTTCCACCTTGTGTGTGTATTGAACCATTACTATTTACTACTACAGGCAGTATCTTATCACCATCTAAATATGGTAACTGACCACCGTGTGCGCCCACAAGTGGTAAAGGCGCACCTGTAAGAAGGGTTACATCGGGAGTATATTCAGATGCAACTCTCAATAGTTGAACGTCAATATATACTATACGTCCATACTTAGTCCATTTAGCCCAACCGCCAGTATCAAAAGAAACTACATTTGAATTAGGAGTAAGGTTTCCACTCGTAATTTCAAATACATCTTCAACCGCTTCACCCACCTTACTCATAAAATCAGCAGGAACTGCTACCATCTTAGCTTTGATGATGTAGTTTACACCTACTGCTTTGACTTCGGTGGTAGCTCCAAACCTACCAACTACTCCATTGTTTGTCTGTTCAACAGCTGTTTCAACCTGATTTGTTGCAAACATAGTCCACGCATCTTGACCAGCTATAGATGTTCCTGTTTTGTTCGAGTGTGTATGTGCTTGTAGCTGGTCATCCAAGAACTCACCAACAACTAATCCATCAGCATCTAAGTGAGCACCAACTGTCTTACCTGTAATTCCTGCACCTTTTGGTACTGACTCTCTCATATCAGGAATATTAAAGTGTGTACTGTCAGCACTTCCAAAAGCGGTTCCGATTACTGCGAAGAGTTCGGGATATGTGGTTCTGACAAGTTCAGTTCCATCACAGATGAACCATCCACTAGGAGCTGTTGCCCCACCATAAGGGATGATTGCTCCGACAGGCAGATCAGCCCAGACATTCATGCCAGCGGTTTTTATCAAAATATCTTGTGTAGCATCATAAACTCCATGCGACATAATTTTTACTCCTATCTTAAGGTTTAAGGGCAGTTTTAAAGCTGCCCCATTTGAAGTTAATCTGTGGTCTTGGTGTATTCTAGAACAATTACACTTCCTGCGTTAAGTTCCCATGTTATGCCTTCTCTATGCGCTTGGATGTAAGAAGAGCTACTACCAGGAGATAAAGAAAGAGCATTTATAGGGCCTTTGTTAGCATTACGTATTACATAACCTTGTGTAATGACATTAATGTTTTCAAGTCCATAAGTAGATTTATTTAACAGATTAACCCATTCAGATGCACTAGTTACTGATACAGTGGATGTCAATACACAGCACTTTCTATAAATCGGCTTGCCATCGATCCAGACTTTGTTAGTCTTAACTTCAGTTGTTGAATACTCATCAGGCGGAAGTTCTGATTCTCCTGCATTATCATCAGTGATATCGATGCTTGCACCATCAAGCGCCTGTTTTTCTGCACTTGTGGCATTAGCCAGGAAATCAGCCCACTGAGCTGATGTGAAATGTCTGTGACGATTCTGCGTTACTGAGCTGACTTCATTGTTGGCCAATGTGAAATCATCTGAATTAAATGTTGTCGGATCAGCTGAGATAAGCACCCACTCATATTCTGCTGGCTCACTCTCAGGAACCTGTTGACATTCATAAATGCCGCCTTTGGTGTAGCCTGTCTGTTCATCAGCAAGAAGATACTTTTTACCTTCAAGAGCTGCTGCCGCCGTTGGCAGTTCATCAATCTCTTCCAGACGATTTACAACATTGACCTCGCCATTTGCTCCGATGCTTGTTCCATCGCCATCTGTCACAAGTCCTAGGGAGTTATTAGTTGCGGTTGGTGGTGGTGCCTGAACATTGCATTCTATCCAGCTATAAGTTGCTGGAGTCTCGCCATCAGATACACACTTGTAAAAATATCCATTAACAAGTCCGCCGCTTGTAGGTCCTAAATATTCGTAAATCTGTCCTAAAGTGTCAGCTGATGCTAAAGGCAGCGCGTCATGCTGCATCTTATCCTGTTTATCATCAAGAGCTGATGCAATGGCCATATTTTCAACAGGATTGTGACTTGTAGGATCAATGGCTGCATCAACATCGGTTGAATATTTTCTTTCAACCCATGTATATGTTGCTGGATCAGTTGCTGGAGTAACCTCTTCGCATCTGTACCAGTAGCCGTTCTTATATGCCTGGGAAGTCTCGCCAACATACTGATAGAGCTTGCCTTCCAAGGCTGCTGATGCTGCTGGAAGTGTCGAATACTGCAATACATCCTGTTTGTCAGCAATGCGGCCAGCAAGGACATATCCCTGATTAGCAGATAGCACCTTAGTTGCATCCTGAGAATTCAGAGCATCCACGATATCAGTCTTATTGACCTTATCAACCAGCTTAAGGTTGACGATGGCCATAAGAGTATCAAGAGCTGCTATGTTAGGGATTTTTGTCTTATCAAGAGCGTCCTCAGTGTAAACGCTTGTTACATCGGTGTTCTTATTGACATAATCCTCAAAATCTACTGATGCAACGCTGAAAGTAAACTCGATATCATCAATCCATGATGTACACATCGGATGGTCTTCAGCATCGTTGTAATAGAATCTCGCATCTGTGTTTGTTGTGGTCTTGATAACGCCATTCTGCTTATAGATTACAGTGTCATTCACTGCATCATAGCTTGGTTTTTCGTCGCAGACGTAGGCTCCAGCAACAACAGCTGATGCAATCTCCTGGTCTGTGTAATCTTTTGCAGCCAATAAGCAATTCTGCAGAGCCAGCACAATATCATAAGGCTTATATCTTGCAATGGCGGAATCGTAAGCAAGAACGTTGGTGTTCTGAATCGTATTATCAACGACATCGCCCAGATCGCCCAGCTGAGTATCTGACAAGATTACCTGGACATTGAAAGTAAATACTGTGTCATCATAGTAAGTGATCAAAAGATTTGGCTCAGTATATGTGATAGTCTTTACTTTTCTAAGGTCCAGCTTATTAAGGGCATCAACAAGATTAGTCACGCCGCCAATCTCAAGCTGTGACATATTGCCCTGGTTAGTCTCAAGCTGTGTAACTCTATTAGCAAGAGCTGCATTGCCTGAAACGTCAACATTCTTCCACTCATATTCTGTAGTATCAGAATTATATCTGCACTGATAATAGAATCCGTTTACAAGTCCAGCTCCTGTCGCACCTGTGTACTGATAGATTTTGCCTAAAAGTGTCGAATCTGCTGCTGGAAGAGTTGTAAACTGCATCTGGTCTTGCAGCTTATAATCAGCTGATGTCTTAGCCCCAATGACCTCAATCGAATTGATGCTAGGAAGGTTGGTCATATCCTCATAGTTGTTGTTAGACGGCTGAGTATCAGTCTGAACCCAGTTATATACAACATCACCGCTCACAGGATCAACTGATGGAGTTGAGCGGTAGAAATAACCACGCTTATAAGTTGCTCCGCTTGCACCAATATACTGAATGACAGCAGTCGGATAACCTTCTGCTGCTGGCATAGTGCTAAACTGTGTCGGATTGGCTGCTGTCTTATTTACCCATTTAGAATTTGCAGCATCCCAGGCAATAATCTGGCCATCCTGAAGGTTAGTAAGATTAACATCATTGATATCGCCAAGGCTGTTGATCTCGATACCATCGGCATTTTCCCATTTTCCTGTGACAGCATTGAACTTGATTATCTGGCCAGTCTGTGGATTTGTAAGCTGTACATCATCAAGCTCGCCAAGAGTTGTAGCTGAGCCACTTCCTGAGCCTTTCAAGTTTGGCGTCAGATAGCTGCCTTCAGCTGTTGTTATCCTGAGAATATATTCTGTTGATGTGCTTGATTCAACCTCAATCGTAGGGCTGTAGCCATCAGCGCCCTTTAAGGATGCAAGCCATTCAGCTTCTGTGCCAGGGAATCCTTCTTCCACAGCAACCTCATAAGCTGACTTTCCTTCAGGACCTGTTTCGCCCTGTTCGCCCTGGACTGTTGGAACTTCGCCAGCATCAAGCTCTGTGCCTGTGCTCAGAGTGACCATGAGATGATTATTTGATGTATCAATGGCAACTCCTGTGATAGATACGCCATCAGTTCCGTCAACGCCATCTTTTACGTCCATAGTGGATGTGTGGCTTGTTCCGGCATTATCTACCCATAGGAATGTTACCCTGTGACCGCCTGTGATATCTGTGATCGACTGAATCTGACATGGCTTTCCGGCAACTGCTCCGGCGCCTTGCATTGATTCATCTGTGTATTGCATTGAGGCCGCAAGAGCCTCTTCGCCTGTTATTCCAGCCATTGCATATCCTCCTTATCTCCATGTCTTAGAATCAGCGTCAAAAAAAGTTATCTTATGAGTGTCAATCTCCAGGAATGATGAGCCGTTTTTAATCTCGATTCCAGCCCATTTATCTGTCGGTTTAGTGTCTGTTGACAGTCCCTTGAAAGAAAATGCGCTGAGCTTCTCATTGCCCTCAGTTCTAAATGCTGTAACCATGTCTGACCTCCTATTTATCTTTTTCAATTGCTCTGGCGTCAACAAAAGCCTCAGCTGCTGCATAAATGGCAGCGCTTAAAGTTGAGCACACCATTCCAATAATTACTACAACCTCATTGTCCGACTGCATTCCAGCAATTGAAGTTGCAACGCTGGCCAAAAACGCAGCCACGCAAATCCAGAACTTGCGACTTTTCAGCTTGTACATATGACCTCCTTAATTCTGAGAGAGAAACTTGTGTAAATCTTCTTTTGCCTGTTCCAAGCCTTTTGACATCTCCTTGTGCTCGATCAGGCAATATTGAATCTCAAACTCGATGAGAGCGAGCGTTGAATGGATAAGGACCTCGTTTGTGTTTTTCTGCTTTCTGAACTGGTCATTGCCCTGAAGAAGTGACTGTTTAATTTCTCTGATTTCAAGCTCCAGAGCTTTCAATTTTTCCTCAAGAGCATTAATCTTGTCCTCTAAAGTGCTATGAGGCTTATTCAGGAACTTCACAAGCGCATAGCCCAGGATGCAAATATTTGATGCTGCTAGTACAAGCTGCAGCATCGTCAATATCATCTGTATCTTTTCCATTTCTCCTTATCTCCCATCAAAAAGAGCCAGCACCTTTGACAGTGTTGGCTCCTAGTGTTTAATTTTATGAATATTTCTTCATCGCCACCAGGACATTATTCCTCGTAATCATCCCCAGTGATAAGTTTGTACTCTTCAGGAGTAAGTTTTCCTTTTTTTACAAACTCCGCAACATTCTCTTTTGTATAAAGGCCCATGTTATAGTATTTCTTGATTTTATTAAACAACGCGCTCATTTTTATTCCTCCATTTCTTCAAGTAGTGTATCTGTCATCAGGGCGGTAAACATTACCTGTGATTCAAGCTTGTCAAGCTCTGTTGCTGTAACAAAAGAAAACCAATATCTGCCATCAACAGAGGCGCATTCCTGAACGCTTGCATTTGAAATCTCTGTTTCAGTATCATCAGTAACGATGATTACTTTTGACAGATCATCTGGAAACTCTGGCTCATCATCACAAATATAGCAACTTCCATTAACCTCCACATCAAGTTCTGTTCCGTCTTTAAAAATTATTTTTGCTTCTTCCATCTTGGTCTCCTTTCAAAAAGACTAAAATATAAGTCCTGGATGTTTTTTAATTGAAGTTTTGACATATGCTTCGCGTAGTTACCCATCCATGATTTATAACAATTTTCAATATCAATATAGGGCATTAATCCCCTATCAAGCTGCACTTTGTACTTTTTCAGCTTGCGTCTTTCTCTGGTTATCGTCTTTTGATTAATACGCTTCAGAACGCGCCCATCATCTAAAAGAGAATATTTGAATTGCAGAAATTTGAATGTATCTGACAGCTTTATGATTCTTGTTTTCTTTTCATTGATAAATAACTTAAGTCTCTTTGCCTCAGAATATATACCATCAATGACTGATTTTAAAAATTCCTTATCCTCATGGATTATGTAAATATCATCCATGTATCTGCCATATCTTTTACAGCCTCTAACAACTGTTGCATATGTGTCTATCCTTGTAGGAAAGAATACGCCAACGTCCTGAGAAACCTGATCTCCAATATCCACTGACTTGGACATAAATTTCTTGCCTGTCTTAAGATGTTCTCCAACGCTGTTATGATAGTCTATAGAATTAAATTTCTCATCAAGACATTTTGAATACTCTTCATCGGTCATATATGAGACATCAATCCTGAAATTTTTAAATACCTTTTTTAAAAGCCAGTACGATTGCTTGTTTAGCTTAGGCTCTATCATGTCAAGAGCTATGCTGTGATTTATGTTGTCAAAAAACTTAGAAAAATCAACAAATGCTACATAACCGTCATTGTTTCCATGTTCCAGATAAAAGTTATGCAAATCTCTTTCAAACATTTTTCTGGCAAAATCTGTTCCTTTACCCTTCTGACTAGCCCCATTGTTATATATAAGATATGGTGAAAGAGCAGGATTTAAGACATTATCACACAAAGCGTGTCTAACAACTCTGTCACGCATCCTGTTCCCATGTATAAATCTTGTTTTGCCTCTTTCTTTCAGGATAAACTCTGAACCTTTTGAAGATTCATAGGTTCTTTCTGATATCTCATCACTAAGTCTATTTATCTCTGTCAAAAAATCTGCTTCAAATCCTTGCGGTTCTCCCTTCCATGAACTCCCCTTCATCGACGATCTAAATGCATCATAGAGAATGTTCATATCATCCAACTGTATTTCATCATTCAAATAGTGTATCTCAATGAGTTAAGTTCCATATAGCATTCAGACTTATCCGTTTGCGTAGAACAAACCAAACACTGTGGCTCTGACATGATGTCACTAGTATTTAGCATTGTTGCATGGATAACTTTTCCCCTTGCAATCATACATGCCTATCATTTAGGACTTATCAGTATACGCGAGGTCAGGGCGAACGCCATTAGAATTCGACGCGTTGTTGTTGTTCGCATTGCCGTTGTTGTTGACATTAGCAAAATTCGCAGCCGAAACAACGCCACGAAGCCACCAGTTCGCGCGTACAAAAGTTACCCAGTATTTTTCTTTGATTTATTCTTTAAAAATCTGTTGTCAGCTTTTCTAACGCCTTTATAAAGAGCTATCTGCTCATTTATAGCTTTGTCGTAAGCTTTATATTTGTTAAGGTCAACAGGTAGTGTTCTTATGACGTACTGTATTTCCTGTTTGAGCGCATAGCACATAGCCACTGCTTCATTTAAGTGCTTTCTTCTCTGACAGTATTCTGAGATTCTTGCTGGAGTGTCTGACGGATAAATAGAATTAGCAGCCGTGAATTCCACGCTAACCTTCCGTAATATGTCTGATATAGCCCTACGTTCATCTGCTATAAACTGAGTTTTGAATGCTTCGCATTTCTTTTCATACCTTGACACAACTTCGTCTACATTTGTAGCCGATTTATGGCTTTCACGATAATGCTCGATTCTCTTTTTGTATTTTTCTTCGGAAAATCCAAAGTCTAAAAGCATCAGTTCGGTTACTCTATCTCTAAGCTCAAAGAAATGATGTTCTGCTTCAAACTTCGTAGGGCTTCTTTGGCTCTTTGGAACACTACTCATCTTTTCCTTTCTTCTCTGCCCCACAAGGGGGCAGAGATTATTAGATTACGCTTACGCTTTGATTGCAAAGGCAGGGCGAACGCCACTAGAATACGACGCGCTGGCGTGGCTCGCAATGCCGTCGGTGAGGACATTAGCAAAATTCGCAGCCGAAACAACGCCACGAAGCCACCAGTACGCGCGATTGCAAATCCTACTATGGTCATGCTGGAATAATGGCAACTGTGATTTATCTATGCCGCAGTTATAATTTACGGCATTTGCCATTGGCTTTTCTCCAGCTGCGTGACCGTATACCATTTCCTCATTCATAAGTTCTACTGTTGAGTCATACCATGCCCAGTTGCTTGCTATGCCATCTGTAACAGCGTTTGTAAGAAGTTCTCTGTGCTCTAATATATGGGCAGCACCAAAAGCACTGTTTATTGTTGCCTTGGCATCAGAAAGTCCTGTATTGCTGTTATTTCCTGTGTATATGTCACTTCCAACATATCCGCCTGTTGTTATGTTAGTATCATTTATCTTTGCACTTCCTAAATTACTATCAGGAACAAGAACAACATGATGTGTTGTGCATTCCGTATCTCCGCAGTGAAGCCAATAATCAAAAGCTGCAATTCGCCAAACAACGCTGTTGATTGTCCAATAATCTCCAATGAACATATCATTAAATGTTCCAGCACTGATCTGCGCATATTGGTCAGCAGAAACTGATGTTCCAAGAGATTTTCCACGATAAATTGAATTATGATATGCAGCATTATTATTTCCTAAAACTGCATCGGCGTAGAATTGGGTGTGTCCTATCACGCCTAAATCTTGTGTAGCTGTAGCCATAATGTTCCTCCTTATGTGTTATATGTAAATGCAAGATTGAAATCTGTGCCTGACTGCGTTACGCTAAACGGACACTCGCTGTCTGCTCCATGCCAGTAAAGATGCCATTTGCCGCTTACTTCAGCAACTGTAAATACTGACTGCTGGATAATACTGCCAATCTGAGATGTAATATCAGGAGCTAAAGCTATGTTAGTTCCGATTGTCAGAGTATCTCCAACGTCTATATCAGCTATAACTTTATATAATTTGTCATTATAAAATAGCTGTGAACCAGCTAAATGTGCAGCTGTTGCTGTTACCTGTTCTGTTGGAGCAATACACTCTGTTAAAGAGCTGTTCGGTGATTCAACGAAAACTGTGTAATTAACTCCCTCAGCTGGTGTGATTCCGATTGTATCGTCTATCAGAACACGCCAGACAATTCCGTTGTAATGAACCAGGTCATTTTTTACATAATTCGTTGCAACATTGTATGCGCCTTTATCAGTGAATCCAATCATATCTAGTGCAGTATAGCCTGTTGGATTAACCATTGTATTTCCTCCTTAACTTGCATTTTTGATATAAAGTCGGTTATTAGCAACAATAAACTCGCCCTGAGCTGCATCTGAAATATAAAGCCTGTTATTCTGAATCACGAATCTTGGAATAACAAAATCTACATAGTACTCCAATATCTGCTCAGATGCTTTTGCATTCTGTTCACTTAACTTGGCAGCCTGTTCAGAGCCATATGCGTTAATCTCGCTTGTTGCTGCTGCCGATGCTGAGCTGATTGCGTCATTGGCGGAATCGCTTGCTTCATCAGCGTAATATTTCGCATTATTCTGATAAGTTTCGTCAGTAGGTGGAACAGGAACGCTTTCACGTTCTCCCACTGCCCAGGCTTCTGCCTGTAAAGCATATTCTTTAGCTTCGACAGATTCTCCGCCAGCTTGTTCCGCGTAATATTTCGCATTATTCTGATAAGTTTCGTCTGTATCTGGAACAGGGAGTCCTCCGCGCTCTCCCACTGCCCAGGCTTCTGCGTTTTCTTCTTGCCGTTTAGCAAGCTCGATTATTTCAGGAATATCAGTTTCAGAAATATCTGCCCCTTCATTTATAGGCGATCTTTCAATAACTAATTTGAAATTGAGCGTTCCTATATCTAAGCCGCTTTTAGTTATCCTGATTTCGCAGCATACTGTTCCTGATAACACAGTCATTTGTTCTTTTGTCGTGATAGTTAGAGTATTTCCGCTAACACTAACCGCGTCACCATAGCTAAATACCTTACCATCTGGTTTGATGCCGTTGATTGCAGTAACCGCTCCAGTAGGCAGATTATAAGCAACCGAGCCATCATATAGCTTCAGCTGGAACTGTCGGCCTACGTCATACTGGCTAACATTAACAACAGGATTAACCGCTGTCGGCGCTATCTGCAAGTTTATTATCTGCATTTTTAGCCTCCTTTAATTTTTCCATTGCAAGAGCCTCAGCTCTATCAATTTCTTCTCTTGTAAGAGTAGGCTCAATGAATACTGCTTCAATCTCATTGATTAATGCTCTCCATTCAGCTCTCTGTTGTCTTATAGGAGCATATTCCTCTTCTGTATAAGCTCCATCAGCATACTTAAGCGCTTTATAATCTGTCTGTTCCAGCATTTTTTTTAACATCTTTAATGATGTATACATTTCAGTCTGTTCTGCTGTGTAAGGGACAACGATGTGAAACTCAACCCCATATTTATTTTCACAATCAAATATAGGCTTTCCATTTTTCCGTTCCCAGAGCTGCAATATATTGCCATCTTTATCTATTATCATATAGTCCTCTTAAATTTCTTCTGACCTTGTAGTTGCTCCTGACATAAGCATTCCATGCCTTATATCAAATGTGGTATATTCGACATCTAGCAATACAGGCAATGTTGCTAATACATCGGCTTCGGATTCACTTACGCCTTTTAAGAATAATTCTGTGCAGCCTTCCATGTGTTTTTTAACTTTACTTACAAAGTCATATCCACCACCATGGCCAGAATAATCATTGTATGTTTCATAGACTGTACCGCCGCCAGTTCCATAGCTTTCGTTGGCTACATATATCGATGGTGTTCTTATGTGCAGCGCATGATCTGCGTCGATGATAAGGTTGTTATTAATGCCGCTCCTGTTTGACATATTGATGATGTTGTGCAAATCATCATCATAATAACCCTTCAGGGAGCTCGATGAATCCAGCGTGATTCTTGATCCTGAAGATGATGAGCGGATTGTTGCTCCTGTGGCCGTGAGAACTCCAGTGGCACTCATTGAGCTGTTGGCTGCATTCCATACCATTCCGCTGTGATCAATCCTAAACAGAATATGCTGCTGATTATCATATACAGTAAGGCTTGGAACATTGGTTCCACCGATTACCATGCGTCCATCAAGAGTCCACGCCTGAGTATAAGGACCAGCCACGCCAGTAGAACTAAAGCCGATTCCGTTCTGATTAACTCTGAGGACGTTGTGAGCTGTCTCCACATCTGGCGTGTCCATGAAAAGAAGCTCCTTCCAGGAACCATCTGCAGCTTTAACAGCAACAACGAAACCATCTCCGCTTGTCAGCCATGCTGTAGCATTATCAATGTCCTCTCTCAGCTGATTTCCCAACTGACCAAACTTTGTTGTCATCTTGCTCTGTAGAGAGCTGATTGCATCGTTTGTGTTTGTGATTGTGCTTGCAAGGCTGGTTTTAACTGAGCCGATTTCAATTGAATCGTATCTTTCCTTGAGCACATCATATGTGTATTTAACAACCTTAGCCGTTGTCTCGATTCCTAGCTTCTCAAACTGGACTGCAACAATGTCGCAGAGCTTTACGCTCTGGAGTGCTGCAACGTGTTTGTATTCCTCAGTATCGGCTAGGCTCACAAATGAGAGCTTGATTGATACTGTTGGGATTCCTACGCCTGTCGTGTTCAGGTAAGCTGTAGCTGCTGCCCTGAGCGCTGATTCTGTAGGCTGCTCCTGAAAATCGGAGCTCATATCTATTACAAGCGTCCGCTGGAATGGGAAATTTGCGGCGTATTGGCTGTGTATTACTTTTTCAGGGAGCGTGACCAGATTATTTCCCTCTGAGTCAATCCAAAATGGACAAATTCCTGTGTAAGTATTTGAGATATATTTTTCCTGTGTCAGATCAGTGATATTTTTGCCATATCTTAGAGACACATTTGGAGTTGTAACGCCTCTATTACGATTAAAAGAGACATTGTAGTTATCCCACGAATATTCACCACCAAATTTATCAAGAACTGAGCCCTCAACTCCTCCCAGAGCACTTCTTAAGGATAATGGAGAATTTATTTTGAAGCTGGCTACTGTTGTGACATCGGTTGTGAAATTAAACGGACAATCTTCTGCTGCATTAGCTTTTAACTTAACAAAAGTCTCTGCACAGGCTCCAGAGGATGTTAAAACCTCAAAAGGGAAAACAGGGACATAACTCAGCTGATAACTTATGTGCTGAGCAAAGACCTTGAATTTTCCATTTATCGGCTTCGTGGTCTTATAAACTCGGAATGCCTGGAGATTAGATTTATCAGGAACTTTTGACACGATGATTGAGCTCATCTCAATATCTGATGCATGGAGAGCTGTTTCAGCGATTTCCATCTCTAGCTCAAAAGCTCCATTTCTCTCTTCTGTTATCTTGCAGCTGATAGCATCCAATCGTCCTAAGCCGTTGCTATTAAATTGAGTTGCATTACTTGCATATAGGATTGGCTTCACAGGATCCACCACCTTGGATTTATTATCAATTTGGTTATTCCAGACACTGAGATTGCATTATCTCCTGGAGTAAGCACAGGGAACTGTCCGCTTGTCAGCGTGATATTTCCGTTGCAATTTGTAGCAAGGCTGTCCTTATAGGCTTCTTCAAGGTCACAGTCAATATCTGTATAATCATTTGCTGAATTTATTGTGATTGTTACTCCGGCAATGGTAAAAGAGCCAGTGCCGTAAGCTCGGATGAGCGGCTTCGCCTCTTGAGCATACTCATTGAATATTGTTGCTGCTGCAGTCAGTTCAATCGGCATCTCTCCGATCTTAAGAAAGCGCTGCGGATAACAGTCAAATTTGAGCTTAAAATTTGCAGCATACAATTCATCAATAGGATCCGCTGTAAATTTTCCGTCCCACTTAGCAATTCTGAACTCTTCAGGATGATAAGTGTCCTCTAATCTAGCGAATCCTCTGTTAGCCAGGAGAAAATTTCTTAAGCCGCTGACATTTCTTTTAAAATTTCTTATGATAAAAGCCGGATATTCAATGCTGATATTCTTATATCTGCCATTATCAAGAGTCAGCTCTCCATTTCGTCCAGGAACTTCTACAGAGGACTCATCTCTCTCAGGAGCATCGAATACACCTGAGCCTGATATATAAACCCCAAAATCCTTGAGGCTCTTTCCGTTAAATGTAATCCAATTGATCATTTAAAAACGGCCTCCTGAGAATATACAGCCTGATTGATTTCATCCTGGATGATATTTGCAAGCTCTCTTACATCCTGTCCTTCTGCGCCATATACAGTCATGTTAATTGTCACAGCATTTCCTCCAGCAGCTGCTCCGCTAAGGCTGAGCTGTCCGGCTGATGGAACTAAACTCGCAGCCATGCTGTTCATTGCACTATTCAGCTGTGGTATGCCCTGACTAATTCCCTGAACCATTTCTTTGATCATGTCTGGCATGAATGTATGGAAATTAGATAATGGTCCCATATCAGGCTCTGAAAAGTGAATATATCCAGCAATTGTGCTTGCTACACTGCTAACAGCATCTCCAACAGCTGAAATCTTGCTCTTAATGCCATCGATAAGGCTGCTTATCATATCTGAACCCCAGCTGAAAAACTTTCCTGGTAAGCCGGCGATAAAATCACAAGCTGACTGCATACCGTTTACGATTGCATCCTTGGCGCCACTGATTTTTTCAGTGATGACGTTCTTAATATTGGTGAATGCTGTCGTGATATTATTCTTGATGTTGTTTACTGTATTCTGTAAGAATGTCTTTATGTTATTCCAGAGCTCTGTGATCTTATTCTTAAGCTCCTGAACCTTATTCTCAACATTTGTCTTGAGCTCAGTGAACCTATTAACAACATTGGTTTTCAGCTCTAAAACTTTTGTCATTACTGTCGCTTTTAGCTCTTCCCATTTTGCAATAAGGTCATCCTTGAGCTCTAATATCTTGAACATGACTCCTGTTGCCATTTCCTGAATGGAAATCCATATTCCTTGAGCCCATGCCTTGATGTCATCCCAGTTTTTATATATGATTATTCCTAGCGTTGTTAAAACAGCTATAATTGCAGCTATTGCCAGTGTAACCGGATTAAGAGCTGCAATCACTGCACCAACAACCTGAATAACAAATCCTACTGCTGTCACTATTTTACCAATCACGCTTACTACTGTTCCGATAACGATCAAAACAGGACCAACAGCTGCTGCTATTGCTGCTATCTTTAAGATTGTCTGTTTATGTGCTTCATCCAGATTGTTGAGCCATGTTACGACATTCTGAATCTTCTCAACTATCTCTCTGACTAAAGGCATAACCAAATCACCAAAAGAAATAGCTAATTCCTCAAGCTGAGACTTAAGGACTGTAATTTCTCCGGCTAAATTGTTTTGCATAGTTGCAGCCATAGCTTCAGCTTGTCCGTTATATGTTTCTATAACAGTCGCGCCGGATTCTAAAGCCTCACTTAATGGCACTACTGAGCCATCTTCCAGCCTAGCAAAAGCATCTGACGAATTATCAATAGCCTTAGTTAATGCGTCATAATCTGATTGAGCAGTGTTAGCAATGGCAAGAAGACCAGAGAGCGCTCTAGTTCCACCCAGCATTGCCGCTGCTCTTGCTTTTTCAGCTCCTTCAGCACCAAAAGCTCTTAAGTTTAGCTCTTCCAGTGCTGCATCATATTTTTTCTGTGTAAGTGTTCCAGCTTCTAATTGTGCATCCAAGTCATTTAACTGAGCATCATACTCTTCAGCACTAATATTTATCTCACTAAAAGCTGTCCTCATCTGGTTCATGATTTCGCGGAATGAGTACATCTTTCCTTCGTCATCATAGAGCGCCAACCCTAATCGATCCATGGCCTCAGCAGATTCTTTTGTTGGTTTTGCCATTCTCTGGAACATATTCCTGAGAGATGTACCAGCCATATCTGCCTTGATTCCGGAATTTGCCATAAGGCCAAGAGCAACAGCTACGTCCTCAGCTGAATATCCCAACGAACCAGCAACAGGAGCAACATACTTAAATGACTCGCCCATCATTGAGACATTTGTATTTGCGTTTGTTGCAGCTGCTGCCAAAATATCAGCAAATCTACCAGATTCATCAGCTGACATTCCGAAAGCAGTAAGTGCATCAGTAACGATATCCGCTGTAGTTCCAAGTTCTTCTCCGGATGCAGCAGCAAGATTCAATATTCCATCAATACCACTCATCATCTGCTCAGTCTTCCAGCCAGCCATGCCCATGTACTCAAAAGCCTGTCCAGCTTCAGTTGCTGAGAATTTGGTAGACTCGCCCATTTCTCTGGCCTTGTCTCTGAGCTGGCTGAATTCTTCTCCGCTTGCTCCTGAGATAGCCTGAACCTTACTCATCTGAGAATCAAAGTCAGCTGTAACCTTAATAGCAGCACCAAAAGCTGTAGCTATTGGAACAGTTACCTTTTGAGTGATTTCCTCGCCAATCCCTTTGATTTTATCTCCAACAGCAGAGATTTGATTGCCAACTTCCTGGACTTGTCCACCGATGGCCTTGAATGCATTTCCCATGACAGAGCTTGCATCCTTAGCTTCTTTTTTGAGATTCTTTAAGGCAGATTCGTCAAGGTCAATCTGTGTCTTGAGATTTCTTGCCGCTTCAGAATTTGCATCAAATCCCTCAGTATTTTTCAGCTGATTGAATGCTTCTTTTTCAGTCTTGAGCTTCTCTTCAACATTCTTGATTTCATTTGCAAGCTCAACCTGTCTGTCTTTTAAAAGATTTACATTTGAAGGATCAAATTTAAGAGCATTATTTATATCTCTAAGATTAGTTTTTGTCTTAGAAATAGCATTGTCTACGCTGGCAAGAGCTTTTGTGAGCTTCGTTGTATCTCCGCCAATTTCAATTGTAATTCCTTTGATTCGTCCAGCTGCCATGCTCAAATCCTCTTAAAACTTGTCAAAATCTTCCTGTGTAGCAACTTCTTTGTATTTATGACTGTCATTTGATATTTCAGTTATCACATCAATCACAGTCCCATAATCGACCTCATCCAAATCAGACAAACTGAATCCAGCCATTAACGCTGAGTGGATGAATAAGGCCGTGTTCATTTCTCTTTCAGTTCTTCTTTGTTTTTTTTTGGCTCTGAGGCAGTGATTTGAGTTCCCAGATATACATTCAGGATCTCCGTTGCTTTATTTTCAAAAGACATAGAATCAAACTGCTCAAGCCAGTCAATGAAAGTGTCATTATTGAGTTTCAACAGATTGACTTCCTGATCAGACATAGCTGCTGCTTGCATTGCCATTACATAGGCAAGCTCCGGCAGAAAATCGATGTCATATTTCTTGACACCGTCCACATCCTTTTCAGCATTAGCAAATTTTGTCAGAAGGTCATCGCCAAAAATCATCTTATAACGTCTACAAGTTGCAGCATTTGATACAAATTCAACGTTTTTAACTTCGCCGTTGTATAACGGCATTTCAATACTTGCGAACATAATCAATCTCCCCCTTTTTAAAATAAGCGGCAACCTTTTAACTGATTGCCGCCTAGCAGTGAAAAATATGAGAATAGAGAATCAAGCAGAAACTGTTGTTGCCTGATATACATCATCAAACCATGTCTGATATGGCAGATCTCCCTGAGTGCATCTAGCCTTAACGACATCAGCCTCAAGGTCTGCGTTATGAATTGCTACAGCTGTGAGTGTCAGAGTCTCTGTCTGAGGCTCAATTTCCTCTCCTGTTGTCTCACCGGAAACCGATGGACGTGTTGCTGTGCAATTATAAAGGACGTGTCTTGTGTTCTTCTCATCACCTTCAAACTGGAATAAAAGAGCAAAATTGACTGTCTTTGCACCAGCGTCCTCAATGAGGACTCCATTTGAATCGATGATATCATTAAGCACGTCTGTCCTGAATGAATCAGGAATAAGTGCTGACTCAAAATCACCGGAATATCCATTATTGGACTGACCTACCCAGTAATCGATATTATCAGCTCTGAACTTGGTTGTTTCACCTTCTGCATCTAACGAAAGATTAACAGCTCCAGGCCATGCAACAGGCTTAGCATATGTTGCTGTGTTTGTCGCTGGATCAATCGTTGCGACAGCATAATGAACATTTTTAAGACCATATTTGACCTTGTTCATTGATCACTACCTCCATTTCATAGGCAATTTGCCACATTTTTTCTGAATCTATATAGTTCTCTTCCTTGTAATACGTTAGATTCTTTTCAGCTAAGATTTTCTCGACCTTAGCCTCTAAATCGAAATCCTTTTCAGCCGTATAAAGCTCAATATTCAGCGTGACAATACGCTGATAATTGCTGTTATCAGCAAAAACATCATCTGTTGATGAATAGAAAAAGCAAACAAAAGGCGGCGCCTGACCAGTCCCTTCTGGGAATTGATAATAGGCATAAGGCAGCTCTATGGATTTGACTATTTCAGATACTTCTAAATATGTCATAGCTTGCTGACTACCTCCCTCTCATATTCCTGGATAAGTTTCTGCTCGACAGGTTCAATGTGAGCTTTTCCGTTATAGTCTCCGTATGCACGGCCCCCAACTACAACAGCATGACCATGCTCCAAAAGATGAGGAAGTCCAGGAGTCCGATTGTATATCGTGACTGTGGTAGATAATCGCCCCTGTTGGACTTGATAAGTCCATCCTCTGGCATATTTACCTGTCCCACCGAATGAGCTTTTTGATTCATTCCTTAGGAGCTGAGCACCCTTCTGACCTATCTTTTTAGTGATAGAGTCCAGGTTCTTTGATACTTCATCCCCATATTCACTAAGGATTTTCTCAATCTCTTTGTCAAAAGAATCAATTGTAACTTTCTTTGCCATTTCTAACCTCAGACTGATGTCTGTCCGCTTGTATTTGTTCCACCTTTTCGCTCCACGTAGAGCTCTAGGTTGTCATTTCGTCCGTAATAGGTCCGATAAACTGAGTATTGCTTGCCCTCGTACTCAACAATGGGCTCATCATGGTAATCGCCAAAAAATATCGTGAATTTGAACTCAGGATTCAAGCCATTGCGACCAGCCTCAAAGAACTCTCTCTGAGTAATGGAATCCACCTGACAGTAAACCTGTCTTGATGTTGGCATTTCTCGCCAGATTCCATAAATATCCTGTTGACGTTCAACACTGATTAAATTGATGACTCCTGATCTATCCATTGTGTATACCCTGTGCTCATAGAAAGCTGAGCTTTCTGCTCATCATAACTGCGTTTCAGCCTGTCATATTCGTCTGGCTGTCCGAAATTCAGTTTGCAATACGTAATGATTGCTCTTGAGACTATCGCATCAATCTCTGGTGGGATAATTACTCCGGCAATTCCTAAATCTGTTTGCGCTGCTGCAATCAATTCCTCAAGCTCAGAATCGAATGCGTCCGTTGTTATGCGGAGCGCAAGCCTAACTTTCTCTAACATGGCAATCCTCGCTATTTTTTCTTACCTTTTGACGATGAGGCTTTCTTAGCTGAAGATTTCTTTTCAGGAGCTTTCTCTTCGACAGGTTCCTCAGGAAGTTCCTGAGGAGCTTCTTCTGTATCAGATTCCTCTGTGGGAGCTTCAGCTTCTGAAACTTCGTCAGCCTTATCCTCTTCCTTGTATGCGACTGCAATACCTCCAAGAGCCTTGAACTGACTCTCGGAGATATTAACTATTGAACCAGCTTCAACAGTAAGCAGTGCCTTTTTTAAGATGAGCGCTTTTATCATGCGCTGATCTCGCCCTCAGTAACTACTACAAAGAAGCCATCTCTGATGACTTCGATGCCAGCGTAGAGCTTTCCAACGATCTTAACCTTATCCTCTTCAGCAAGGCTGTATGGATCAGTTACGAAAGTAACGTTTCTATCATCTGGAAGGTTCATGATGACACCTCTGAGATCGCCTACGATGATTTCGTCCTGGTCAAGAGTATTGTCGAACAATACCTCTACGCCATTGATGAAATATGTAGGACGTCCATTGTCAGAAACGATGTTGTAGATAGGTCTATCTGACAGGTCCTTAAGAGCCATGAACTTGTTGAAGTATGTCTTCTTGTTCATGATTGCAACTACGTTGTTAGCTTCAGCAACGAGCTCTGCTTCTGCCGCGAAAATTGTTGCGAAATCGAAAGGAACTGTGAGCTGTCTTACACCAGCAGCTGTCTTTGTAGCTGCAGCTGGAGCAGCCTTAATCTTTGAAACGATTGTTGCATCTGCGAGCTGAAGGATTCTGAACTCGATTTCATCGTAGATGTAATCAAGGAATGCCTGTCCCTTAAGAGCAAGGACCTCATCAGTGATTGTGATCCACTTCTTGAGCATTGCAGGCTCTACAGATACTGTACCGAGAACGAGCTGCTCTTCTGATGGAGCTTCAGCGCCTTCTGTATGAACAGCTGCACCTGTTGCTGAATACTCAAATGGATATTTAGCTGTGCCCTTGATGTTTGTTCTTCTTACTCTGCTAGTGAGATTTGCTCTCTCCCATGCAGTATTGATGAAGTCATCGATAACTGTAGGAACAGGAACTGAACCACCTTCAACGAGGTCAGTCATGAGAGCTCTGCACTCTTTGTCAGAACCTGTCTTGATCATGTTCACAAAAGCGTCAAGATATTCCTGAGATGCTCTTACGCTCTCAAGTGTTCTAACTTCCTTTTCTTCTGGCTTTCCGACAACTTTGCCAGCACCACCAGCAACAGCTTTCATTGTTGCTTTTCTTGTCTCAAGCTCAATCTCTGCTTTTCTTGTCTCAAGAGCTTCGATTTCCTTGTTGAGCTCATCGAGCTTAGCGGAATCCGCGTTGTCGATTTCTGTTTTGATCTGAGCAAGTCTTTCCTCGATCTGCTCGCCTGTTAATTTCTTAATCTCTTCTAAATTCATGCTTAAATCCCTCCTAATCTGAGTTTTAACTGCATTCTTCTACGCTCTAATTCAAGTGATTTAAGTCGCTCCGCTTTAATCTCATTGATCACTCCGTCACTGAGATTTCTCACTGAAATTGAAGTTGCGTCATTTGCCGGAATTGAAACGGCTGAAACATCGTAAACCTTGCTAATCGCTGTTATTGTGCGCTTTTCAAGGATTCGACCATCTTCAAGGACTGACTCATCCCACACTGAGTCTCTAACTGTGTAGCCATAGCTCATCTGTGTTGTGTAGCCGCCTTTGATTTCCTGATAAAGCTGCTGTCCTATGTCTGTACCTCCAAGGTCAGCCAAGATTGACAGTCCCTTCTCATCAGGACCAACTACAAGAGTCTCGTTTTTGGTACGCGCGAAAACTCTTCCTTCATGGTTATATTGGAATATGACGTCAGAGAGGTCAGCATCATCGAAAGCTCTGGAATCAACTTCTTCCTGGACAACAAACTCCTCATCCTCCCAGAGCGTATATGGATGATTAAATACGCTGGCATATCCCTGAACGATTTTTCTCTGTTCCTGTTCTTCAGTTGGCTGCTCTATAACAGCCAGGACAAAATCTCTATATTCTCTTTCATTCGTTTTCGCTGGCATTATCTGAACCTCCTAGCTCTTCTGCTCTTTTATATTCGCCCCTGACTGGAGCAACTTGTCCGGCTCCGTTTGGAAGAGGCGGATAATTGAATAAATCTCTAATCTCATCAATGAGAATTGCTCCACGATCTCCAAGCTCTTTAGCCATCTGAACCTTTGCCGGAACACTCATGTATTGCAATCTGTTGGCTGTTGCCAAGAACTTTGAACCTCCGGCTCTCTCTCGTTCTGACCAGATTGCTTTAGTCATGCCATCAGAGAATTGAATTGACCATGGCTCAATCGCGCCATTAAAAAAGGCATCCAGCTCTTCGCCGTTTGCCTCGTTTTTTAAAATCTTGTCATTGCATCCAAAATATCTGAATACATTTTCATCAATGAGTTTTTTCTGTTCAGGATCCACTTCAAAAGTAGAATTTTTTATCTGCTCGATATTCTGATATGTGTTAGGGAATAACAGAAGTCCTCCAGCCTCAGCATCAGTTGTCAGATTTTCCTGGCTAAATCTTAATCTTTCATTTTTTAGGTCATCTGCTTTTGTAAAATTGTTGACCTGAGCCATGAATCGATAGCTTGCTGCATTCTTAACGCCATCTTTGATTCCCTGATTGTATATGGACATCAAATCCAGCGTTTCATCCATTGTGTTCTTTTCGCCAAAGAAATCATCTTTATATTGGAATTTAGTCATCATGCAGCATTTCCTGAACTCAACAGCTGCAGTCTCGCCATGTGCAAATTTATATCTCAGCCATTCCTCTCCCTGGTATTCAACAATCTCGCATCTTTTGGGAATTACTGGATAATAGCCTGTTATTACCATTCCGGCGTCAAATACAGGGACCACAAAAGATGTATTGTTTATATCAAGTATCGTTGAAAGCCTATAAAGGAACTGAGGCCATGTTTGCCACTGGTTTGGTCCTTGTCTGAGCTTATTTTGCAGAGATGTCTGAGCTGTGCCATAGGTCATGATCTTGAGCTTTGAAATATGTCTTGCTCTCGCATCAATACAAGCTCTCACAAGCTCACATTCATAGATTTCGCCCTTGTGATCGTGATAGACAGGCCTGTAATTATTCAGTTCATAGAAAAAAGGCTTTCCTGAAAGCACCTGGTCTGATTTAGTTGCTTCTTTAGGACGAAAAATTTTTTCAAAAAGACTCATGTCAAATTCCTCAGCTTCACTCCTATAGATTCATACCATTTCTGTCTCACACAAAAGGCATCAGATAGCGCTGCCACTCCGTCAATGTGACATTTAGTGTTCATTTTTACCAATTTGCCGCGACCTCGTTCAGTGCTCATCTTGATTGCACTGTCCAGTAGATGCATTTTTAGAAGGTCATTGTCTCCAATGTGGACTCTTCCATCCTTGAAAAGTCCCTCCATCTCCTGAAGGACTCCCCAGAGATTTTCGCCCTGGTAAACATCATCACAATGAAATCCAAATCCCTTAAGATCCTGGACAAGATACTGTGCAGAGTATCGGTCATATCCTATCTGTAACGGCAATATCTCATAATTTTGAACGAGAGACACAATCCAGTTGTAACAATCTTTATAATCAACAAAATTCTCGCCGGATGTCTCTAACAGTCCGCGCTCAAGATATATGTTGTATGGAATGCCATCTCTGGCAATCGCGTCATCAATCTTCTCAGCTGGCAACCAAAATTTTGCAAACACATAAAGCTCGCCTCCGCGCTCGATCACAATGACTGCAGCTGTCATGTCAGTTGTCTGTGATAAGTCGATTCCGGCTACGCAATAGCTCGATTTGAAATCTTCCAGCTTCAGATGCTCTCCACACATTTTTTTGATTGTCTGAGCACTGAGCCATGCCTGAGAGCTGTTCTGTTTGATGTTGCAATATTTACACTTAAATTCTGTCCTCTTTGACAGGGATTCTCTTGCCGTATCAATCTCATCAAGGATGAACTGGACAGGAACTGACACTCCCATGCCAGGAAGAGATTTCCGCAGCTCGTTGATGTCATCCCATTTATCAGGATCATCAATCATATAAAAAATAGGCAAGAGTCTTTTTTCTTTACTCTCACCTAACAAAAAGCGTGTTCCACGCTTGAATAATTCATCATAGATTCCATCGTTGACGTAACCGCCAGAGCTGATTGATAGAGTTATAGGCTCAAGTCGTGAACCAGTACCTGAAACCATGACTTCATACTGCTTAAGTCCTCTCTCAGCTGGCCATGAGCTCATCTCATCAGCAACAGTCAGCATCGGATTGTAACCATCAGATTTTTTCTCGTTGAATGCTATCTTTTTGATGGTCGTATTCGTTGAGTCAACGATATAATCATTTTTCCTTTTTCTGGTCCTCTTTGCCAGATCAGGATTCTTGTCCTTGGTAAATTCAAAAGCGGAATAAACCAAATCGCTCTGCTCCAGCTTAGGAGCTACGCAGTAGATCTCAGAACCAAATTCGCCATCCACATAGACCACATAAGCCATGATTGCGGCTGCAAGAAGAGTTTTTCCGCATTTTCTGCCCACGAAAAGAGCAACCTCACGAAAATATCTTCTATCGTTCTCATCTACAATTCCGAAAAGTACGGAAATAAATGCTTTTTCCCATAAAGACAGCTTAAACGGCTTCGGAGCAAGTTTTCCTTTATTGTGTCGGCAGAAAGTTTCGATAAATCTGATTGCCCTGTTTGCTTTCTGCTGATTAAAAAAATAAGTGCCATCCTCTATTCCGTCCACTATGAGCGTATAGAGAAGCTGCACCCACTTTCCTACTACTTCCGAACCATCACTAATCTTCTGGAAATACGAATAAATAAAGTTATCCATTCAAAAACTCAGACAGGGCATCAGTTCCATCATCTTCTTTACCGAATGACTTGATGATGTTGACCAGCGTTGACACTGTTCCATTAGCAGCCGTTGAGGTTTTGTTGTACTCAGCAATCGCTGGATTAGCTACAAGATTCTCACGCCCTTTTACGTATTCTTTCGTGACTGTAGCCCCATATTCGTTTATGGACTTCTCCAGGTCATCCATGATCTTGAGCTGCACCTGATAGCGCTTAAAAGTTGTCTCAAAGAAATAACTGTTGGAGACTCCGCGCTCTTTTGCCATCTTCAGGATCTGCTCTGCTTGCTGCTTAAGTGTCAGCTGCTTTTTTTTCGCTGACGATTGCGCTTTTGGCGCTCTTTTTTTCTTTTTAGGGGCTGGATTTACAGCCACTTTCCCATTTGCCTGTGTTTTTGCCATAGTCACTCTCCTAATAAGGTTTCTCGACTTGCATCTCTTATCAACTTGTCACTAAATCCTCACAACTTCGCTCAACTTTTCCAAAATCCGTAGAACCTTTAGAGAGGAATTGGAAGG
>Ga0310690_10002038_pt1 | contig 34206 bp, 29 predicted proteins | sample AusTroGonzalo_MG_2_FD_207661 | JGI IMG/M metagenome (GOLD analysis project Ga0310690, IMG submission 207661) | Bovine rumen microbial communities from tropical cattle in Woodstock, Queensland, Australia - Gonzalo_04 (v2) (version 2) | ecosystem: Host-associated > Mammals > Digestive system >...
TGTCGTTTTCGAGCACCAAGACAAGGCCGCCAGCAAAATCAATGTCGGAGATGTTTGAAAGGTTCGGGCTTCTGTAAAAGTCGCTGTGTGCCGTAACGCCCACTTCCTGAAGGTCGTAGCTCATCTTGCGCATATGGAAGCTGATGTTGATGGAATCGCGCTGCAACTGCTTCGGCGTGAGGCTCACGATGGTGTCTTGATAACCAATGCACGAATAATAAAGGTTGACGGCCTTTGTGCGGTCGTAAAGCGGCAATTCGTAACGGCCTTTGGCATCGGTGCTGGTGCCGTATTGCGTGTTCGCGATGCTGATGTTCACGTTTTCCACGCCGAGGTTGCCGTAAACGGTGGTGTTGGTTTGGGCGGAAAGCGAAAAGGCCAGAAAAAGCAAGGCAATTGTGAAAGTAAAGTTCTTTTTCATAAGCGGAGAGTTTACTAGAATTGAGGGCAAAAATAGCTATTTTTCGGCAAACAACGTAGTTCGGTGCAGGTTTATTTCACCTCCTCCGTGTCATACTTACACTTTTTCCAAAACCACCAGACCCCGTATGCCAGCAAAACAAGGCCAACGACAAGGATAATCAGATACAAGGCATTGGTTTGATTGCTCAAATCAATGGCTGTGAGTGAATTGTTGGTGATATGGATGATGATGCCCGGGATGATGCTTCCCATGCGCCAGTAGAGCCAGCCAGCGAGTATTCCGAACAGCATAGCCGTGACAAAATTCGCCCCAAATCCATGAAACGAAGCGAAAATAATGGCAGAGACGAGGATGGCTATCCACGGGCGGCATCGCGTTTTCAGCAGACCACCAAGAATAATGCCGCGAAAACAAATCTCTTCTCCTATTGGGGCAAAAATGCAGGCATTGAGTATTCCGGCAATTCCGGAAACAAGCCGTTGACGACGCTCTAATTCTTCACCCTGAAATTGAAGGTCAACATCAAGCAAAGACAATGCTGAAAACAAAACAAACGCTTGAGATGCGGCAATCAAGACAGACATGCCGACGGCAGGCCAGACCATACGCCGCTCAATGTGACCAAATGACAGCTCAACATAGCGTTTGCCGAAAAAAATGATAATCATTAGGACATATCCCAATAGTTGCGACCATTTCAAGATTTCATAGTTTGCAGGGCTCGTAAAGAAGCGTCCTACGATTGCACCGATGATTGGTAGAGCCAAAAACAAGCCCAACCAAAGCAGAAACAGCTTTATCGTTTTACCTATTCCTTCATCCATGTTTCTATTGTTTTAGTTCGCGAAAATACAACTTTTTTGGATTTAAACTGGAAACCCGTTAGTTATGCCTCCTGATTGTCATTACTCAAATCTTCCAAAACCTGCTCCAACATAAGCTCGACATCGGGTGAGACACACACGTTGGTGATATAATAATATATTCCCATAAAGAATGCTACGAAAAAGCATACCATGAAAACCCCAAAGACGGCAATGGGTACGACTTCTTTTGAAATGCAATTCAAGATGAGCACGTATGTTCCCCAAGCCAATATAAGCAAAGCGGTTAATACCCACATAAGCATATTTACCCTTTTGTAGATTTTCAAGGCCTTACGGATTCGCCGTGCGTATTCCGTCATGGGCATGGAAGCGGAATTGCCTTTGCGGACTACCCAATATATGTATATGCTTGTGATGAGAAGCCCCAAACTCCAGAGTAAAAATATCCCAAGCTCAAGTTTCCAATAAAAGAATGCCGCCATCACGGTAAACATGACGATTCTGACAATCAGTTTCCGCTGCAATTCGGAAACGTGTTTTTTTGTGGCTTCACTGACAAGCCTTTTGTCAACGATGCTTTCGTTTTCCAGCTTTTCGTTCAAGGTGGCCAATTGCGCCCGCATTGCTGATAATTCGTTGTTTTCCATGGTTTTGCGTTTTAGTCGTTCGACATTTTCTTCAGTTGTTCCTTGATTCTGACCAATTTGACGGAGACATTTTTGGTGGAGATGCCGATGATTTGCCCGATTTCCTCGTAGCTCATGTTCTCGAGCCAAAGCAGGATGATGGCCCTGTCCACCACGCCGAGTTTGTTGATGCGGCGGTAGAGTTGCTGGATTTGTTTGGTTTCATCGTCGGTGTCGGTGAAGAGGTTGATTTCCATTGAGAGCGGGACGGTTTCCATGCTGCGTTTCTTCTTGCGCTCGAAAGTGAGACAGGTGTTGAGGCTGACGCGCCAAATCCAAGTCTTCACGTCGCATTGCCCCTTGAATGTGCCGAAGCCTCGCCACAGATTGATGAGCGTCTCTTGGAACAGGTCGTTCACCTCGTCTTGGTCCTTTGAGAAGAGGTAGCACACGGTGAAGATGGTGTTTTTATACCTTTTCACGAGGTCCGAAAATTCTGCTTCTTTCTCTTTCATCGTTCAGAATCGTTTGCCTATTAGACGCAAATTCAGCGAAAAAACTACAAAGAAAGAAAATTTTTCTCAAAAATGCTTGCGGCATTGAAAAAAGTTGTATTTTTGCCGCGCAATTCGCAAGCGGAAATCCTGCAAATAGGATTCCCGATTGTCGCAGACAAGCGGAAATAGCTCAGTTGGTAGAGCACGACCTTGCCAAGGTCGGGGTCGCGAGTTCGAGTCTCGTTTTCCGCTCAAGCGCTGGCGGTGTTTTCGGAGCAGTGAGAGCAGAAGTAAACTAAGTTTGATTATGCCGAGTCGTGACGAAAACCCCGATTCGCGAAGCGAAGCGGAAATAGCTCAGTTGGTAGAGCACGACCTTGCCAAGGTCGGGGTCGCGAGTTCGAGTCTCGTTTTCCGCTCCACAAGGTCCCGATTCAGTTCGGGATTTTTTGTGTAAGTGCCTGAGTGGTGGAATTGGTAGACACGAGGGACTTAAAATCCCTTGGCCTTTAAAGCCGTGCCGGTTCGAGCCCGGCCTCGGGTACAAAAAAACTCAACCAACTATTTCAATTGGCTGAGTTTTTTTTGTTGTGTTTGTTTACCCGATTTAGTTCGATTTCGCCTTAAATCTCACTAACCTCAGTGGCATACCTTTGCAATCTTTCAGCTCTTGAACACCGTAGTAAAATCCGTTGTGGCACACGAAGCGTTTTTTCGTTATGGCAAGGTCGTAATCTTCGCATTGGAAGGAGCCTTCCGAAATGCTTTGTCCTTTGCTGACAGAATAGGTGTGGAACGTGTTTTTGCCAGCTACCTCGGCATCGCCAAAGAAAAGGATGTTGTCGTCGTTGCCTTTGATGGCCATGGTAAACCAACCCATATTGATGGGTTCCTTGATGTGTTGGATGCCTTTTTCGTATGCGGAAATCAGTTCACGGTATGCTGGAAGCAATCTTTCATCGGTATTGGTTATTTGTGGGAGATCATCTTTCAAACGTTGAATTCGGTCATTCTGAAGAGAAACCTGTTCTTCAACAGACAGATTTTGCGGTTCCCAATCCAGGTGTTTTTCGGAAATTTTGTTGCCATTGAAGTCGTAAGTTCTCACAAGTCCATCAATAGGGTTTGAAACGATGAGTTTGTCGCTGACTTTCGCAATTTGCCAATGGCCTTTCATGTCATTCCTTCGGCTTTCTGTGTAAATGTAATAGCCCGTGCTTTTGATGTCTGCTTTCATGTCTTCAAACGCATCGCAGAGGATTTTCTCTTTGCCTGTTTTTGTGTCCAAAACAGAAACAAAGTGCCTCCATTTATTGGTCCACGACGTGCCTCCAAAGATAGCTATATGGTGGTCGTCCAATGCTAACATTTCCAAAGCTTGGTATTTGATTTTAAGTTCCTTGACAATCAATCCTTTGTCGTCAAACAGGTAAATGTCGCCCGTGTTGTTTGCCTGAGTGAAATACAAGTCGCCCAACTTCCCATCCACGGGCTGGAGGTTGCGCGGTTTCTTGCCTTTGTCAGCGAAATACAAGGTGATGTCTTTCAGAAACCTGCCGTTTGAGTCGAAAAGGGAATACTTGTTCCTTGTGGCATGGCTGACTATGGCCTTGCCGTCATCGAAAATGACGAGTTGCTTTCGCAATCCGTATGGACGGCCATCTAAAGTGTCATAGTAGGTGTCAAAGATTTTGTCCCAGTCGTTTCCGTTGCCGTAAGTTTCGTCGGCAACGAGTGTAATCACTTGTGCATCAACTTGAAAGCAAGTGGCGAAGGCCAAAATGAGAATTAAAAACAGTTTTTTCATGGCTTTGAGATTTAGAGGTTTATATTTGCTATTTCTGTTTGTGTACGCATCTTAAACTCGGCGAAATCCTGTTCTGCAAAAGGCTTGTTGGCGTCGTAGTCTTCGATGGTGTAATAGTCGATGATACGGTTGGTTTGCTTGGGCTTCGAAAACCAGTTAAACGCAAATATGACAAGTGCGATGGCGCAAGCCGTAGACAAGGAGGAAATAAAAACAATACGGGTTATGTTCACTTTTGGGCTTGCGGAGTTTCCGAAACTGAATTCTGGCACTGGGATGTCGTCAGAGACCATAGTATCCAACGATTTTTTCAGTTTGTCAGAGAAAACGCGTTGCGTTTCGACTTTTTGCTTGCACGATGGGCATTTCTCAAGGTGAGATTCTATCTCTTTCCTTTCGCTTTCTGGCAATTCATTGTCGATATAGTATTGTATTGTTTTGTCATTCAAGTGTTTCATAGTACATGCTTTTTGATTTTATCCAAGATTCTTGACAAGGTTTTCCCGATGGAATGGTAATTGCGCCCTGTAATCTCTGCGATTTCCTTGTAGGAATAGCCTTCGCTGTAAAGCACAACAAGCGTTTGCTCCTTTTCGCTGAGAAGATCGACTGCATTGAGGATGTCGGAACTCTCGTCATGGGGACTTTCGTTTGTGTCGGTCAGAGGGCTTTCCATCGTGATAGTCCTTGCTGTTTTTCGTTTGTAATCGATACCCTTGTTGATGGTACTCCTAACAAGCCAGTTTTTCGTGTCGCGAATGATTTTCTCATTATTCATCGCGAAATAATATGCAGTGAACACATCTTGTACTACATCTTTCGCGTCTTCGGTGGCTTTAAGCATCTTAGTCGCTATCCTGAACAGTTTCTGGTAGTAGCTTTGATATGTCTTTTCAAATTCAGGATCCATCGTAGGTGGTTTTATAATATAGACGGATGGGGATGGCATTTTGTGACATGGGACGATACAAAAATAAGAAAATACGCTCAGTTGGTATAGCATGTAATTGATATGTGGCATTCTGGGTGTTATTATTTTCGTATCTTTGCTGCCATCTGAAATAGAATGCTATGACAAAAAAACGTGTAATAGGTATTGGCGAGACGGTGTTGGATATCCTGTTCAAGAATGACCAGGTGCAGAAAGCCGTTCCAGGCGGCTCGACATTCAACAGCATTGTATCACTCGGGCGTGCAGGCGTGCCTTGCGCAATGGTGACAGAAGTGGGAGGCGATCATGTGGGAGACCTGATTTGCAACTTTTTGGTTGACAATGGCGTGTCATCGGAATATGTATGCCGTCATGAGCGTGTAAAATCGCATATAACGCTGGCTTTCTTGAACGAACACAACGATGCGCAATATGTGTTCTATAAGGATCATGCGTCTGTTTGGTTGGACGGAAAGTTGCCTCAGATGGGCAAGGATGATGTAGTACTTTTCGGCTCGTTCTTCGCCATCAACCCCGCCATACGTTCTGTTGTTGGCGATTTGTTGCGTGCTGCAAGTGAGGCTGGCGCTTGGCTCTATTATGATGTCAACTTCCGCAAAAACCATATTGTCGATTTGCCCGAAGTGATGCCCAATATAGAGGAGAATATGCGCCTTGCGGATGTAGTGCGTGGGTCGATGGAGGATTTTGACTATATGCTCGGCCTGCAAGACGGGGATGCCATCTATGAACGGGTGAGCCGCTTTTGCCGTACATTGATACTGACTGATGGAGGTCGCTCGATACGCGTCTATACACCTGACGGCTGCGAGACTTATCCCGTTCAGGCGATAGAAACGGTCAGCACAGTCGGAGCTGGAGACAATTTCAACGCCGGTTACATCTATGCCATGATGCAAGGGATGGACGACCAAGCCTCTCGCATTGGAATGGCGCAACGATGGAGCCAGGATGTCTGCCGTCAGATTGGAAACAATATCAGCGATGAACTAGTCGCAACTCTTAATGGAACGCTATGAAGATCTATTGTCATGGAACTGGTGCGGAAAACCTGCAACATAGAAACGGCTTTTTTGTATTTTTGCACATTGTAGATTATGGTTTTTAATTATGGACGCAAAAGAATACATCAAAACACTCAACTTACAGCCTCATCCTGAAGGTGGCTGGTATCGTCAAGTATATGGCAACGATGAAAGCGGAAAAAAGCTGATGTCTACCATCTATTACATGCTCTGCGAGAAGGATTTTTCGGCTTTCCATCGCTTGCATGATGTGGTGGAGATTTGGTATTACCATGCTGGTGAACCGCTCGACATCTACGTCATTTCTCCCAATGGCGAATTGAAGACACATCACTTGTCTGCTGATGACGAGATGCAGGTCGTCATTGAGCCCGAGCAATGGTTTGCTGCGGAATTGCCCAGCAAAAAAGGATTCTCTCTTGTGGGGTGTGCCGTGTCGCCTGCTTTTACCTTTGAAAACTTCGAGTTGGCAAAGAAATCAGACCTTACAAAGCAATATCCGCAGTATATGGAATTGTTTGAAAGACTGTGTAGGGATTAAAACAATGAATGCAGTCTTAAACTACCTAAAGATAGATTTGGTTTTTGGACGATTGGATTATTCGTAATGCCTAATCCTCACATCAATTCCATCGGCTTCCAATTGTGATGGGATACCGCTCACGTCCGTCTGGCCATAGTGATAGGGGAACAGTACTTTCGGCTTGATTATCCGCGCTGCACTGACAAGCTGATCGACCGTCATGGTGTAGGGTTGGTTGCAGGGCAGGAAGGCAATGTCGATGTCTTTCAATTCGGCCATTTCAGGGATGTCTTCGGTGTCTCCTGCTATGTAAATCCTCAGCCCATCAAGGGTGAGTATGAAGCCGTTGTCCCTTCCCTTGGGATGGAATTGCAGGTGTCCTTCAGTGGTGTTGTAGGCTGGAACGGCCTCAACAGTGATATCGTCGGAAAGCTGTAGGATATCACCATTGGCCATCACCTGGCCATAGCCAAGCATTTCAGCACAGCGTTGGTTGGTGACAAGCTGTGTGTTGTCGCCAGTCAACAGCTTAATGGCCGCTGTGTCAAGATGGTCATGATGCTCGTGCGTCACGAAAATGTAATCCGCTTTGGGCATGGCGGTATAGTCAATGGTCTTGTCGCCCAGCTTCGTCACGGGGTCAATCATTATCTCCTTCCCGTCATATTCAATTCGTATTGAGGAGTGAACCAAAGCATGGAATTTGACCGTCTTTCCACCCTTTGTGGTGAAGGTGTCGACTTCGTATGTGTAACCTTGTTGACCACAAGCGGCCAATCCAAGCAAGGCAAGTAAACTGGTGATAATCTTTTTCATATCCTGTTATTTTTTGTTTTTCAATGCTTTTTTCTTTTCGTTTTCCAATCTTCTTTCCACTTTTTTCACATCTTCCGCGGGAGGCAAGTTCTCTGGTATAATCCCTCTTTCAATCAACATTTGACGGACTGCGGCATTATTGTCAACATGTTCCTTTGTAATTGCCCCCTCACCTTTCAAATCTTTTGCTTGCACATTGACACTTGTCATTTCTGCAGCAAAATCTTTGGCTTTGATGCTTATGGTTGGAAGGAAGTCGGCCAAAGGACGAGTTTGGGGCATCCCAAGACGATGCTTCATCATATTGGTGCTCAAACGGAAAAGGGCTTGGTCACCTTTGGAACGGATTACGGCGAATGTTCGGTCATTTATCCCTCGCTCATATAATATGCCAGATAGTTTACGCTCGGTTTCTTGCAGTTTAGCCCGAGCCTTTACGCGTTCAACTTCCAACAACCGTTGTTCTATCAGTTCTGCTCTACGAGTTTGAACGGCAAAATAGGTTTGGGCAAAGGCTATCTGTGGCTTCCTCGGGTCACCGTTTTGAGCTACAAGGTAGCAAGCATAACGGGTGAGCATGATGTCATCTACTTGACGCTGAGCACCTTTCCCTACAACTATCATCTTATTGACGTCAATAAAATGATCGTTGATTTCTTGCCCGACATTTTGGCAAGCCTCTTTTGCTTTGCTAATGACTTTCGTGAAATTCTGCCAAAGACTGTAACCCAACAACTTCTGTAGTTCTCTTGCGCTCCAACATTCCGTATCATCAATCATGCAAACAGCATCCTCATAACTTTGAAACAACGCTTGTATTTCTTCTTTCTTCATGGAATTCCTTTTTTAATCGATGTGCAAATATAAACATTTTCCCTTTTTATATTCCAAATATATCTCTAATTTTGTGGCCTAAAACAACCTAAAATGAAAACCTCCAAAAAACAAGTATTAGACGAAGTCAAGCGTTACATCGTTATCACGCTTGCGCTGTTCACCATGTGTCTGGGTTGGACGGCCTTCCTCATTCCGAACCACTTGATGGGCGGTGGCGTAAGCGGCATCGCGGCCTTGGTGTATTGGGGCACGGGGCTCTCCACTGGTATCACCGTGTTTGTCATCAATGCCATCCTGCTGCTTATCGCGTTGAAAATCATCGGGGTGGGCTTCGGCATCAAGACGGCGTATTCCATCGTTATGGCCTCGGTGTTCATGTCGGTGTTGCAGCACTACATCACCGATCCGATGATGACGGGCACAATGCAGCCTTTCGTCTCTGACCATTTCCTTGCAGCCATCCTCGGCGGCGGCTTGGCGGGATTGAGCATCGGCGTGGCCTTCACCCAAGGTGGCAGCACGGGTGGCACTGACATCATCGCCATGATTGTGTGCAAATACCGCAACATCTCGCAGGGACGCGTCATCCTTATCCTCGACATCGTCATCATCTCGTGTGGCTTCATCGTGGGTAACACCGTCGAGGATTTCATTTACAGCTGCGTCGTTTTGGGTGTGTGCAGCTATTGCATCGACTTGGTGCTGACGGGCAACAAGCAGACCGTGCAGGCCTTCATCTTCACCTCTGAACCCGACAAGGTGGCCGACCGCGTCGCCAAGGAGTTGCAACGCGGCGTGACGGTCATCAACGGCACGGGCTGGTACACCAAGAAAGAAGGCCCCATCCTGATGGTGGTGGCCCACAAGCGCGAGTCGCAGCAGATATTAAGGATTGTGAAAGACGAAGACCCCAAGGCTTTCATGACCATGAACACCGTGATGGGTGCCTATGGTAAAGGCTTCGAGCCGATGAAACGCTAAAGATACGGAATGAATTGGAATTAGCCTTTTCCCTCCTCCGAGGTGATGCCATGGATGCCGTCGCGGTTGAGTGTGACGCGGAAGGTCTTGTATTCCACTTGGTTCTCCCACTTGAATTGCATCACGAAACACAGAACGTATACACGATCCGCCTCGATGGTAGTCAGTTGCCGTAGCTCATTGAGGCAGTCAAGGTGGTGTATTGGGTTGTCCATCTTCTTGGTAAGGTAGTTGATGTGGTAGCGGATGATGTCGTTGATGCCACGGAAGTCGTAATCGTACTGGTTGCGCAGCACGTTATTGTCGATTTCCACCCGCTTGCGATACAGGATGATTCTCTCATCAAAAAGGTGATTGTCGGCTTCCAAAGTGTTACGGTTGCGCATCTTCAGCACATTGGCGGGTACCTTTTCGTCGGTGATGAAGTCCATACCTTCCTTGATCCAGCCCACCTTCCGGTCCTTGATGTTGACCACCGTCTTGTTGTCGTAGTATTTGTCTTTCAGTTGGTAAGCAAACAGCCAGCGCGTGAGTTCCTTGATGCGGTCTTTGAGGATGTAGAAAAGGACGAGGATAAAGAAAATCAGGCTGGGGTAGTTGCCCAAATATTTCTGGAAAGGCATGGTGATGAGCAGATACACCATCATGGCGAGACCTGCAGCGAGGCTGAACGAGATTTGCTTCACGGCCTGTCCGTCTTGCGTGGTGTTGGCTTTCAGGAACAAGGCGCTTTCGATGTATTTCTTGAGCAGACTGTGCCGGTGCAGCAGCCGACGGTTGTTGTCTTTGTCGTCGATGATGACATGGCTGTAGCCTTTGGCGGTTTTATAGGCCTTCTCCTCAAAAAGCATGTCAGCCAAAACCGTGAACGCTTCACTCACTCCAGGTTGGTTGGCGTGTTGGATGGCTTTGATGATTTTCATGGTCCTGATTTCGAGTTGATGGCTCATGAACTCGTCGGCAAAACTGAAGTTGGAGAGTATGCTTTTGTCGCTGGTTGAGCCCGCAGTATCAAAGAGTTGGCGATAGCATTGCAACACGTGTGTCGCATTGGAGGCGTAGTCCATGCACCGCTCCTTGATTTCTGGGTCGTCGGGGTGTTTTATGATGTGGGTAGACTCGTTGCGGATGGAGCTTTTGAAGATGGAACCAAAGAGTTTCAACTGAAACTCAAGTTCTTGTGTGTGTTCTTCCGAGGATACCGAAAGAGCCGCGTCCAAGGCCTTTTTTACATGCAGTAAAGGAGCTCCATCGCCTTCCACCATCTGTTTCAAAGTGAACGCTGGCGTGAGCAACCTCACGTTCGACTTCATGTCGGCATAAAACCGCTCCTTGCTGTAGGTTGTCTTGTTGATGTCCAGACCATTGGGGATGAAAATCCACGAGTTGACGTCAAAATGGTCCACCTTGACACCCTCTGTGCCGCTGAAGCCCACCTTGAACTCGATGGAGAACCTGTCGTGTATTTTTGTCTGGATTTCGATCATGGCTTGCAAAAGTTAGAAGAACAGTCCTGGGGTGATGCCAAGCCATTTCAGAACCGTCTCGCCCCAAAGCAGGATGAGGATCCAGGAGAAGGTCATCATAGTGATGCCGAACTTGAAGGCATCGGTCATGCTGTACATGTTGGTGTTGTAGAGCAAGGCCGCCGGTTTGCTGTTGAACGGCAACACATAGCAGTGCTCGATGAGCATGGCCACGGGCAGGGAGAGGCTCATCAGCGGGAAGCCGAAACGAGCCTCCACACCGAGGGCGATGGGCACGAACACCATAGTGCGGATGGTCTTGCTTTGGAACACGAGGCCGGAATACATCATCAAGAAGGTCAGGATGACGTACAGCACCCAGAATGGCGTGTTTTCGGTGATTCCTAGGCTGTCGAAGCCTGCGTTGACCATGGTGTTAGGCAGGTCGGTGGCGTTGAGGCCGGAGCCGAGGGTATAGGCGCCCGCCGAGAACAACATGAGGTGCCAGGGGATGTCGACGTCATTCCATTTCACCACGCCGATGCCAGGCAGCAAAGCCAGTATGGCGCCGAGCAAGGCCACGATGGTCTCGTCGATGTTGTGGAAGGTGCCTTTGGTGACCCACAGGAAGAGCACTAGCACGAAGATACCCACGGCTTTATACTCTTCCGCTTTCATCTTGCCCATGGCGTCGAGTTCTTTCTGCAAACGCTCCAGTCCGCCTTCGATTTGAGGTTTTTGCTCTTCTTTCTTCATCGGGAAGAAGATGTACATGCCCGCCAGAAGGCCCACCACAAGGGTGATGACGCTCATGGGACCCACGGCCACGAGCCAGTCGGAATAGCCGAAGTCGCAGCTGCCCGCGAAACCGGCAATCAAAGATATGGCGAGCAAGTGGGCGCCGCTACCCGTGTAGAAGGCGTTGGCACCGATGTTCACCTGGAATAGGTTCTGGATGACGAGGTTGCGCCCGAAGTTGTTGCGGTTGTCGCCCGAGGCGCCGTAGATGGCGCAGACCGTCATGAAGATGGGCAGCATGATGGTGGCTTTCACCGTCGTGGCGGAGATGAAGGCCGATAGCACCAAGTTGATAAGCAAGAAACTCCACAGCACGCCCTTGGCGCTCTTGCCGAACTTGATGACGAAAGCTAATGCCAAACGCTTGGCGAATTGGGTCTTGACCAGCATACTGGCCAAAACGAAGGAAAGGATATTGAGCCACATGACCGGATGACCGAGTTGCGCCAGCGCCTCTTTCTGCGTGGTGACGTTGCAAATCACCGTGCCGAGGATGATGAGCAGGGAGGTCAGGTAGTTGGGGATGGCCTCCGTCATCCATAGGATGAGGCCTGCAACGAAGATGGCGAACATGGCATAATTGGAGCGCAGGAAGGCATCCAGGCCGATTTCGTTGCAGCGTTTCAAGGCCTTGGCCGTCAGCATATCGGGATCGAGGTTGTCGATGAACCCGATTGGGATGAACCAATAGAGCAGGACAAAGGCGATGATGGCGATGGGACCGCCGAGACGGGCCATCCACTTCTCGAAGGAGGATTTCTGCATCTTGGGCAGCTTTTCCACCTTATAATTATTCATATCCAAGGGGTCGAATGTGGCCATAGTGGTGTTTTTTTTTGACTACGGGACTTCGGGACGCGAGACTTCGGGACCAACCCTGTCTCGCGTCTCGTAGTCCCGTGTCGATTATTTCCAATTCTTGTATGGGTTCTTCATCAACATGGAGTTGAAGTACTTGGGGTCGCCGGTGACCTCTTCGCCGAGCCAAGCGGGCCTGTCGAAGGGCTCGTTCTCGTCGGCGAGCTCCACTTCGGCGACGGTCAGGCCGTCGTTGTCGCCGTAGAATTCATCCACTTCCCAAGTGTGTTTCCCGTCGGTGTTTTTCACAAGATAGCGGGTCTTGTCGATCACGCCGGGTTCGCAGATTTCGAGGAGCTGTTGCACTTCCTCGACGGGAATTTCCTTTTCCCACTCAAAGCGGGCCGCGCCAGAGGCGTTGCCGATGCCCTTGATGGTGATGAATCCCTTGTCGCCTTTCACTCTCACGCGAACGGTGCGCTCAGGCACGCTGGAGAGGTAGCCTTGGGTGATGCGCGTGGCCTTGAAGGCTTCAGCCTTGAAGTCGCCCTTCACCAAGAATTTTTTTTCAATTTCCTGTGCCATAGTACATTATTCGTTTGCGAGCGGTTTGTCGGACATGCCGATGACGCGCTTGATAGCCTGTAAATAGTTGATATTTTCGACACCTTCAAGACCGCAGTCCTTGATGGTCTTCTTGATGTCCTCGATCTCGGTCGACTCGGAATTAATGGTTACGATCTTGGCGCCGTTAATCAGCACTTCGCCGAACTCGCAGATGGTGTCGTTGACCATGTAGCCGAAACGGCGTTTGTGGACGCGGACGGCGGCCAGGTCGGGGTTGGCCTTCACCATGGCGATGAACTCGTCGTAGGTGTAGGTGTCCTTCGTCAGCTTGGGCATTTCGACCATGAAAGCGGGGAACACTTCCTTTTCCAGCACTTCGCGGCTGATGGGGAACTCGCCCTTCATGAGGGGATTCCACTGCTCGAGGCCATCGATGGTTTGGACGTATGTCTTGATGTCCATCTTGCCATCGCGTATCTTGGTGTTGTTGATGTCGTTCTTGCGGGAGATGATGTAAATCTCGTCGCTGAGGCGCTCCCAAACCTTTTCCGGAACGGGTGCCGACAGGCGGGCCATGCGTTTGTGAGCCTCGCAGAAGCACTGTCCGAAGGAGCGGAACTCAAATCTCGGCTTTGACACTTCGCCGATTTTCATTTCTTCTTTTGCCATATTGGGGATTTAGGATTTAAAATTCAAAGATTTAAAGTTTGGCTTTCAGCATTCAGCAATCAGCTTTCAGCTCGATTAGGCTAGCTGAAAGCTGACTGCTGAGAGCTGATAGCAATTTGCTCAATTATTCCTGCGGAATGTCGTCACCAGTGGCGGGGTTGGCTGCGCCAGGTGTGGCGTCGGTCAACTTCCAGTCGCCGCCGTCGGGCGTGCGGGCGTAGGATTGAGGCTTCACATCGGAGATGGTTTGGCCCCATTCGCCTGTAGTGCCTCTCGTGAACTCGTCTCTCACTGTGCCATCAGGCATGAAGAGCGTGATACGGACGGTTTTCTTCGATGAAAGGCCGCTGTTGAAGAACAAGTTCTCGGCCCATTCCGGATGGTCGGCCTGAACATCACCGCTATAGAGCAGCACATAGCCATGAGCAGGAATCACGATGCTGGCATCAGCCGTCCAGGTGGCACCAGCGACGTAGTCGTCCTTCATGATGTACATGCCTTCCATGGGAAGGTCGAGGTTGCCCTTGTTGTAGAACTCGATGAACTTGTCGGTGCCGTTCAACTCGTTGAGGACGAGGTTGGTGTAGTCGGGCACTTCTGGAGTGGGAGGGACGTCACCGCCTTCGAGGCCGAGGACGAGATTGGCACCGTCAACATTGACTGCATTCGGAGTGGCATCGGCATAATACCATTTGCCATCAGCGTTGCGGCTGTAGGAAGCCGGAGCCTGGTTGCCCGAGTAGCCGTAAGCAGCACCGTTCAAGTCGATGTTGGTCAGGTTGAAGTCGTCGATGGAGACGCCAGCAGGCGAGAAGAACTGGATGCGGACGTTCTTCTTAGCGGAAAGACCGCTATGGAAAAGCAGGTTGGCGGGATAGTCCGGATGGTCAGCCGCGACATCTTCGCTATAGAGCAGCAGATATCCGCCAGCGGCGATGCTCACGGTATTGTCGCCAACCCAGTTCTGGGTGCCGTCCTTCTCGATGTAAACGCCGTTCAGGTTGATGGGGTCAACACCGGTGTTGTAGATTTCGATGAACTTGTCGTTGCCGTTCAGCTCGTTGAGGCGAAGCACGGTGTAGTCGACGGCGACAGCACCAACCACATATTCCATAGTGGGGGAAGAGGCTTCGAGTTCTCCCGTGGCGACAATGAAGAAGGCAACCCTGGTGTCATTGGGTTGGCCAGGAATGACAGCCTTGAATAAGTTGTCGGTTCCTTCGATCATGGGCACCTCGATGGATCTTTCCTCGTTAATTGAATAGAACAATGAGGCAGTGCATTCATTGAAGCTGGTGATTTCAGCGGTCACAGTAACGCTTTCGTTAGCTTGGACAGCCGTGGGGGTGTATTTAACATTAGAGATGGTGACGCCTGGATACATGGGATCCTTAACGCATGAAGCCATCGCAACAATCAGGGCTAATGCCGTAAATAATATCTTTTTCATGTCAATTTCATTTTAGGTTAAACATTATGTTAGTTTAGAAGGCGACTTGGAAACGGGCCAGCAGCATGTGGTAGTTGACACCAGCAGTACCAGGAGCCATCACAACCTTCGTAAAGTCCTTGGTTGGGTTGCCTTCGGCATCGAGGCCCACATTGAGTTTGCCCTTGCCGTTGGCGTAACGGTCGTTGTTGACATACTGGTAGTTCAAGGCCATCTTGATGTTCTTGCCGAAATAGAAGTTGAGGCCAGCGCCATAGAGCTCGGCGGAACCGCCAAAGATGGCGTCTTCGACCGCGCGGCCTTCATAGTCGTTCAAGTCGATGAATTCGTACTTCAGAGCAAGTTCGATGTCGCCCCAGCTGCGGCCAGTGCGCACGCGGTTGAACTTGGCGCCGTCGGAGTCGTAGCTCTGTTTGCCGCCTAAGAGGAGATAACTGCCTTCCACATACCAGCCTTGGAAGTGATAGGGTCTGGCAAGTTCGTATTCCTTCATCATATAGGTCCAGTCAGAAATCCAGGCACTTTCGAGGCGGAGACCACCAACGTGTCCGGCGAGTTCAGCCGTGACAATCAGGTTGTGGTCGGTCCACTTGATGTCGTCCGTGTCGAGGTACTTCTTGCGGTTGATGTTGGTGGAGTTGCGGCAGCTGAAGCGGGTAGCTTGATAGACGCCCATCTCATCAGAGGTCTTGGGGGCATCATACATGATGGCGCCGCCAATGTGGATACCGTAGTCGTCCTCGTTGAGGGGGCGCACCACGATTTTGCCCACGTATGACAGGCCTTCGTCCATGCCGTAGTCCTTGTTGTTGGCCTCCACATAGTCGCGGGTCTCCTGGCCTTCGATTTCCTGGAACAGGATGCTACCGCTAGCGAAGATGTACTTGTTGGAGTATTTGGCGAAGATACCGAGGTGACGGCTGGGAGCAAAAGCGTTGACCACCATCGGGCGCTCCATGAACTCGAGGTAACGCGAGGAGGTGTTGCGCGAGATGGAGAAGTCGGGCTTCATGCTACCGACGCTGAACTGGAAGTTCTTCAGGCCGTTGTAGCGCACGAGAGCGTCTTTCAGCTCGAAGGAGCCGTTGGCGAACTCCATGTCGACCTCGCCATACCAGTCTTTGGTGATTTGTGCCTTGACGGCGAAACGGGCACGGCGAATGCTGGCACCGTTACCAATGGGATCAGCCCAAGGCTGCTCTCCAAAATAGGCACCAAAATCGACTTGAACTCTTGAGTCAAACCAGAATTTGTAGTCTTTGTCTTTTGATTCGAATACCAAGATGCCATCGCGGCTCGAAGCCTCGAGCTTCTTGACATTCACTTTGTTGCCATACTGGTCGACAGCGTCCGTCTCCTCAGTCTGTGCAAAGGCCATTGCTCCAAATGCGAACAAGGCCACCATTAAGAATGAAAATCTTTTCATAGTGCTAAGGTTTAGTTAAACAATTAGAAAAACGTTTTATTTTATTTCATGTTCATTTCAATTTCCCATCTTTCGAGGAACCAATACATCACTTCCGTCTTGTGGCATTTGTAATTGAGGTCATAGCTTTTGTAGACGTAGTGTTCGCCATTGGAGAAGAGGATGTCGAACTCGAAGGGGGTGCTGTCGGGGTCGTCGCTTTTGAGGCTCCCATTGTCCCTAAGGTCCTCGGTAATCGTGGTCACTCTCAAGTCTTCCATCATCTCCAAAGGCTTTTCTATTGCCTCATGCAGGCCAGCGGCCTCGTCATTGATGGTCACGAGTGTGTGGTCGTCTTGGGGCTCGATGTGGTAGCGCGTGGTGCCATAAAGATAATCAAATGACACCAGCCCATTCACTTCCACAGTTGTTTCTTTCCAGCGGTCGAGGCAAGTGATGATGTCGTCGAATGCCTTCCCATAGCCGTCGGGTCCAGCCATATAACCATTGGCGCTGATGGACGCTCCTGAGGCATACTTGACATAAAGGCTCCAAGAATGTCCGTCAAAAATCCGCATCTCAGGTTGATAGTTGCCTGAATAGTTGTACATCTTGTGTTTCAGCACAATCTGCTGGAGGCTGTCGAAGACGGAGTGGTCGTCGATGGTGAATGACTTCTCGTCGGGATAATCCTCGTTGAAGAGGAAATGGACCCGTCCATCTTTGGTTGTCTCTACGCGGTACCTGAAGCCGTCGAAGCGACGCATCCCTCCGCCTTGCATAAGCGAGAAGTAGACGATGCTGTCGTTGGGATCGACTTTAGGGTTGCCGTTGGGTGTCTGGCAACCGAAGATGGACGAGAGGATTCCCATGAGAACAATGATTTTAAGCATCAGTTTCAATGGACTTGATTATTTAATGCCCAGTTTCTTGGCGATGTCCTTTGGCAGGGCGTCCTTGTGGACGACGATGTTCAGGGTCTTGTAGCGGACGAAGGCCTTGCTGACATACCAAATGCCCTTGTACTGGCCAGCATCGCCCCAGCTGTTCTTCACGATGAAGTATTCGTTGCCGATTTGGTCCTTGGCGGTACCGTAGATGAGCATACCATGGTCGTCGCCCGTCTCATAGTTGTCGTATGCGATTTGGCGTTCCTTCTGCGTGACCCACTTCTGTGGGGTGGGGCTGTTTTGGGCTTCCTTCTTGCGGTCGGCGGCACTCATGCCGAGCCAGTGGGCCATGTCGCTGCCTTGGAGGTCGCGACCTTTGGCTTCGAGGTCGGGGAGGACAGCCACGCCAGCCATCGGGCCACGGAGCCAGCCAGCCTCGCTGACGTCAGAACCCCAAGCGATGGTGTAGCCTTTGTCGATGGCGTTGTCCATCACTTCCATCAGCTCGTCAATGGGGAGGTTCCAGGCTTGGCCCCAACGCCAGTTGTCCTGCACTTCGATGACGAATTGCTCGTAGAACGGGTGGTGGGTAAACGAGGTTAGGTTGACATAGTCGTTCATATTGAGGCCCGTCGATTCGGCAAAGCTCTTGGGGGTGTAGCGCTTGCCTTGATAGGTGAACTCCGTGGGAGGAACGCCGAGGTAGGCATCATAAATGCCAGCCAAGCCCTTCTTCCACAGCGCGTTGCCGTCGGAGTCCATCTGGATCTTGCGGCTCTTGATGACACCAGCCACGTAAGGCTCGGTGACAGCGGAGAGCTCGGTGAAGTTCGACAAAGAGTCGCCGTGCATGGCGCCAGCGGGCATCTCACTATCGGGCACGAGGCCGTAGTTCTTGATGGCATAAAGTACGTCGCCGAATGAGCCGCCTTGCGAGAAGGAAACGTCGCCGTGGGTGCGGACGGCGGCCTCAGCGCGGTCTAAATAGGTCTTGTAAACGATGAACATCTCCGAGAAGTCATACTCGGGCTTGCCCATACGGAGCAGTTCGGCCTCAAAGAAAGCCAGCGAGCTGTAGCACCAGCACGTTCCAGCTTGGTTCTGGTCTTTGACGGAGGTGACAGGAAGTTCCTTCACCGTGGTGAACTTGAAGCCTTCGCCTTCTTTTTCATCGGGTTTCGGCATTGGGGGTTGTGCGATGGCGCCGATGCTGAGCATCAAGGCGGCTGCGGTCAAAAAGTGTTTGAATTTCATAATGTTGAATTTAAAGATTGATAATTTGAAATTTTTAGATCTAAGAGTTCAAAAGGATTTCAATTGATTGCAAATATAAGGAATACTTAGATTCCCAAATCTTTTTTCATGGTTTTCGACAAGGCGTCCTTGTGGAGGGTGAAGAAGATGGTGTATTGGCGCAGGTATTGCTCGGAGCAGTACCAATAGCCTTTATACGGGCCTGCATCGCCCCACGAGTTCTTGATCTTATAGTATTTGTTGCCGTTCTGGTCTTTGGCAATGCCTACAACGAGCATACTATGGTCGTCGCCGGCATCCCAGTTGTCGTATGCCGTTTGGTGGATTTCATCGGTGACTTTCTTCTCGGCAACGATTTCTTTCCAGAGGTTCTCGTCTTTCGGGTCTTCGGGAACGATGCCGACGCCTTCCTTGCGGGAGAAGCCTGGGTTGCTGACATCCTGTGCCCAGCCGACCGTGTAGCCATGCTCAAGGGCATAATCGACGGCTTCCATCAGCTTATCGAGCGGCATGTTGTAGGCAGGCGTCCAAGTCCAGTTGTCGGGGATTTCGACCATGCAGGGCTTGTTGTATTCCTCTGTAGTGAAAGAGCAAATTTCAATATAGTTAGCAGGGTCAATGCGATAGGCCTCGGCAAACGACTTGGGCGTGTATCTCTTGCCATCCACCGTAAATTCTTCAGGCACCTCGCCGAGATAGGCATCCAAAACGCCTTGTACGGCCTTGGGCCCAGCAGGGGAGATTTTCTTGTTGTTGTTCTTGATGATGGCGCGGGCCACCGAGGAAATGACTTCGTTCATCTCGCCGTGCATGTGGCGGTCTTCGCCAATGACCTTGCCGCTGTAGTCGGCTTCGGGCATCATGCCGTATTTGTCGATCATGTAGAGCACGTCGCACACCTCACCGCCTTGGCTGAGGGTGTTGTTGCCGTGCATACGGACGAATTTCGCCACTTTTTCCGTCCAGGCGTTGCGGACGACAAACATTTCCGAAAGATTGAACTCCTTGCCGTACATGCGGAGGATTTCAGCCTCGACGAAACCAATTCCGGCAAAGCACCAGCAAGTGCCCGAGCTGCCTTGGTTGTCGACGGGCGTGTGCTTCACGTTGACGGTCTCAGTGATTTGGTAGACAGGTTTTTCCTCTTCCTTTTCTTGTGCGAAGAGCGTCGTGGCAGTGCCCATCAGCAGCGCGACGGCGGCGAATTTGAATAATGCTTTCATATAGCGATGATTTAATTGATTTTCATGATTTTAACCATGCTAGTCCCGCTCTCGGAGAAAGCCTTGATGACATAAACGCCATCGGGCATGTCGGAGAGGTCGATACGCGTGGCGGGGCCTTGGGCATGGATGCGCCTCACTTCTTGTCCCATCAGGTTGAAGACGCTGATTTGGGTCAAGTCTGAGCCTTCCACGAAGACCAGTCCTGTCGAAGGATTGGGATAAATCGTGATTTGGCTGTCGGTGTTTTCCGGAACGTCGGTGTCCATGTTGACGATGGCCTCGTTGGAGGGACTGGATTCCATGATGGCGTTTTGCCCGGTAATGGTGTAATAATAGATTCTGATGTCGTTGAGGCCTTCGTCGGTGAAGGTGGTGTCCGTGAGGCCTTCGGCAATCTTTTCGCCGTCGCGATAGACGTTGAAGGTCTCAGCCAACAGCGGGGCTTCCCAATTGAGGGTGACGTCATAGCCCGAGATGGAGTAGGTGAGGTTCTGCGGAATGGCGGTCTTGTTGACGCTGACGTAGTTCAGCTCAGGTTGGTCTTGCGCATTGGCGAAGGCTGAAGTGCAGTCGTCGGCGGAATAGTAGGCGGCCACGGCATATTCGTATACGTTGTTTTCTTGGTTGTTGATGTTATCGGAATAGGTGGTGTTCACGAGCGACTTAACACGCTTGAACTCCTCGCCCTTGGCGCGGCGGTAGACGAAATATCCAGTCAGGTTATCAGCTTCGGGAGCGTCCCAGCTCAGTTTCGCCTTGTTGTTGGCAATCTCATAACGAAGGTTGGAAGGCGCCTCACAGGTGGCCATATCCTGCATGTTGCACACGTTTGACGGGTCTGATTCCCCAGCGTCGTTAAGCGTGGTGATATAGTAACTATGGAAGGCGTTAGCGGCTCCGCTATCGGTGAAGTCGACCGTCTCAGAGAGGGCGTAAAGCAGGTTGTCGCGGTAGATGGCGTAATGGTTCACGCTGCCTTCGGGGGCTTCCCATGTGAGGACGATGTCGTTCCCAGTTCGGACAGCGACGAGGTTCTTGGGTGCGTCGTGGTTCCGTCCGTTGCCACAGGTGTTGTTGGCCACAAAGAAGAGCCCGCTGGGCAGGTCGGCCGAGCTGCCGTCAAATGAAGTCACGATCTGTCCATCTGCGTCCTTCAGGTTAAAGCTCAGATGCTCAATGGCTTGGGTCGGCTTGTGCCAAAACAGTTCCACATGGCCCACGGGCATGACAACGCGCTGGGAGGCCGTGTTGCCGTTGGGGACGATTTGGGCTATTTCGGCGCCTACCGAATTTCTCAATGAAATGAAAGCGCCATACCAGCCGTCCTCTTCGGACGAGGTCATCTCGAAGGTCCAGAGGCAGGACGGGCCGAGGGTCACGTTGGTTCCTTTGGCAGGTATGCCCTTGGCATTGTTGACGATGGCATACACGGCATAGTCCACCGTCGTGGGCATGTAGTGGTCGGTGAAGCTCATGGCGGCACCAGGAGCCACGTCGTCGGCAGTGAAGACAACTTGGCCGTTGCGGGTCACAACCATCTGGTTGATGTTGCCTTCGATGGGGTTGAAGTGGATGTCTTGGGTGGGGTTGTTCCAGGATAGCGTGGCCGAGAAGTCATTGTCGCCCAACGATATCACTTCGAGGTTATCGGGCTCTAAAGGCATGTATTCGTATACTTCGGTGGGCACATAGTTGAACACGGCTTGAGCCCAACTGGCGTAGTCGATTTCGTCGATGACAAACCAGCCGTCGCTGCTGCCGCCCCAGCCCCAGTTGAAGTGGAAGAGGTCGTTGTCGTCGTAGCCGTCGCAAACGAAGGCATGGCCGGCGCTGCTGCTGAAGCCGGAGTAATAGACGGGCCAGCCGATGTCGAAACTTTCCTTGAGCATGTCTTGCCATTCAGTGAGCGAATACATGTCGCGGGTGAGGAGCTCGGAGTGGTTAGAATAGTAGAAATACTGCCTGATGGCACGAGGCACGTCCCACGAGTTAGCGCCGCTGCCGGAAGGTGAGAAGCCCATGTCGACAGCAATGGCGCAATGGTACATAAGCAAGGCCACAGCCTCGACTTCTTCTTGGGTGGCGCCGCCGAGACGGTCGGGCATCTTGGACCAGTTGTAGGTGGTCTCACCGAAATTGGCTTCCAATCGGCCGTAGCCCGGGCAGTAGTAGGAGTGGCTGCCCTTGCCTTGGATAGGGCTGTCCCATTGCTTCATTACCTGGCTCATGGCCGTGGCCACGCAGCCTGCATAGCAGCGTCCGCCCGGACCGCTGCTGGCTTCAGGAGCGTAGAGATTGTACGGTGAATCTTGGTTCCACTTGGTGGTGCAGATGAAATCGACGCCGCGACCGCCGTTGCGCGAGAGCAGCTTGCCGCTCTCGGCCACGCTTTGCCATTCCTCGGCGGTGTCGTCGAAGAATACAGCGTTGCGGCTGGTGCGGGCCTCGATGATTTTTTCGAGGTAGAACTGCAGCTCGGGCGACATGTTCTCGGTCTCAAACGGGCCTTCGTCGGAATAGCCCACGATGGGGCGGAAACGGTCATCGGCCGATACGATAACGAAGCCTTCCATTCCCGCATTGAAAGCGTAGAAGCAGACTTCGCCCCTATCAGAGTTTCCGGTATAAACCAGTTGTAAATCATTGACCTGTCTTGTCTCTCCGAAATTGGCACAAACGAATTTCAAACCAATTTCCTTGGCCGTTTCCACATCGACGGGACGGGCTTGCGGCGTAGCCATGCAACCCAGCATGGCAAGTGCGAATAGTAACAGTTTCTTCATTTTGAAAAGCATTAAAAAATCGCTCAAAATTAGAAAATAATTCAAAACGCCAAACAAAATTGGAAAAGATAGACAAAAAAATAGTAAAGATATTTACTGTCACACGTTTTACTTTTTTCTAATTTTGCGGCAGAATTGAAAAAAGAGCAAAAAAATGACATTTACGCCAACAAAATACCAACTCCAGACCGTTGCCACAGGCCGCGTTTTCGACGACCAAGGCTGGACTTTGGACGACAAGCAGTGCGACAAGCCGAGCATGGTGCGTCCGATGTATGAAAAGAAACAACTTAATGTGAAGGAAGACAGGGGCTTAGGTCTTTATCGCTATGCCGACTGGCTGCCCATCAAGACCGTGCTGGCGAACCCTTCCGAACCGATTACCTACAAAAGCGAAGGCCTTGCCAAACGACTGGGCTTGAACAATTTGTACATCACCTTCAACGGCTGGTGGCCCGAGCGCAACGCCCGCATGACGACCTGCTCCTTCAAGGAGATGGAGGCTTATTCGGTGTGTGCGCGTATGGGTGAAGACTTGAAAGACAAGGTTTTAGTCGTGGCCTCGGCAGGCAACACGGCTCGCGCCTTCGCGAAAGTCTGTTCCGACAACGGCATCAAACTGCTGCTGTGTGTGCCGCAGGACAACATCAACGCGCTGTGGTTCGACAAACCCTTGAATCCCTGCGTGAAACTCATCACCACCGAGAACGGCAGCGACTATTTCGACGCCATCAACCTGTCGAATGTAGTTTGTGAGCTGGACGGGTTTTTGGCCGAAGGCGGTGCGAAGAACATCGCTCGCCGCGACGGCATGGGCACCACGATGATGTCGGCCACGACCTTCATCGGTCGCACGCCCGACTTCTATTTCCAAGCCGTGGGTAGCGGCACGGGTGCCATCGCTGCATGGGAAGCCAATCTGCGTTTTATTGGCGACGGTCGGTTTGGAACAAACAAGGCCCGACTGATGGTCTCGCAAAACAAGCCCTTCGTCCCGATGTATGAGGCTTGGAAGGCCGACTCGCGCGCTCTCTTGCCCTACGACGCCGACCAAGCCCGCAAAGACGCCGCTGAAATCTGCGCGCCTGTGCTCTCCAATCGCAAGCCTCCATACGGCCTTGCTGGTGGATTGTTTGATGCCTTGAAAGACACCAATGGTGACATCCTCGCCGTCAGCAACGACGAGGCCAACGCAGCCAAAGCCTTGTTTGAGGAAACCGAAGGCATCGACATCTACCACGCTGCGGCGGTGGCCACGGCTTCCTTGCAGCAGGCGGTGAAAAAAGGTGTGGTGAAGGCTGATGACGTGGTGATGCTCAACATCACGGGCGGCGGCGAGCGTCGTTTCCAGGCCGAGCACGAGATTCACTATCTACAGCCGTCTCACATTTTCAAGATCGGCTTCACGAAAGAGGAAGTGGAGCGGGTTTTGGCGGAGATGAGATAAACGCCAGCCTTCAAATCACTGATATCCAAACGAATTGAATTACCCTCGGTGGCCATGCTACTGAGGGTTTTTCCTGTCATGTCCATAATCTCGACCCTTTGTAATCCTTCCGCTTCAATGGTCACGAAATCTGAAGTCGGATTGGGGAACACGCTGATATTCGGTGTGTTGTCCTCGGAGATACCAGTGGGGTCGAGCGGGGTCACCCAAAACGTGACCATGGCCGTGTTGCAGTTGCAGGGGATGGTCATTTGTATGTCAAGCCAGGCCACTGTGCCGGGCTGCACTTCGGGCCTCAGGGTGGCATGGGTGGTCACTTCGATAATTTCGTCGGGCTCGGTGTGGAAGGTCAGGCCGCTGACGCCGTTGGAATAGAAGCTGAAATCAGTAAAGAACTCGTTGGATGGGTGCATCGTGACGTCGACGGGGTCGTAGCCCGTATTGTGCACAAGGAAATGGAAGATGGCTTGCGTGCCAGGAAACAGGACCGTGTCGCCCGTGATGGCTTCCGCCTCGAAGACGTATTGTTCCACCATGTCGACTTCGATGTCGTCGATGGTGAGGTAGGTGGCACCTTCGCCAGCGATGGCGCGGATGCCGATAAAGTCGCAATTAGGCTGGATCGTCTCGACGTAAGCGGAAATCCTTTCATATTTGTTATTGTCGAAGGTCGTGGAGCAGAATTGCGCGAACATGGCATCGGGGTTGGGGGCGGAGCCGGCCCAGATTTCGAACTGGAAGCTGCCGTCGGAAATGGCCCAAAGGGAGAAGCGGTATCTCATGCTTTCGAGCAGATACAGAGGCATGAACATCCACGAGTCCTCGGCGGTGCTGAAGGCGTACCAATTGCCCGTGTGCGGCATTCGGTTGTGGTCTTTGTCGAGATAGCCACAGAGCCATGAGTTGTCGTCGCAGGTCCAGCCGATGGGCTTTTCAAGGTCGTGGTTGGCGTATTCGAAACTTTCGTTCAAGATGCTACCGGCGAAGGAAAAGGTCGCCATGAGGCAGAGAGAAAGGGTTAAAAGCAGATTCTTCATAGGTTATAATTTAAGATAATTAATGTCCTGTCAAATCGTGATAGCGTCTGCGCGCTAAGGCGTAGGTAATTTGGCGGTCGGTGATGGCGTTTTGGGCTTGAAGCAGCAAAGTGTTGGCTTCCAGAACATCGGCGATGGTGTTCATGCCGGCGCGGTAATTCAACTCGGCGAGGCGGTAGTTCTCTATTGACATCTCAAGCGCGGCATAGTCGGAACGCAGCAACGCCTCGGCTTCAATCATCTGATTGTAGGCCTGCTTCTCCTGCAGGTCCATTTTGCCGTTTAGGTCTTCTTGAATCAGCTCCGCCTCCCGTATCTTCAGGTCATGTTCTTTCATTTTATGCGAGGTCTCAAACCACTTGGTGAGGGGCATGGAGACTCTGCCGAAGACGATGGCATTGAATTTAAGTTTCCCCGTGAAGTCGCCATAGGAGAGCAGCGAGCCGAGGCCCACTTGGGGAAGGGTTTCGCCGATGGTCAGTTTTTTGTAGAATCTCTCAGCATCGATTTGCAGCTGAAGCAGCCTGCGTTCAGGACGGTTGAAGCCTTCGCTGTTCGTCCAGGGCTCAGTCTGGTGTAGGTTGTTTTCCAGCAACAGACCACTTTCGGGATAGCTGACGCCCATCTGATGGCAGAGCAGCTGGGAGGCTAAGACGATGCCATTGCTCAACTTCAGTTGGGTGGCTTGCAGTTCATTGTTTTTCAACGAAACACGAAGTTTGTCGCTGTTGGTGACCAGTCCGGCCTGAAGGGCTACGTCTACGATATGGTCGAGCGAATCGATGAGGGCCAGGGCCGAGTTAAGGGTCTGCACCTTTTCTTGAAGCCCCAATACAAGATAATAGGAGCTCTCGATCTCTTCCAGCAGGTCGCGTTCCGACACCTCTGATTTCAGCTGGGCGGCCTCAATGCCCAGGCTGGCCAGTCGGTTGCCGTTGGCGATGCGACCGCCAGCATATACTGGCATGACGGCCAAAGCATTGGCACCATAGCCTTGCCTCATGCCTGTCACTCTCGTCGGGACATCAAAGCCCGACTCAAGCAGTGCATCAATCACCGCGATAATGAACTCACCGAATTCGCCTTGGTCGTTGAGGTCGTTGACATCGTATTCCAGTAGCGGTTTCAGGGCATAGTAGTAATTAAAGCCCAAAGACACTTGGGGGAAGTATTTGGTGAACACTTGGGCTTTCACCTCCTTGGCCTTTTCAATCTCCATTTGATTGGTCTTGAACTGCACGTTGTTGGCTTTGGCCAAAGCGAGGCAGGAGTCGAGGGTCAGTATTGCGTTTTGGGCCGTCATCGACAAAGCCAACAGAGCTAGCATAACGGCAAAATAAACTCTTTTCATCTTCATTGGTTTTGTTCTAGTTTACTGTTTCTTTCCTCATTGCGCGCATCTCGTTTCTCAAGTCGTTTAAGGAACCTCATGTTGATTCGGCCGCGGCGTTTCTTGTCACGCTCACCGGCATCGAAGGCCAGGCAATAGGCCACGGGCAGCACCGTCACCACCAGAGGGAAGGTGAGGATGGTGCCGAAGCAGATTACTACACCCATGGGCTCCCAAAGCAGGGTTTTTGCGATAATCATCGGGATGACGCCCAAGGCCGTGGTTGCCGAGGTGAGGAAGATGGGCCTCATACGGCGCAATCCTGCCTCATAAGCAGCTTCGTGAACCGAGATCTTCTCTTTTTCCCGCAATTCTGCCGCATGGTCATACATGATGATGGCGTTGCGCACAATGATACCTATTAGGGAGATGATGCCCAACATGGCGGTTACTGATACGTCGAGTCCAAAGAGCCAAAGCCCAAAGGCGGCTCCAAAAATGCACAGCACCGATACGGAAATCGACAGGAAGGAGATGCCGATTTTCCTATAGTGGATAATCAGGACGATGAACATCACCACGATGGCGGCGATGATGGACTGGATAATGGACGGCATGGTGGACATGGTGACGGCTTTCGAACCGCCTTCCTCAATCCTCACGCCCTCAGGAAGGTCAAGAGTCTTGATATAATTGTTGATCTTTTTGAATTGGGCGAGTTGACCTACACCGGGCATGACATCAGCCAATACCGTGATACATCGCATTCCGTTGCGGTGCGTGAGGTTGTCATGAGCGAAGTAAGGCCGCAAAGTGGCAATCTGGCGCAAGGGAACCCACACACCAGGATTGATGGTTGGGATAAGCATGTCGCCCAATTGTTCATAGTCAATGTCGTGAAGACCTTCCGTATAGATTTTCGTAGGTAGTTTATAGCCTTTCTCCCATATCGAGACCAAATTGCTCCCCGACAAAGCACCTGCCAAATACACTGACAATACGGCTTGAGTCACACCTAACCGGTTGGCCTCGTCAATGTTCAGGTCAACTTCCACGATTTCCTCAATCCCGTCATAGTCGGAATGGACATAAAACAAGTCGGGGTTCTGTTTCATGAAAGCGATGAGAGAATCTCTAACAGGACTGATTTTGTCATAGTTGTTGCCAATGATGTAATACTCGACTGGGGCGTTCACCACCTGATAGTCCATCTGCTTGAAACGAATCTGCGCCAACGGGAAGATGTTTTCGTATTGTTGCGAATACTCTGACATCATTTCCTTTGTGGCTTTGTCTGAGACGGTATTCACGATGAGTTGGGCGTATGCTTGGGTTGGCACGGCTTCGGGAGCATAGGTCATGTGGAAACGGGGCGATGCCATGCCAATGAAGGCTGTTACCGATTTCACACGCGGGTCGGCTTGGAGAATCATGGTCAAGGAGTCGGCCACAAAGTTCGTCTCCTTAATCGAGCTGCCTGAGGCGAGGTGGATTTCCACTGCAAAGCTGTCACGCTCTGCCTTGGGCAGCATTTGCACGTTGACTTTGGTAAACAGAAACACACCGATAAATACAAAAGCCAATCCAACGAGGATGGTTCCCCACTTGTGACGGAAACATAAGTTAAGGAGCCTCTTGTAGGAGTTTTGGAGCGCATTGAAGAACTTTGCCTGAGCCCGTTCAAACAACGACATCTTTTTGGCGCTGGTGCGTTTGATGATTCTGGCCGAAAGGAAAGGAATCACCCAAATGGCATACAAGAAGCTACAGGATAGTGCGATGAATATGGTCCAAGGGAAGAGTTTCACAAAGTCGCCCATGAGAGTGCCTCTCAGCAGGGCCAGCATGGGGAAGAACATAAAAGAAACCGAGCATGTGGCAATGAGCATGGAGGTCATCAGGCTCTTGGTGGAGACCGCTGCCGAATACCATCGCGAGTGCCCGGCACTCAACATGTCGGAATAGCCGTCGATGACCACTACCGAGTCGTCCACAATCATGCCGAGGACGACGATGAGAGCGGCCAAGGTGACGGTGTTCAGCTCAATGCCTAATAGGCGCATGATGGCCCAAGTGGCGGCAATACAAACCGGAACCGATGTCGAAGACACCAATGCTGTTCGTAAGGGGAACAGGAAGAGCATGACCAGAATCACGATAATGATGGCCTCAATCAAGTCCTTTAGGAAGGAAAGCACCGATTTGTTGACCACCACGGGCTGGTCGGTGATGCGGTGCACTTTGATGTCGGGTGGGGCAGTAGCCAAAAACGAATCAATAATCTCGTTGACTTCATTACCGAAAGCCACAATGTTGTTGCCAGGACGCATTTCCATGGAAAACAACAGGCAATGGTTATTGGTGACGAGGGTGTCGGAATACTTGATGTATTGCGAAGCCTCTTGATAGCGGCGCTCCAGTCGGGCGACGTCGCGCAGTCTGATGATTTGTCCGGTGATGGGGTCGGCAAACACAATCAGTTCCGAGAGTTCGTACAGGTCTGAGTAGGGAACATTCACGTGGATGACGGCACTGCCATCGTTGTTGTCCGCTTTACCGGTGATGGTGCGGAGGCTGTGGGCAGCCAATTCTGCAGTGATTATCGATGGCGTGATGGCGTATTGGGTCATCCGTGTAGGGTCCATATAAATGGCAATCTCTTCTTTCTGTTCACCCACAATCTTGATGTTGCCCATCGTCTCGATGGTGCGCAGACGCTCAGCCAGCTCGTCGGCAAACTCGCGCAACGACCTTGACGGACGTTGGTCGCTCTCAATGGCCAGCAGTAACGAGGAGGCATTCCCAAAATCATCAAGCACCGCGGTGGCAAGAACACCTTGTGGCAAATCAGTTTGTCTGAATAGCACAAGACCTTGCCTGATGCGCGACCAAGTCATCTTGGCATCCTTGGTATCTGGCACGAGGGCGACGAAAATGACCAACATGCCGTCTTTGGAATAGGAATAAGTCTTTTTCTTGTCCACGTCACCAAAGGTAAACAGGTATTGTTCGGTAGGGGTGGCCACACGCTGTTCGATTTCCTCTGCTGTAGCACCTGGGTAGACCACGGCCACCACACCTTGGCGGATGGTGACATCAGGGAATTCGTTTTTATTGAGGCGGGGCAGGGCGAAGAAACCGAACACGACAATGACGGCCACGAAGAAAAACACCAAGTTGTTGTTCCTCATGGCTGATTCTATGATGTTTCTCTTGTTATGCATGATTGTGTGGGGCTTAAAATGAGACAAGCGCTCCGTTGTAGAGCTTCTGGTAACCTTCGGTGACGATCGTGTCGCCGTCGCGCAGCCCGTCTTTTACCAACACGCCGTTCTTGATGAATTCGCTCACCTCAATCTTGCGGCGGTAGGCTTTGCCGTTTTTGAGCGTCCAAACCGCCACGCCTTCAGGCATTGTCTGGACACAAGAGGAAGGCACTACGATGCCTGAGTTTTCCGATGTAAACAATTCCAAACGTATCTTCGTCACCATGCCGGGAAGTATCTCCTTCTCGTCGGGCGAAATCTTTGCCTTGACGGTGTAGGAATGCCCCAATGGATTGGAGAGGATGGCCTTGTCGAAAACCACGATGGTTTTTTCCGCCTCGTTCAGTGCAGGGATGGTGGCAGTTGCGGATTGACCTATCTGTATCAGGCCTATCTCTTTCTCGGGGACGGAAAACTCCACTATCAGTTTGTTCATGTCGACCACGTGGCAGAGGGGCATCGATGGAGCAATTTGCTCCCCGATGGTGGGATCACCCATGCTGATGTGCCCTTCAATGGGTGCATATAAGGTGCATTCCTGCAAGTGCTTCCGTGTGGAGATTTCGGTTTGACGAGCCTTCTCCAAGTCCGTTTCCATCTGCACCCAGCGTACTTCGCTGACGCCGCCTTCGTCATAAACTTGTTTCAGACGACGATAGCCGTCCTCTGCTTGATTGAGAGTGGCCAAAGCCGCATCATGCAAGCTCTTGGCACCAGTATCGTCTACTTTGGCAATCAGGTCGCCTTTTCTGACTTTCTGCCCGTTGTGTACGTATATCCCCGTCAAAGTGCCACCGAGAGGGAACGAAAGCCCTATCTTCATTTCGCTTTGTACTGTTCCCACATAGTTGCGGTAGTTGTATTCGTCAGTGTTGCCCACCACTTCGATTTCCACAGGAATGACGGGATTAAAGGCTGGTTGGCTGGTTTTTTTGTTGCCGCAACCCGTTAACAGCAACGCTGTCGTAAGAAAGAGAACGGCAAATATCAATGTTCTTTGTTTTTGCATAACTGAAAGATTCTAATTATTCGTTGCAAAATGGCCGTTTATTCAAAACAACACTATATGAAATCTATTTGGAAATCTTTTCTTGCTTCTTCAACCAAACGGCAAACAAAACCAAGGCCAGCACGGTAATCGCCGCCCCGATGCCGTAGCCGACCGAGCGCGGCAGGAAGGAACCGAGGCCTTCTTTTTCGGCCACGAAGAGGAAACAACCCGTCACCATGGTCATGAAGAGGCCTGGGATGAGGGTGATGAGATACCAGAGCTTGCCCTTGTTCTTGGCGAGATAGACCGTTATGGCCCAAAGGGTTACGGTGGCTAAAACTTGGTTGGCCCAGGCGAAGTAGCGCCAAATCACATCGAAGCCCTTCGCATCAGCGAGGCTGTAGACGAGGATGAGCGCGGTGACGGTAAACATGGGCACGGCAATCATTAGGCGGTTCTTGATGGGCTTCTGGTCGTAGTGCAGGAAGTCGGCGATGATGAGTCGCGCCGAGCGCAAAGCCGTGTCTCCGCTGGTGATGGCCGCCGAGATGACACCCAAGACGGTGATGGTGGCGATGACAGGCGTGAACCAGGTCTTGGCGATGATGCCCACGATGGCGGCACCGCTCTTGCCCGTCACGTCGACGACGCTGTCGGGACCGAAGAAATAGGCGGCGGCAGCGGCCCAAATCAGGGCGACAATGCCCTCGGTGATCATGGCGCCGTAGAAAATCGGGCGGCCTTGTTTTTCATTGACCATGCAACGCGCCATCAGCGGCGACTGCGTGGCGTGGAAGCCCGAGATGGCTCCACAGGCAATCGAGATGAACATCATCGGGAAGATGGGGTTGCTCGCAGCGGCGGGATGGCGGTTTTGCAGGCCACTCCACAGCTCGGGGATTTCAGGCTTGTAAATCAAGAACGCCACGAAGATGGCCACGGCCATGCCAAGGAGCAAGATGCCGAAGATGGGATAGATTTTTCCAATCAGCTTGTCGATGGGCAAGAGCGTGGCAATCAGGTAGTAAGCCAAGATAATAACGACCCAGATGTATTGGCTCCAGCCAGGGGTGAAGTTGTTAATGAGCAAGGTGGCAGGCGTATTGACGAACACCACGCCGACGAGTATCATTAATAATACGGTGAAGCCGCGCATGAACTGTTTGGCACCATTGCCGAGGTAGGTGCCGTGGATTTCGGGAAGGCTACAGCCTCGGTCACGCAGGGAAATCATGCCTGACATGAAGTCGTGGACGGCACCGGCGAAGATGCTACCCAGCACAATCCACAGGAAGGAGGCCGTGCCGAACTGCGCGCCCATGATGGCCCCGATGATGGGACCCACGCCCGCGATGTTGAGGAACTGGATGAGGAAGATGCGCCAGGGCTTCATCGGCACATAGTCGACGCCATCGGCCATGGTGGTGGCAGGAGTGGCACGCTGTGGGTCGATGCCGAAGACCTTTTCGACAAATTTTCCGTATACCAAATAGCCGAGAATCAGGACGGCCAAAGCAATGAAGAAAGTAACCATAGGATGTCGTGTTTTTTGATGGCTGCAAAATTACGTTTTTTTGAAAACAAAACAAACAGTTGTGACCAAAAAAGCAAACAAAAAGCGGCTCGGGAAGCCCCAAGCCGCTTGGAAGGCTTTGTGCCATTAGGTTTAATCGCCGAAATCAGTGACGTTGAACCTTTTGTCGAACTCGATTTCGATGCCGTTGCTCAGCTCAATGTCCCAACCACGGTTGTCTTTGGCGATTTTCACGATGGTTAGTGTGGGTTGAGTGCGGGTCACGTAGTCCGTGATTTGCTGGGGAACCAGCGTGGCGGGCACGGCCGTGTAAATGGAGGCATGCCTGCAGTCCACCTCGTCCCATTCGAGCTTGCCGAAGATGTTGCCGTCGAAGCCGATTTGGGTGTAGTCGGTGAGCGTCACGTCGTAGTCGATCCCGTCTTTGATGCTGGCAAGCACTTCAGCTTGAGGGAAATACATCTTCGCGAAGGTGTTGATGATGTTTAATTGCTTGGCTTTGTTGCACGAAGTGCTGCAAAGTACGACACCCAAAAGAAGGGCGATAACGATAGATTTTTTCATGTTTTAAGGGCTGTTTTAGTCGTCGATTTTGGTCACCTTGAAGTTGTTGTTGAAATTGACCTCAAGCCCGTTGTTCAGCTCGATTTCCCAACCGTAATACTTCTTCTCCAGTTTTTTGATGATGGTGCCGGGGAAACTGGAGTTCACGTAGGCCGTGATTTGCTCAGGAACGATGGTGGCGGGCACGGCGGGGTTGGCCGTGGAATGCTCGCAGTCCACTTTCTTCCACTGGTAGTTGAAGTTGAACTCGACCTTGGTGAAGTCGCTCAGGATGACGTCGATGTCGTCCTCATCGGGAAGCACCGATTGGACGGTGGCGTTGGGGAAGTGCTGCGTCACAAACTCGGTGATGGCAGGGTTGACGGTGGTGTTGGGAGTTTGTGCCATCGCTGAGGTCATGCCGCAGAAGAGAATGGCGACAAAAGCTGTGATAATTGCTAACTTTTTCATCTTTAGTGATTTAAGAATTTATAATTGATTTGGTTAAAAATGCTGTTTTGTTTTCAAAAATTGTGCCAAAACGCTTGAATTATTCTTTTTTACCTCCAAATTCCATCAGATATGCCTTCAGGAACTCGTCGATGTTGCCGTCCATAACGCCTTGAACGTCAGAAGTCTGGTAGTTGGTGCGGTGGTCTTTCACGCGGCGGTCGTCGAAGACGTAGCTGCGGATTTGGCTGCCCCATTCGATTTTCATTTTGCCCGCCTCGATTTTGTTCTGCTCCTCCATGCGGTGGCGCATCTCGCGGTCGTAGAGTTGCGACTTCAAGAGGCGCAGGGCGTTCTCCTTGTTCTTGGGTTGGTCGCGAGTTTCGGTGTTCTCGATGAGGATTTCCTCTTCCTCGCCGGTATAGGGGTCTTTGTATTGGTAGCGCAAACGCACACCCGACTCCACCTTGTTCACGTTCTGTCCGCCCGCGCCGCCGCTGCGGAAGGTGTCCCACGACAGGCGCGACTGTTCCACAACGATTTCCACAGTGTCGTCGATGAGCGGGGTGACGAACACCGAGGCGAACGAGGTCATGCGCTTGCCTTGGGCGTTGTAAGGACTGACGCGCACCAGACGGTGCACGCCGTTCTCGCCTTTCAGGTAGCCGTAGGCATATTCGCCTTCGAGCTTCATCGTCACTGACTTAATGCCGGCGTCGTCGGCTTCGAGCAGGTTGGAGATAGTGAGTTTGTATTTGTGGTTTTCCGCGTAACGCATATACATGCGCATGAGCATCTGCGCCCAGTCCTGGGCTTCGGTGCCGCCTGCGCCCGCGTTGATTTTCAGCACGGCGCTCATCGGGTCGGCCTCTTCACGCAGCATGTTCTTAAACTCCAGGTTCTCAACGATTTGTATGGTGGCGTTGTATTGTTCATCCACCTCTTCTTCGGTGGCTTCGCCTTCCTTGGCGAAGTCGAACAAAACGG
>Ga0310690_10002041_pt1 | contig 34170 bp, 28 predicted proteins | sample AusTroGonzalo_MG_2_FD_207661 | JGI IMG/M metagenome (GOLD analysis project Ga0310690, IMG submission 207661) | Bovine rumen microbial communities from tropical cattle in Woodstock, Queensland, Australia - Gonzalo_04 (v2) (version 2) | ecosystem: Host-associated > Mammals > Digestive system >...
GATTACATATTTTACTGTAGATATATATTTTAAGAAGAAATTTGTGTTGAGTAACAATTTATGCATTCCATACATTATCGCAGAATATAATACGAATGTAGTTATTACAAATATTAATCCTGAATATAAAACTTTCTTTCTTGAACCAACCGAAATTAGGTAAGTTAATAAGAAAATTAGTACTCAGAACATACATGGATTGATTCCATCTGCAAATCATAGAGCAATTCAGAACAATATAGGCCCGGTTTTATTTAATGATATTTCTTTTCAAAAGATTTTAGTAGTCTGATCTTCATCTTCACCACCGATAGCACTTCAAGTTTCTACTATATCTCACGTTTGAATTTCAGTAGTTCATGTATTGATTTCTGGATTTTCAGTTCATGTGTTTACTGTAGGAATTGGACTTGTGCTTTGATTATCTCCAGTACATTCAACTATTGGATTTGTGTTTTGATTAACCTTATCATCTTCAGGTTGACAACTATCATCACCGATTTTGTGACTGTATTTTTCCAATAAAGCTACAGTTTTTTCATAACTAGCCCCCAAGAAGTAATCATCTCACATAATTACTACAGGCACTCCATTAAATTCTGTTCAGAATTTGTCTCCGTATTCTTTCATTTTCTCTCTATTTTCTGCGCTATAATACACTTCATATCATACCACTTCAAAATGATAAATATCTTTGAGACTATCTAAATATCATTCTTCAGCTTTACAGTGTGGGCAAGTTTCTCAGTAGAAAAGAATAAGCTGAGCTAAATCTTCAGCCAAACTAAAATTTAACGAGAATAATATTATTCATAGTATAATTAGTAATTTCTTTTTCATCCAAAAAATCAGTATATAAATAACCAATAATTTAGATTATGATTACAGTCCAAAAAATCAACAGGAAATCAGCTTATAATAAACAAAAAATGGCTATCTACCAAATAGCCATTTCCTTATAAGGTTCTACCACACGCCAATAATATTATAGATTTTTTTTAAAAAAGCAAATTTTTTAATACTTTTTACAAAATGTCAATAATTTGTCAAAAAGTTCAAAATCTGATAGAGATTATATAGGTATGAACTATAATTTGAAATATTGACTTTTTTTGATTTATATATGACAGAAGTGTAAAGTCAGATTTTTTTCTTTATTTTTTTAGAAGATTTGATATATTTCGAATATGTTTATATTTTAATATAATCATTATGAATGAAGTATTAGAATTCCCCAGAAAATGCTGAACCTATTACTTAGCAACGGTTGAATGAGATCAGCCAAGAGTTAGACCATTTTGAACGATAAATATTTTTGAAGGAAAACTTTATATTCAGACTTGAAAATCAAAAAATGTTTCAAGGCAAATTCAAGTGAATCCAAAAGTAGAAATTAGTGCGGCTTTGGATTGAAGATGGATTAGAGTTTCGTGAGAATTAGTTAGAGATGAACGTGTGGAAGCCAAGAAAGCTATGTTGGATAATTATCCAGAACTCAGAGGAATGTATGATGAAAATGACCACAATACAGAAGTATTATATTTCAAGAATGCGACGGCGACTATCTATTCATTCACACAGGAGCCTAAAGTTATTGAGTTATAATTTTTTCTTTCCGGTTTGTTTAACTATTCCAAATTTCTCCAATAATTTAATAATCTCATCATGTTTAGTTGAAGTCTCATTTTTTAGAAAAGTATCAGCATGTCGAACTGCAATATTTAAATCTTCATAATCTTTTAAAGTATTCTCAATATCAGATTCTGATTTTACTTCAGATTTAAATTTTTTTGAAAAGAATTCAAAAAACTGATTCATATCTGATATTCTATGTCAATTTAAGATTAGTTTATTATTTGGTAGAGTAATCATTGAGATAATAATTAACTAAATGCTTTGTTGGAGAATATAGATTTTCTGGTAGATTATTTAAATCAAATCGTTGCCATTCATCTTCTTTGGTCGGTTCCATACATTTTAATTCTCAGCTAAATTCTTCGCATATCAGTCATATTGTGACAAAATGCCTATCTGTAGCGATATCATCTAAAGCAGCAAAAACTTTTGGATTCAGAATATCGAGATTCGTTTCTTCTTTGACTTCTCTAATGGCAGCATGAATCACTGTTTCATCATATTCTTGTTTTCATCCAGGGAAACTTCGTGTATCAGGCTCGTGGATTCATCATGTATCCAGTTTATTTTTACATCTATGTCAGAGTAAAACTTTATTTCAGTTTTTTATCATAATTCAGACTCAGATTTTGATGAGATTGTTTTCTACAATATCCATTGTTTATACTTTATAATTTAAATACTTGTCAGTCTACTACCTCATATTTTTGGCAAACTCAATTATTTGAATATGGAGCGTGAATAGTCATTGAATTTTCGTCGTACTCTAAATATCATTTTCCATTAATTGTTCATAGTTTTGTAAATCATTCTTCTCATCAAAGTTTATAAATATTGGCTTCGAGCCAAGTTCTTTTATCTCAAATTGCTACAATTATTTCATTATTACTATCTCAATCCAAATCTTTAAAATATATTTCAGCAAATAATCAGTCTAATAATTCATTATAATCATCGACAATATTATTCTCGAAATCATAAATGAAATTATGTCATACGTCTCAATTGACTCATAAAATTTTTGTTCAGTTTGGACTATCAGGTCAAATAGCAAAATATTCTTCAGTTCAATTTCCATTCAAATCGATTTCCTTTTCTCTTGTTTCAAAATCCCTTTTTAGACTTATATAATCCGAATAAACTCAATCATTCATTCCATAAATCATTTGACTTGGTAAATCTGGAGCTATATAATTTTTGTTTAATTTACATCACGTGTACATATATTCATTAACAGTATATCCGTAGGAACTTCACGTATTTTTGGAAATATGATATGTCAAATTACATTCAGTTTCATCAAGGTCTTCTCAATCTTCCAAAGCATCATCTAGATATCTTGCCTTTACTTCAATATCTTTTTCTGATGCTTGATTGATGCTATCTATCTCAAATCTTGTTGCTCTTCATTTATTTCAAATTAAATCTGAACCATAATAGAGATAGGTAAAAAACAGATATTTATCGCCACTTAATATCATTCAGTCTTGTTTAATTTTACTTCAATCTTTCAGAGTGTTTCAAACTATATCGGTCATAATTTGATCAATGTCAGATTTTTTATAAGCCACTTTTACTTCATCATCTACAGGGAAAACGAAATCATGAACATCTCAATCATTAGGAATAAACGAATCGTCCAAAATAGGGTAGTAAGGATTCTCAGGTGCTTCTTCTGGAAGCTCATATTTATCCATATAATTGTTATTCAGAATATTGAAAATAAAAGTTCATTTTTGTTCATCAGTGCTTAGCGGTTTATTCCAAGTATCTGGTGAATCATTTTCTAAGTCAATCATTCCCTCCAAAAGGTATGATAATTTGGCATATTCATTTCCAGTTACTTCAACTTCTTGAGAGTAGTTTATTTTTTCATCAATGACTACAGGTAAAGTCGGAGCACAACCAGTTAATCCTATACAAGCTAAACTCAAAAGAAAAATCTGATTTTTAATTTTCATAATGATTTTCTATGTTATAAAATCTTTCTCATTGTAGAAAATGTTTGTTAATTTTCAACTTATTATTTAATAAATCCCTTGTTTTATCGGTAATAATTCATATACAGAATTGAATTATATTTGTATGTTGTATTTTATCTCTATTTTTATTGAAGATATGAAAAAAAACACTTTATGACTCGTGGCTACGTTATTATTAGCGACAATGTTACTAGCAGGATGTAATTCCAAAGAAGTTTGGGATGTAGATTATGATCTTTCCACTGAAATCGGTCGCCAATTAAATTGTTATGCACAATTTCAAAAAGAAAATGAAGGAAGTTCATATTGAGTAGATTGGGAACCTGAAACAAACAATTGATTCATTGCTATAGAAGAATGAGTTGCAAAAGTTGATGATGTAGAATATGATTTAAGATGTACTTATTCAGATGATGCAGGAGATTGGACAATAGAATATAGCCCTCTTAATCCTGAAGGATTTGATTTACAATCTGAGGAAGGTCGTCAAATGGCCTGTGAAGAACGTGCAGGTTATTATTTAAATTTCAATGAATGAACATTTGTTTGGACAGATGAAAGTGAAGGTTGAGCATCATTTGTTAGAAATTGACATGTTACCTACCTAAAATGGTGAGAAAATGCTGAAGATGATGTAGAATGTGTTGTGGATATGGTAGATGGTAGTGTTATGGTTGAATTCTCGAATCATATCTATAATGGAGAATTGCAGGAAGATATTGAAGCTTCTGAGCAACCTGTTGCTAAAATGAGAGTGGTAGAATGACAGACAGAAGAAGAAAGGCAACAAGGTGTGATAGAAATTTGTTCAAATGTTTGAGGAGAGTGGATTGATTGATTATGCCATCTTGAAGATGGATCAACTATAGCTTTCTAATCTATTAATATTAAAAAGACGCGACTACTGATGTGTCACGTTTTTTAAAATTTAATTTTTATATTGTTGTTATAGTTTTTTTAAATTTTTTTCCTTTAGAGTTCTCTTTACTAGTTTTTTGCTCAGCTTTCTTTTTTGTTTCTTTGGAAAAGAATATGGTACGTTGAGAAGACATAAGCATAGTTTTTGCAGTCGAAGATAAATTTCCGACATATCGGTTAACATTAGTTCAATTTAATATTCTTGGTGCCACTTTTTTTATTATCTCAGTCTCAACTCAAATAGCTATGGCATAAGGCATTATTTTATCTAAATATTCAGGATCTTCTTTCAAAAATGTTTTAATCTTCCTTTCATCACAGGCTTCTAGAAAATATTTATATCAGTATATTTCTGCTAAGATTTTCTTTCATTTATCAGATAACTTATAGCGTATTAATTTTATTCTTTTTGTTGGACGCACAGCTAAAAGGATTATGTTTAAAGAAAATGCCACCATTAACACATGAATCCATGGCGAATGATTCTGAAACATATCAAGGAAACAAGATGCGTATGTATAGAAAATTAAAGTCAAAATCGATAGAATTCATAGAGCCAAAAAAAATCATTCTACAAATTTTGGTGTTAATGTTATCGTTAATCATTTTTCTATGAGCTTTTTTTCAAGGCAACTCTTAGCTGTTTCAACATTAATTGCGGAAATCTTTCCTAGCAGTTTTACGTTAGGTAGGATTATGTCTTTGTTATTTTCAAATATTAAACTCCACTCAATTTGTTCGTCTGGAGGCATATCTTTTAGTGAATCATCAATGATTTTTATTTTAACCTTATCAGATGATAATCATGTTCATGCTTGAAAGTCCATAGATATTCTCTTTTCTGCTGCCCATTTATAGAACAAACAGCTAATATTTCATCTGAAATGTTTTATATTATATAAGTATGCCATTTCGCTAGGAGAAATTCATTTTGGGGCAGTAAATTGTGTAATGATAGGGTATTTTCATATTTGTCTCCTTTTCAATTTTAAAGCTTTCTTAATTTTTCTAATAAATTGCTGTATATGAAATGATATTTTATGAAATAATAAAAATAAAGAGTAAAAAGAGAATATTGCTAAAAAAATAAGAATTCCTACAGCATAAATAATTAGTCAGAATCGAAACATTCACTTAATATCATCTCGTCATAAACCTTCACTATCCTTGCCTAATTCTACGAAAATCATGATAATCAGAGCTGGAGCTGTGATCAAATAAAGTAATAGATATCTAAAGATTCTTTTATATCCTTCCATAATTTTGAGTACAATAAAACAATCCAATTATACTCTAAATTTGAAATAAAGTCAAAAAATAAGGCACTTATTTTATTTTGAAAAATTCATTAAATTTTAATTTCATTAAAAACTTTTCCTAAATTTTCATGGAATAATATATCGGCGAATCTGTCTTGGGTAGTAGAATCTCTATTTATGATAACTATCTTATTTCATCCATAATATTGAATCAAAGTATTAGCAGGATATACAGTCAACGAAGTTCATCAAATAATAAATAAATCAGCCTTTCTTAAAGCTATTACGGATTCTTGTCGAGCTTTTTGTGGTAGCTGTTCTCCGTAGAAAGTTACATCTGGTCTGAGCATTCATCCACAGTCGCAGTATGGAATGTCTCACTTAAACGTAAATAAAATATCTGGATCATATAATTTTCTACATTCATCACAGTAAACTCTTTGGGTAGTTCCATGAACTTCTAATACATTTTTGCTTCACGCTTTTTGGTGTAATCAATCTATATTCTGAGTTATTACAGCCGAAAGTTTTCAAGCCTTTTCAAGTTCAGCTAATTTTTTGTGAGTGATATTTGGTTTCACTCATCTGCAATCCATCTTTTGTCTATAATATTCAAAAAATACTTTTGGTTCATTGTATAGACATGAATGACTTAATAGATATTCAGGTTGGTATTTTTCAAATTGCACGTCATGTTGATTGTAAAGTCAGTCTTTACTCCTGAAGTCAGGTACTCAACTTTCAGTAGAAACTCCGGCTCATCAGAAAAACACGATATGATTAGATTTATCTATCAAATCTTGAAATTGTTCAATTCTATCTTGAAAATCTGATTTTTGCATGATTTGATATTATACAAAAATATTTGAATTTCAATTTTTTAGGAAATCATTGTTCAAAATTTGCAAATTTTTTGGTTCTGATTATAATTTCTTATATAGTATTTTATATATCATGATATTATAATTATATGAAAAAATGTTAAACAACAATATTGAAAAAAATGAACAGAATTCTGAAATAAAGGAGAATACTATTTTTTTCGATGAAAAAGAATATTATTCATGACTTTCTGAAATTGATGAAGAAAATGCTAGACAAAAAGATGATGATAATTTAAAAGTAGAAAATTTAAAAAATAAGCTACAAAATGAAAATAATATTTCATTGGATTCAAGAAAAAAAGAGGAATTTGAAAGAATTAAAAAGTTAATATTGGAGATTGCATGAATAGAAAAAATCCCTGTTAGGAATTTAGATATCTTAATCGAGTTAACAGAAGATAAATTAGAAATAATAAAAAAGAATAAAGATCTAATAATGGAAATTACATGACTAAAGAAAATTCCTGTTTCATCTCTAAAGGAATTAAGTAAGTTAACGGAAGAAGAATATGAAATGATAATAAAGAATAAAGATTTAATATTAGAGATTGCTTGAAAAGTAAAAATATTAGTTTCAGATTTAAAGGAACGAAGTGGATTATCAAGAGAGGAATTGGAAAAATTTAATATGGATAAAGATTTAATATTAGGGATTACATGAGAGAGACTCTTATCTCTTTGAGATTTTAGAACATTAAGTGGATTAACAAAAGAAAAATTAGAAAAAATAAAAACTATATGTTATAGGCTTTGAATAGATATTCCCGTCTCGAGTTCAACATGAGATTGAATATTTGATTCAGAAGCTCGTGGAAGATTGTTTGCAAAAAAGGGATATTGAGAAGATTTATGTCAGATTGATGAGAAATCTATAGATTATTGTAATAGTAGAAATATAAAAGAGTTATGGATGATCATTATGGTTGACAAAATTATGAAGAATTCAAGTAAGGTTAGAGATTACATAAAAAGAAAGCAAGAATACCTAAAAAATAATGAATTGATTGATGATAGTGAATTTAAAAGACTATTTTGATGAGACTGAAAATATTGAAAATGAGAAATAAATCAGAAATGATTATGATACTGTTATTTGTATACGGCGTACGAAATTTTAAAGAAAATGAATTATTTTGAAGTACTAATAAAAACTAGTTTGAAAGAATCCGAAAGCTGAGATTGACGATATGTTAAGTTGCCAATGTGACAGCTAGATTGAGATTGGATATATGTATCAAAAAACGATATAGATAAAAAATTTGATATACCTAGAGAAAGATGATTGAAGGAATATACCTCAATAAACAGTGATAGTCCTTTATGATTTAAAATAATGGAAATAGCATATATAAAAAAAGAGCTCATGGATCGTGATGATGATATTTATAAAGAGTTTTTAAAAACGGGGGATATAATATTAACATGAGAGAGACTTCACTATTTAGAATGATATAATACAGTATTTGCATTAAGTACTTTAATATGAGATAATAATATAATTAACCGGAATGCTAGGGAAATAAAAGATAGATATGTAGATATTGTATTTGATAATTTTCAAAAATGATTAATTGTGAACTTGTCGGTAAAAAAGCGATGAAATGGAAGCAAAGAAGTAAAATTAAGTAGATATTGAGGTGTTTCGTCACAAATTTTAGAAAAAAATATGAAGATAATTAGTAAAGATAAAACTATTTTAGGTATAGAATCTGCTTTTATTCAAAATGATGATAACATGTATGAATTGAGAAAAAAAGATGAACGTGGTAAGGAAATGTTGGAAGATGTAATAGATGTAGATGGTGAAAAACATGCTATTTTTTATAAAAGCCATGCTTATTCACTTGCAAGATGTTATGTTGATAAAAGTAGTTGAGAAAAAAGAGTTTGGATTGTTAATCCACGGCATACTTGAATAAAGTTTGATATAAGTTTTGAAAGTGCTAAAAAAATATTTGACTGGACAGTATCGTATATAGATATTGATAAATTATTCCGTTAATTGATTTTAATAAATTTTAAATTTCTTCGGTATTGATAACTTCTAATTGCTCAACATATTCAGCTTCGTAATAATGACTTCCAGCAGCTCAATCTACAGAATAAACTTTTCATTGGAAAGTAACTATATCTCAAGCGTTAATTTCACTGAGGAATCATTCCCACATTCATTGTGTTAAAAATATATAGTCTGTGTGATCTTCATAACTTCATCTTAAAACTAGAGTTCATTCATTAATCTCTTTTTCAAATCAGTCATCAGCTCAAAGAATTGTATAATTTTCGGGTCAAACTTCTTCTACAAGTTGTCAATTTACATAGTCTTGCATATCGATAACATTTCACTCTTCATCATAAGTAATCCAAGTTCACTGTTTCATTTCATCTACATAAGTTCATACTTCTCTGACAGTTCAGTCATCATAGTAAGAAACAAAATCCTCAGTTTTAGGTGGTTCAATACCGAAATATTCATAAGCTCTTTCCTCATAAGTTTTTCTGTTTGCATCTCCATAATCAGTAAAGTGCTCCCAATAATCTCTCTGTTGCCAAACTGCGAAAGCTTTAGTAGAGAAAATTGATTTAACATCCTCATCTAATTTTCATCCATCAAATTCAGGATTATAATCTTCAATTAAGAAATTACCTTCATAATTTTCAACTGCTTGTACACTTACTAAATTAAATCACTTATCAGATCAATGAATTTCCATAGCTAATGGAGCTATTTTGTAACAAGTATTTCTTAAACTTTTTCAGTCTTCTGCAGGTACGAATCCCATCACTTCATCTACTCAGTAGTACATTAGATTTCATTCTCTACTTACTCATGTTCATAGTATTGCAAAATTAGCGAAAGCTTGTCATTCGTCACAAGGTAGAGCTTCAGCAGCTAGTTCTAATAATCTATCATTTGTTAGTTGAGGAACAACTGAGTCTTCACCAACCTTAGGTTCACAACCTCGTAGATTTAGACAGAAAATAGATAAAAGTCAGATTAAAAACAATTTTTTCATTTGAAATTATTTAATAAATAAAATTCTATAGTTACTAATATTTAAATTAATTTACATTACAAGTATTAATCAGATTTTTCTTCAACACTTCAAATTAACTCTGCGATTTCTTTTCAGCTTTTTGTAGGTACAAATCCGATAACATCTCATTTACAGTATGCTTTATACCATTGCGGGAATCTTTGAATATTTTTTTCTCAATAGTTTGAAATACAGATAATTTTACATGTATAATTGAGCTTTAAATATTGCCAAAGAAAATCATCTCATAATGGTTGTTCTCTTCATTCCCAAAAGAAAAAATTATCCAAAATTATGAAATCTCAATTCTTAATTTCTGTCAGATATGGAATTGGATTATCAATATTTTTGGTAATGGGGCAGGAGAGTTGCGGTAAAAGTTCCTTTAATTCATGATAAATACTTTCTCAATAGATATCATCAAATATCCAGCAATTAGTCATCTATACAATTAATATAAATCAGATTTTTGATAATTATTTTTTTACCTAAAGCAAATAAAAAAGACCTCCATGAGGAAGGTCTTTTATTTAACTAATAACTATATTAGTAAGCAAATTGATAGTTCCTATTTTCGTTTCCATTCTCAACAGATGCTGCTACTAATTTCATAGTATCAGGATTTACTATATATAATATTTTGATTTCAGTATCATCTTGTAATGTAACTTCTGTATCAGTGTAAATCATTCCATCTTCGATTCCAGAGCTAACAACTTTTCTAGAAGCCATAGTAGCATGTTCTGGCAATAATAATGAGTGAGAAAGGTCTTCTGGATAAGTATATTCTCCAGAATCAGATTCTTCTGTGTTAAAATTATACACAGTATAAGTATAGGATGTAGGGAAGTTATTATCGATAATTTCTTCTAATTCTTCATTTGTTAGAGAGATAGATCCTTCATTAGTTGGACATTCTCCTCTGAGATAAGCCCATTCTTCGCATACAGTTCCATCTGGTAATTCGCAAAGAGCGTATTGGTTTCATTCTTCATCTGTTTGTGGTATTAAAGTTCCACCATTATCAGTACAGTAAACTGATGCTGGATTTGCGATTTCTACATTTTCTTTGTCGCATCCAGTCAAAGCTAAACATGCTATAGCTAATATAGCGATAAGTCCAAGTGTTTTTTTCATAATAAAATATTTATATGGATAAAAAGTTGCATTTGATATACGGAATCCTGACATAATTTCAAGAGTTAATTTGAATTTCGGGCAAAAATATGGGAATAAATTAATCAATTAAAAAAGACCTTCTTAATGAAGGTCTTTTTGTGGTATTTAATATTAACCAAATCCGTTAGTTAAAACTTCCCATTCTCCAGCTGCATTTTTACCTAATGTCCAACCCCATCATACGATATTGGTATTAGGTTCAAAAGCTCAAGCCATTTGTACATCTTGTTCTGGAACAAAGAAATTTGATGTGAATACAACACATTCTGAAACACTAGGATTTAGATTTTGACAATATGGGAGGTTGTCAGCGGATATCTCATCTCAAGCATAGAATATTTCCTGCATTTCAACACTTACTTCCCATTCATTATTAACTGTATGCATAATAGCGTCTACTGCAGCTTGTAAATCTTCATGTGAGAAAACTTCAGAAGATCCATTCCAATCAACTTTATATTCTACATTATCGATAAATTCATCTTCGGAGATTGTATTATAAAAAATTTCTCCTGGTTGACATTCGTTTCTGAAATATGACCATTCTTCACAGTAACTTCCATCTTCAAACATACAAATTCATGAACCTTCCTCTAGTACTAGAGTTCCTCACTGTTCTTCACAGTAAACTGATGCAGGATTTGCGATTTCTACATTTTCCTCTCAAGGATTTTCTACAGGAGCAGCAGTCTTATTACATCCTGTTAGAGTTAAAACTGAAATTGCTAGTAAAGCAATAAGTCAGAGCATCTTTTTCATAATAGAAAATATTTATAAAATAAAATGATAATCAATTTGATATAAGTAAATAGCGTAATTTTTCAAGAGGATAATTTGATTTTATTCAGATTTTTTCATTTGAAATTTAGTATCTAAATCCTACAATCCCTCTACAGATAATTTTTACTCTAAATATTAAAAATTATAAAATATGAATGGAGCATGTAGTTCGAAAACTGAACTGAGACAAATGCATAGTTCGTTGAAACTTATATTAACTGTCATATTTATTGTAGCTTTATTGATTAGTAATGTAATTTCATGAAGACAAATTCTGTTGCCATTTTGAATTGCGATGACGTGAGGGATAATAATATTTCCTATCACGTATATTTTGTCAGATGTTTTTAGTGAAGTTTACGGATATAGATGGAGTAGAATCACTTGTTATATGGGATTTGCTTGTAATTTGGTAATGTCTCTGACTTTCATGGCTGTTATTAATATGAAAGCACCGGAATATTTTGTAAATGTTGAAGCGTACTCATTGGCTTTGTGAAGTACGTGGAGGGTACTGTGTGCAAGTCTATTGGCTTATGTGGTTTGAGATTTTGTAAATGATAAAATATTCCAAAAAATGAAATTAAAACATCCGCATGATAATAAATGATTTGGATGGAGGGCTATATTATCCTCTTTGGCATGAGAAACTATAGATAGTTGAATATTTATACCTCTTGCATTTATTGGCACAATGCCAATGTCTACTTTAGCTACAATGATAATAATACAAGTGGTCATAAAAGTAATTTATGAAATAATCATATTACCATTTACAGTATTCGTGACGAAAAAAATCCAAGTATATGAAGATAAATATAGACTTAATTAATAATTTTGTTCTTTTAACATAGTTTCAGGTCGATTCGTATAAGAGATTCTTTGATCCAATTTCTTAATTTCTTCAATATCTTCTCCATTTAATTCGAAATCAAAGACTTCAAAATTCTCTTTCATTCTTTCAATGTGAGATGATTTGGGGATAACTATTACATTATTCTGAATAAAAAATCTGAGCATGATTTGGGCGACTGTTTTATTATATTTTTCCGCAATTTTTATTAACGTTTCATTTTCAAATAATCAAAATCTTCCAGCTCATAAAGGACTTCGAGATTCGTGAATACAATCATATTTTTTCAAAAACTCATGCATCTTTCATTGTTGCCACATAATGTGAGTTTCAATCTGATCTATTACTGGTTTAATTTCACAGTTATTATAAATTTCCAAAAATTGTTCTTCATTAAAATTTGATAATCCGATAGCTCTACATTTTCACTGTTTATAAGCTGTTTCCAGTGCTTTATAAATGCTAAGATTATCTCACTTTGGCCAGTGAATTAAAATTAAATCAAAATAATCGTATCAGAATTTTTGTAATGATATATCGATTCATTTTATGGTATTTTCATAACCTTTAGTAATCAGTTTGGTAGTTACAAAAAAATCTTTTCTATTTATTCATGATGCTCTAATAGCCTGTCATACTCATCTTTCATTTTCATAATATTGGGCGGTATCTATTAATCTATATCAGATATTTATCGCATTCAAAACCACATCTTTTGCTTCATTTTGAGCTACTTTATAAACTCAAAATCACAGCATTGGCATTTGTATTCAGTTGTTGAGAGTTATGTATTCCATATTATTTACAATAATTATGTGTTATTACACTCTTAAAATTACAAGAACCACCACAAGAATCTTCTTCAATGTTGAGCATAATGCATGATTCATAGCTAAATAGATAGTACCATCCTGCTATTATTAATAAAGCGAGTACGATAGCAATAATACCTATTGTGGTTCGTTTTTTATTGTTCATTATTTTTTTAATTTTTCTAAATCACGCAATAAGTGTGTAAGTACTTTTTCATCTTGATTAAATCTTTTCTCCTCTGATGTGTTATCATTTCCAGAAGTTGCAAAAGATATATGTGGATTATGATTATCTCGATGAAGAGCTATATATACATTTTCATATGCTATTCATAAAAAATCCTTTTCCTGAGATTTGATAGAAAAGCCACATCTATGTTTCTTGATTAAATCAACTAATTTTTTACTGTAATCATAATTACAAAATTCCATTAATTCTGATTCTATTTCATGCATTACATTTAAAAGTGATTTTGGTGCGCTCATGTCCAATATTAAAAAATAAAATTATTGTAATCAGAATTTTTTTCTTAAATAATTTGCTAATTCTTCATATTTTTTCTGTTCCTCATATCACGCAAACTTCCATGAATAACTAATCATATCTACAACGCTTTGATATATTTTTTTAGATTGTTCTGGCTCTAATTTTCTAGCGTCTGGATAATCAGCTCTTAATTTCTTGGCATAATCTGCACTAATTTTTTGATATTTTTCAGGCAAATCTCACCAAGTAGAGGTAAGCACAGCTATTACAGCATTTACGGCTTTTAAGGTTCTGATTTTTTCTATTTCTTCTTTATTACTTAATCTATCATAGTTTTTTTGTGCTTTGGTTTTACTGTAATCTTTTGTGAAAAGAGTTAGCTTTCACACTCATTTAAAATGTTGTTTCCAGTATTTATCAATTTTGCTTATCTGAACTTTTTTTCATGTAGCATTTATCATCTCATTATTTCACATATAGAAACCTACATGTGTAATTTCGTTCTTTGATTCGTAAGTATTTTTGTAAAAAATCAGATCTCAGATTTCAGCTTGTGATAAATCTGTGTGCATATTTCCAGTGGATGAAAATTGTTCTCATTGCATTGCAGAATTTCTTTCTACGGTTATTCATACATTTTCCAAAATTACTTGAACAAATCTGCTACAATCTGTGGGATCTCCTGGTAAATCTCAATTTCATCAAAACATATATGGACTATCAATGAAAAGCTTCGCTATGTTGATTATTAAATTACGATCTTCAGCAGTTATTGTCTTTGCCATACTGATTTTGTTAAATAGTAAAAATTTCAATAATTAAACAATATTTGTATTTTGTAAAAATTCAAGTTACATTTAAAAAATAACTCCTTGAATTTGATTAATATTTCATTATATTATTTATACGCTCGCAAAGTTTTCTTTGTAAATCTTCTTTTTTGATTTGTGCTGGCCTTTGTTGTGATAGCAAAGGTCAGTTTTTTCTATTTTAAATTATTTACTAGAATTGAGAGCTACGCCTAGTGCTCAAGCTGATAATAGAACGAGATAGATCAATAATATAGTTTCTATTCATTGATAATTCATATGGAGTAGGGTAGGTAAGGCTCAGATTAATAATCACATACACAAAAGTCAGAAAGAAAATCATGGTTTATCAGGTATAACTTTTACCATTCCTACAAGTGCGATAGACATAGTAATATTGAATAAAAATATTCCTATAAATCAGCAGACTGGATACATTTCTCAGAGTAATAGGAATGGTAATGATAACAAAAGGGAACTAACTCAAATCTTTAACCATCACCATTTATCTGCGAAAAATCATCATAGAGCCTTTCAGAATTCCAGACAAACTACAAAGCTGATTGAAAGTAGTGCTCAAGTTTTTCGTGAGTAACTAACTAAGAATCCTACAAATGAACGAATAATTATACATATACTCAAAAGTGAGATAATTATGATTACAGGTAATTTCCAATCATATTTTTTCAGACTTTCTTTTTTTGCATGTTCTTTGATTTTTTTGTAAGGCAAGAAATCCTTTGAACTTCGAATCATAGTAATTAATCAAATTCATAGTAATGCTAGTCATTCTCGGCAATAGAAATTTCCAGCTTTTCATAGTAAAGTTCATAGAATTAATCCTATTCCTCACGGAGCGACAAAAATTCATGGTTCTCTAGCTTTTCATGGATTAAGAGCTAAAGTTAAAATTCATCATCAAATATGGAAACATGCATTTCCAAGTCATAGGAAAATCATTGATAATATTGGATATGTTGCTAGTATGCAAACTCAAATTCAAACTAATACACATCCGATATATGAAATACTTTGAGAATATCCAGTTTTATCTGCGAAAATTCATAAGAATAATTGTAATCAAAAAGCCAATATGTTATAAATCAGAACTCATTGAATAAAAGTTTCAGTAGAAAGTAAAGCTAAATGCCATACAGAAAATATTGTAGTAGCGCAGCAAAAATCTACCACCATATGCGAGAAACTTCGAGAGGAGAGAATAGATATATATTTTCACTTTGAAAGCATAACAAAAATTTGATTAAATATATGTCTTGAATATTTAATTGTATAAAAAAATCAAAACATTATATACTAGATAATTTATATTTTTATAAATCCAAACTATGAAAAAAATCTGACTTTTTTTTCTTTCAGTGATTGCAATCTTATCATTTTGAGTAACTTTCGCGGATGTGATTCCTGATAATGCACATTATGTGAATAGATGTGTAAAACTTCAAAACGTTGAGATTGATAATTATAGAGTTATTGTCGAAAATGATACGGTTACTTATCGAGATGTTTATGAACCACAGGCAGGAGAGTGTCTGATGCAACATTATAAATTCTGAGAATCTAGACAGTATTTGCTCGATAAATCCATAGATATCGAAGAAATCACAAAAGAAAATATTCAGGATATGGCTATCCAAATATGAAATTTGGATGTGAATTGATGGTATGTGGACAATTCAAATCCATTATCCGATGAAAATTTTACGTATAAAATTGTAAAAGAGGGAGATAGTTATGCATTGGAGATATTCGAAAGTGAACAAGGTATCGAATTGGTAAATGATAATAGACTCATAAATTTCTGAATTGCATGGATTTTGACAATTCTAATTGAAACTATAGTCCTTTTTGCTATTGCAAAATTATTCCGAAAGAAAGATCAGATTTCTAATTGAAGATTAATTTTTGTTTGAATCTTAGCATCGACTATTACCCTTCCATTATTACGATTTGTTCTACCAATGTTTATTAAGAATTGAGTAGAATATACGGTAATTTGAGAATTATTGGTAACACTTGTAGAAATATTTATCATAAAATACTGACTAAAAATTTCACGATGGAAAGCTATAGTATTAAGTATTGTTTGTAATTTATGTTCTTATCTGCTGTGATTATTATTTCTATAATATATCTAGATATCAATTTTTAATTGACTTTTCGATTAATTTTTGTATATATAAAGTGTGTAAAATAAAAAGTTAGTTTATTTAAACGTTAAACAAAAAGACGATGAAAGTATTAATTATCCTTAAACCAGATTGCCTTGAAAAAGGTTTAGAGACTGAAGTTAAAAACAGATTTCAGTCTGATGGTTACACTATTGTGGCTGAAAGAAGAATTGAGAAGGTCTCTCCTGAAGAACTTGAGGCTCACTACAATACCTTGGGTAGACTCAGGGAACGTCTTACGGAGGCAAAGGGTGCCGAATTCGCCGCACAAGTAATTGAATCTACATTTGATTACATGAGCCGTGGTCCAATCATACCTTTGGTCCTCGAGAAAGATGGAGATGATGAAGAAGTCGTTGCTACACTTAGGAATGATGTCATCGGAGCAACCAGACCTTGGCAAGCCAAGGAAGGAACCATTCGTGAAATGTATGGAAACAAAGATCCTGAACATGAACCTATCGAAAATGTGGTTCACTGCTCGGGTAATGCCGAAGAAGCATACGCTGAAGTGGCACTTTGGTTCCCTGAACTGGCGTAATGGTTATTCATAGATTACTAATTCTTGAAAATGGGAGGAGCGGACATTTTGTTGGCTCCTTTTTTGAAATTATTTAAGTCATGTATGGATAGGTTTGGGTTTTATTTGATTGTATTTAGTTGAATGATGGGGAAGTGGTTGATGTTTTAAGGTCGTTTATATCAGAAAAGGGAAGATAAGAATGCAGATATCTTAATCTTCCCCTTTAAATTAATTTCAACCTTGTCATCAGTTTTATTGCGACGATTTGATGTCTATTTGATTTACAAAACGAATTATATCTAAATTGTCTATAAACTATCTTTCATACTAAAACACATTATTCATATAAAGATGTAAAAGTATTATCATTCGTACGTACATTTTAAGTTTCGTACTTTATCACAGTAAAAATAATAACCAAGATTATCAGCCTGACATCCTTCATATATAGAACATTTATGTGAATTATCAAGATTAACATTTCAAAGAAACTCCATACAAATACTATCGTTTGCTCCTTCATGATGTCGATTGACATAACTGTTTTCTTGTCTTGCAAAAACATCTTTTTTACATGTTCAATAATATCCATCATAAGCTTCGCCATAATATATAATCCCGTTATTTAACTTTTTCCTTTCAAAAGATATATCTGTAGTCTCAGTACCTACCCATCATCTTCGCCAATTTTGTATACATGTACCACCACTTCGTATATATTCGTATCGATCATAAAGTGGGTATGTTAACGGTCTTCCCTCACAACTAGGGTAGTCATATTGTGAGAAGTTTGTAATACTTCGAGATCAATTATTACAAGTTGCTGTTTTCTTTACCTCATCACACACATTTTCATCTCTTGTACATATTGGCTCATCATTTGAATAACACGTTTCTGTACCTCAATTTGGTACAGTTCTATTTCTACAAGGTGATTGACAACTAGTAGTTGTAGGGGGATCTGGATTAGGTATGTTATTAGAACATAGATTGTTATTTATATCACCTGGCAATAATATGTAACCTCATGTTGCCCGCCAACCGTCTATATTTGAACCTGCTTTAATTTCATCTATACTACTAATATCTGGAGATGAAATAGAAATTGTCTGTCATGTTGAATTAAATTTTTCAGTATTGTCATCATCATCAAACAGTGTTACACCTTTAAAATTTACATTGTCATAATTCCATGAAACATCTTTATCTACTTTCACTGTAAGAACTGACGATGAGCTACACCAATTAAATACCGCTGTTGGTATATTTGCATAACAAACATCTGTAGAACTTCCACTACAAGTCCATTTCCAACATACTTGTTCATCACCACATCTTACTGCTGTAACTGTTGATGCAGTACCACCACTACAAAGATTTGAAGTCGGCTTAGAACTCGTTCTATTTCCAGTAGCGGTTCAACATTTACCAGCGACAGCTTCTGCACTACAGTTACCCAATACATTAGAATGAGATGTATCCCGACACTTCCATGTATAATTAGTAGATCATGTTGCAAAATCTGAAGGTATTCATTGCTTACATTCAAATTTAGTCGTTGCACAAGCATCTATCATCTCACATTTTTTCACAGATCATCCATGATAAACTTGATTATTAGCACACTTAGTGGAACAACTTTGTGTTACTCAATTATATGTACATTTTCGGAAATATTGACCCTTATACCATTCCGTTGTAGTATAATCAGAAGGAGATCCATAATTACATTCTCATGGATTCGTACTCGTATTACAGATTGCCTCTGCGCTACAGTTATCTCATGAGTTATAGTGAGTTTCACACTTATATTGACATACTCATGGTGTTCAAGACTCAATCTTAGTCCATGTTTTTATACTTCATTCATACATATATGTATTATCTCATGTTGCTGCAACATGTGATGATGGTAGTGATCCACTACAACTTTGCTGTGTATTTCCAATGATTGCATAATATGTCTTATTTCATGTTAATTCTATATCTCATCATACTGCAATTTCTCCAGTTGATGCTCTTGGATTCGTACTCCATCATAATTGTCTATATAGTCCTCAAGGTGTAATTGTTGCACCAGTTACACTACATTTGGTATTACGATTTAATATAGTACATATCTTAGTTTTAGGATCTATTACACTATTAGTTTCGTTATCATCAAATGTAACTTGTGGTGTCATATATGTTATAGCATAATATGTAGCATTCCCAGTTAGTGTTATCGAATCTTTTTCTCTGACACTAGCACCTTTGGCATCCTTATCAGTACTCCATCCATCACAATCAAATCCAGCTCTAGTGATAGTTGGTGCTGTTACTGTTGGATCTGGACAATCTGTAGTCGATCTACAATATCCCGTACCTATTAAACTTGGGCTTCATATACTATCAGCTCAGTTTTTCTCAAATGTTGCTTTATATTGCTTATAACATTCTGTTACGTTGGTAGCTCATATGGCACTTATTGTTCAGCTAGGACATAGAGTACAAGTTGCAGTCGTAGCAGTATTTTGGTATATATTATCCAAATTAGTGCTCCATGCTGGTGCGTAATATCATCCAGTACATGTAGCCGTGGCCATTTCTATACTACATCTTGTGTCTGTATTCCATATTTTACATGTTCTTGATGTTGGGCTTACTGATGCTACTCACACTCCTTTATTAAACGTTCATGTTATTGTCTTATATGTGATAGCATAATATGTAATATCTCTAGTTAGTGTGATTATGTTATCTGGCTCTATGCTAGCACCTGTCGCACTACTATTTGTATTCCATCATATGACAGTACCTGTATTTCTCGTGATACTTGGCGCTTTCACTGTTGGATTTGGACAATCTGTAGTCGATCTACAATATCCCGTACCTATTAAACTTGGGCTTCATATGCTATCAGCTCAGTTTTTCTCAAATGTTGCTGTATATTGCTTGTAACATCATGTTACGCTAGCAGCTCATGTGGCACTTGTTGTTCAACCTGGACATTCTTTACATGAGGATGAATCCTTCTTATAGTATCATGCCTCACATGTCCATTGACATGATCATAGATTCGTATTGTAGTCTCGATCTTTATTAGGTTCACTATTAGGATAAACTGATGATCATCTTATTACACCTTCTCATGTTGGATCTATTCATCAACAACTTTTCTGGTTACTACTTATGAGTGCATAGTATGTCTTGTCTCATGTTAATGTTATATTTTGATTAGGTCATATTTCAGCATCTCATTTACAATTGTTTTTTATTCACCATCATACAAAAGTATAATTATTTGGAGGTGTAACTGATGGGGTATCAACTTCACATCCTTCATCTGCATTTTGACAACTCCACAAAGTTCAAGTACAGCTTTTTTCGTTTGAAGAGATTGATATGCTTTCTGCTTGACAAGAACTAAATGTTGCTGTGTGTGTTACCTCCTTTTTTGTGATTGCATAATATATAATATCATCACTTAATGTTATTTTTCATCATACCGACACATCAGCAATTGTGGCATTACTATTTGTACTCCATCATACTGTAGTATATCAATTTTTTGGTGTAATATTAGCACCTGTGACACTACAGTTTGTAGCACTATTCCATATCTGACATGTTTTTGTTGAAGGAGTTACTGTGCTTGCACAGTTGGCATCAAATGTAACCTTTGAAGTTTTGTATGTTATTGCATAATATGTAACATTATTACTTAGTGTTATCGTTCATCATGATGATACACTTGCAGTTTGAGCTCCACTATTTGTGCTCCATCATATGACCGTACCATCAATTCTCGTGATGCCTGGTGCTGTTATTGTACAGCTAGATCATGTGGTTGTACAGCTTATATTTACATCATTTGTTGATCATCATATACTTGTGGCTCCATTTCTCTTAAATGTTGCTGTATACGTTATTCTACATCATTTTGTTTCATCACATACTCTACCACCATTACATTTATATGAACATTCGTCCGTCCTAGAATCACCCGTAACACACACTCGTTTTTTTGTTAGCCTTGATGGGATAAACGCAGTTCCATCCCATGTCTGTATAAAGCCACTAACCACCCATGTTGAGCCTGTTGGCGCTGTTCCACAGTCTACAATTTGTGTCTTTGGATTACATATTCTGTTCTCCTCATCTACTACGTAATAATCATCCTTACACGTCCATTCACATGGTCATAATATTACACTTGTATTTTCTACATAGTGCCAGTCTGTATTTGTTTGTGTTGTCTGATTATCTCACTTTCTTGTATTCGCTCCTGGTGTTTTACCCGTACATAAGCGTCATGAAATATCTTTACATCATGTATTTCCATCACAGATTTTACCATCATTACATATGAATCAACATTCTGTTGTGTCAGTGGTTGAAGTGACACACGTATTTGAGTGACTTGATGGAGTAAAATTTCCGTTCCATGTCTGCTTGAATGTACCTACTACCCAACTTGCATCATCTGGTAGTCCTGTACAGTTTTCGGTTTTATCTTTATACCAAACGCAACCCGTATTTTGTCCTCCGTTTCGACATTCCCATGTATATCTTGTATTTGTATCATTTTTATTTTCAACACTTCAAGGATTACATTTATAATAAAAATCTCCACATTGAGGTGCTGTATATTCACTACATGGTACATTACCTCATCCAAATGCTCATGAACATGTCCATGTCCATCATGTAGTTGATTGAGATTTTCATACCATTATTCACGCTTCACATCACGTATACTCATCATCATGTTTTGCTGAACATTTTCATGTTATTGGTTGCTGCCTAGGTATACAATGCATACTGTATCCAAACCTCTCATATCCATCTGCACACTTCCATTCACATGCTCATAATGTAGCATTTGTATCTTCTATAAAGTTCCATCATGTATTTGAATCTGGATTCTCTGATCATTTTACTGTATTATTTCCTGGATCTGTTCATCGACATTGTGGATCAAACCCAATAGATCCATCTCATCTACATAACCGTAATTGATAGTGTACATTATTGTGGTCAATAGTTCTATTCACAATATTTGGCATGAATAAAATATTAAATGTATACTCACATCATATTCTAAAATTGGAACCATAACATTTGTTTGTAGATTGATATGTACCCTGACTACTAGTTTTACTTCCATTTGTGATAGTAAATGAATCGCTCATCCGATTCCATGTCGACGTCATACCATATTTTCCACTTCCATTAAATATTGGAAGAGTTATTGTTATATTCTCAGGAATGGTTTCACCTAAAGAAAAGCTAATTTTCTCTGTAAATGTTTCGGAATTATTCCACCTTCATTCACGATTTACGTAAACACATAAATTCTTTACTTCCATACAATTCATAGTATCTCAATTCCTTACATATCCACCACTACATGTCCATTGACATGCTCATAATGTAGCATATTGATTTTGTACATATGTCCATCATTTATTTGATGTTGGATTTTCTGATCATTGCCTAGTATTGTTTCCTGGAGGTGTACCTGTACATACATATCTCTCTCACTCCTTTACTAGTGTAAATCTATATACTTCATTTCATTGTTTTGATTCCCAATATCCAGCACCATTACTAAATGCTAGGTTTATATTCGTTGTAGATCCATTTACTACCATTCCCCAAAGTCCATAATAACCATCGTTGTTATATTGTTCATTTGCATTTAACGTTTTTGATGATGTCTGCCCATTTCTATTTACCGAAAATTCAATACTATCTATAGGTAGAGGCACATAAGTGTTTGTTCCTAAATCTTTAATCTTAAGATCAAACTCTAAGTGGGTATCTGTTGGAATACCATATGACCAATAAATTGTATAATTATGATAATGTAGCTGCGGTATATTAAATGTAACTGTATTATCTCAAATATGTGGCTTAAATGTTTCTTCGTCTGAAGGTTGGCAGCTACTATTTGAAGCACAGTCTTGATCTCCGTAAATCAATCTTACTCTATATTCATTTCATGCGATAAAATTGTATGAAGAATTTTCCGTTGTGATAGAATTATTTGCTTTTACATATTTATTATTAAATGTGTAGACAGATTCATCCCATCCTCCACTAAATAATTCAACCTCTTGTGCCCAGATGTCTTGTGATGAATTATTGTTAACTATAAAATTAACATTCACATATGGTTCACAAGCACATTGATTGCTTGTTGCACGATATCATGTTGAAGAACATGATGCACAGCTATTCGATCATGATGCACTATATGTTCATTCTCCACATTTTTGTATTCATTGATCTACTGATCCACTGAATGTATATTTTCATCATCCACACTTGTATCCACATGGACATGATGTACATACTGTTCAGCTAGCTGGTAGGTATTTTCATGTTCCACAGGTAAAATCTTTATACATTGTACATAACGTTTTCGTTCAGTCGTTTCATGGACAGTACCAATAGTAGTACTCTAGTGTCTGACCTGTATCAATACCACGACCTGGAGATCATGTAGTAGTACAGATATTATAATTTTTACCACATTCTCACTTTATTATATCTCCAGTTACACTACATGATTTATTTGTTCATGATCATGATCATTTACAATCCCATGTGTATTCTATGTATGAGTCTTTTACAGTATGACCAGTATTTTCTAAATTTCCCTCTGCACATTCAAAACGCATTTTTCAACATTGACCATTTTCATCTGGTGCACAAGGATTTTCAGGATTATCTGTTGCATGGTATCATGTTGCACATAATCCACTGTCTTTATACGCTGTTTCTCATTGACATTGATTGTCTGTATAATGAAAACTTGTACATTCTTCGTATTGGACACCATCTTTTCTATCACCAGCAGGTATGTTAAACTCACTTCCACATATAGAATCAGTTAAAGTACAACTAGTTGAATAACCTTCATTAACATTAATCTCGAATTTATTTGATCCCATTAAATACCATCTACCCCTGTCACATAGAAGGTCCTTTCAGTCATAACAATTGTTCTGTCAAGCAGACTTACAAGCTTCTGATGGATACCAAAATCTATAATGACCATGCTCTACATCATGATCTCATGTATAACTACAATTTTCATAACAGCTGTCTCAAATTAATGTATAACCTGTATCACAACTATCCAATTTATACTTAATAGTACCTATATTACATTGTCAATCATTAGCAGTATAACCAGTACATGAAATATAGTGTCAATGTGCATCTACTGTTCAAGTCAGATTATACTCATCTCAACATATGTATTGCTGTGTTTCACAAGATGCTATTCTATACGAAGTGTTTTCACCTTCATCTATTGTCTCTCATCCATATTCTAACTGACCATCTTCACATTTAAATTCTCTACCATCACAGGCGTCTGGACACTGTGCCGAACCACTCTTATACCATTTACCAGTTCCACCATGTGCTATCGTCTTTCAATTTAATGAACAGTCTTTATGACATTTACCATCCCCCGCTAAACTATATCCACTATCACATGTATATATACATTGGTTATCTCATATAGGTTCACAACTATCTGCAATAACAGCCTCAAATACGACATTAATATATGATTCTGGCTGTAAATTTGAACAATGTGTAGCATGAGGTTCTGTATCCAAACCTCATGTATAACAATATCCACTATTAGATGCTATATCGTCTTCAATATCACTAACCTCGAACAATTCCTGGCATTCTTCCGATTTATCTAGAAGTTTGAGTCAGTCCTTTGTACATCATACTAAACATCCACTCCATACTCATTGAAGTCACACATTATTTACTGTACAATCTTCTTCTTGTCTTATCTCTCCAACACGAACAACTCCATTTGATGCTACTCCTCCACCTGTCGCTTGCATATTTATTCACAATCAGTTATTTGTGTTTAGATAGAATGCATTAGGTGAATTAGGTGAAAATTCGCCCTCTTGTGTATTTGAAAATACAAAAACATTTTCTTTCGACGTATTTACATTGTTTCAGGCAATAATTGTATTAGACATCTTAGCAGTGTTATCTTTTCATCACAATATCCATAAATTAGAGTCATTACTAGTACTATTTCCACTTCCTCATATGATTACATTTTGACTATCTCATCCAATTGTGTTTCTTACTCATCATACTATTACCGCTGGTACTTCTCTTTGATCTACTTCTGACAAAGTATTCCCCGATCATCCCAAAATCGTAGCATTATCATTTCATCCACTTATCACATTACCTCTTCACCCAATAAGTGTGATATTGGTTGATTGTACTTTATTCTCTCATCATCATAGTATGTTGGAGTTTTCATTGACTCATATTTTGTTATAATCTGTATTTATAATGTAGGAATTATCGTAAGCCATAGAAAAATCCTCTACAGCTACTTTACTTCATGAGATATAGAAATCAGGATTATTATAATCTCCACTCATAAACATTTCACTTATTATTTTACTTTGGTCTTGATTATCCACAAAATAAGCATGATATACCACTTCTCTTTTGTTCTCTATTCATGTATACGCTAACGTGAATGATCATCACTCATCTCATGATACTTTAGGTATACCTAAAAATGTTATCACTCAAAAATAAATGACACCTCATAGTAAAACTAATAAACTAGCCATTATATGTTTATTCCCATTCCTACTGGGATTATGGCTGTTTGATTTCCGTGTTGGTTGCATGTATTTGCATATAGTTTATAAAATACTCCTAATTATATCCAAAACTTCTTTTTTTGTCAAAATTTAGCCAGAATTTCTCCTTTATTCTTAAATAATTATTTGACATTTAGAAATAAATATGTATAATTATATTATATAAATATTTTATTATATAAAATATGCTATGGATAATAAATCTCTCACATTTGATTCAAAGATTAAAGAATTACAAGAGAAGAAATCTAACTTAGATAAATCTATTTTAGAATTTCAGAAACAGGAAAATCAAGAAAGAATCGATGAAATATTGTGTGGCCCAGTTGTTGGATGAGAAGAAAAAGAAGCCCTTAATAAGGCGAGAGAATATCGAGCAAAGAAAAAAGAAATAGAAAGTAAAATAAAAGAAATACCAGAAGATGCAGATAAAACAATCAAAGAGATAGATGAAAAGATAGCAGAATGTGAAGCAAGAAGAGCAAGAGTAATGTGACTTGAGCCATATAGAGAGACAGAAGAGTGAATCTTTAAAATTTTATGAGAAGATAAAATTTATCAATATGCAGTTGGAGTTAATGATGTAGAGCTTATAGAAAAGCTAAAAACTAGGAGACTAACGGAAGCAGAATATCAAGAAGCTTTAGAAAAATATCCAGCATATATGGAAAGTTTTTATAGTGAATTATTTCCAGAAAATAAGAAAACAGAATTAGATAATCAAGAGAATGATGGTTCAGAATGAGGAGATTTAAGTTGAAAAGGTTCAGAATGAGAAGGTGTAAATAATGGTATAAATGAAGAATCCGCGTCTCAATCAGATAGTAATGATGAAACTCCCAAGAAAAGGAAGGTAACAATTGAAAGATCAAGAAATAGTTTAAATAGATTAAATGTGGATTATGATATTATAGACAAGGTTATTTTGCCTACAAAATGAAAAGGGCCTAGGATAAATAGATCAGGATCGATTGCAAAAAGATCTAAAGATGTAGAGACTGAGTATGAAAATAAAATTGGTATTCTATTTGATAAAGTATTAACGCAAGAACATTGATTTAAACCAGAAGATTATAAAGTTATAGCATGACAAGAGCCTAAGCGTATGGTCAGACAGACAACTTATGTTGTTGTATCAATTCCAAGTCAGGAGAAAATGATTATTCTGAATAATGGTTATTGAGAAGCTGCATTTCTTTGTGATATATTGTTTGATTTAAAAACATTAACAACTCTTTCTAAAGATGAGCTGTTAAAAGATAAAGAGTTTTGAAATCATATAAGGAAACTGAAATTTGAGAATGAAGAGGATTGGGTAAATAAAATATTGCAATGGCTTGGGAAAGATTTAAGTGCTCAATCGCAAGAAAAACCTGAATTAATAACTGAGCAAAAAGATGGAATTATAAAAATAGATATAGAAGGGAAAAATAAATCAGATGAAAAAGAAGGGAAAGAGACTATAGAAAAAAGAAAAGCACAGCCAAGTGAATTGTTCTTTAGCTTTGAAAAGTATTTAAAATTTTTCTTAGGCATTGATGATTTAAAAGGTGTATCTGAAACTCAAATACAGTCTGTAATAGATTTATTAAAAAAGCCTAATGAATATGAAGGTTTTTGTAATGTTTGTAAAAAAGAATATTTAAATGATACTGAATGTGTGTTCCCTGGTAGTTTATCTGACTTTATAAATGAGATATGTCCCGTGGATATAACTGAAAGGCAGTTTATAATGATATTACAGTCAAATCATATGGAAAAGGAAGAGTTTGAAAGGATGTTTAATGCTACTGTTAATAAAGGATCAATTACGAGGTGAGAATCTTTTGGATTTAAGCCATTTTGGTCCAAGGATTTTTTTAATAGCAGGAATATAGATAGTAAATTGAAAGATGAGATTATGGGTTTATATGTTAGAAAAAAGGATATGAAAAATTGGCTAAGATATAATAATATTGATCCAGGGTGAAAAGTCGGTAGGGCTAATTTTAAGCATGTTAATACTGATATACTGAATCTAGAGATGAGGATTATAGATACCACTTATCCTCATTTAAAAAAGTTTTATATGATGATTTATGGATTATATTCTGTTTTTATGCGTTAAAATACTTGTAGATTGATTTGTATATTATTTAAAAAAGGTAGGAGAAAACCTATCTTTTTTTTAGGAATCACAATAACTTTGGAGTAATATTACTTGACTTTTTACCGTTATTCTATATACTTTAGATAAACAAAAACGAAAATATTATGAAAAAGGAAAGAACGCTCGCTATCGTCTTGCCTAGCTGTATGAGATATATGGCGACAATCTTAGAGAAGATTGAGGAAAAGGCTGATTTGCGAATCGTAAAGTCTGTAACCTTCCAGTTCTCGGCAAAACAAGCCGAGGAATTCTGTGCTATCTTTCACAAGGAAAATCTTGTGAAGGTGCTCTCTTATTCTACGGTAAAGGTGCTATGCCTTGAAGGCGAGAATGCTATCGAAAAATGGCAAAACTTAATGGGACCTGAGGATCCTAATGCGCATGATGCCGAGTGGTGGCAACTTCGGTGTATGCTCGCAGATGGAGCCGCCTATGCAGGTGGGAATCCCGACAACGGATTCTATGGCAGTGAGACTGTGGAGGAAGCAAAACGGGGGCTCGATTTCGTTTTCGGACCGAGAGGTCTGATTCGTCGTTAATCAAATTTAACAACAGGAGTTGGCATTTCTGCCGGCTCCATTTTTTTATTTTCATTCCCTTGCAAAAAAGGGTAGGAATTATACAATGAACTGGTATTTATTTTAGTGGTAAACAATGCTGCATTATTTTCAGTGAAAAGTAGAAAAGAAAGGCTGAATCACATTATTGATTCATGACTTTGTCGGGATTCAGGTTTCTTATGCATGAAGAAAAACTGAGTGAGAATTCTATCTTTTCCCAGTTTATGACGAGAATAGGAGAACTATTCAGTATTATGCATTCGATACATTGGAACAGAAACAGATTTTTGAGCAATTCTTAAAAGTAAATGGAATTTGAAATAAGACAGCATTTCAGCTTGCTCAAACTCCACAAGAGGAACTTTCAAATGCAGTCAAAAATATGGATGTGAAATTCTTTCAATCTATTCCATGAGTATGACCAAAATGAGCAAAAAAAATCTTACTTGAACTTAAAGATTCACTTAATGCGAATGAATTATCATCTCTCGACTTGGATCAGAAGTTATTCAAAGATATCGTGAAATCCATGCGTTGACTATGATATGAAGCGGAGAGTGTAAAGAAAGTTTTGCTTACATACAAAGAGCCAATCACCAAAGAAAAGATGCCAGAAATTATTAAACGAATTATATCACAGCTTTAGAAAATCAGATTATTGTCATATGTTTCAACTCAAAACGATATTAAATACATACTGAACAAGGATAAAATATGCATTGCGAGTAATTTTTTTTATAGCTATGATTTTTGCGATTAGAACGTATGTAAACTATTTAGCTGTGGTGGATTCAATTGAAACAGTGAATGCGAGAACTGCGTCAGTTCAGAATGAAATGGATTACGCTCAGAATTTTCAGAAAAAATATTTGGCTTCAGATTATGGATATCTTTTCCTTGCACATGACAATTCAATGATATTTGATGGAGAGGAGATTATACTTTTCAAATCTTCTGAAGATGTAGAGGAATCGTGATTTAATGCTGATTTAACGCATATTCCATATCGTCCAACAGAGGAAGAACAGAGAAAAATGATGGAACCAATGAAAGCTTGGAATTTATATTTAAGTGAGACTTGGAACAAAATAAAATAAAAATTTACATAATTCTAAATTCTCTAATGCTGACTACATTTTCAATATTCTGGATACTAAATGTGTTTTATCAAGTTATATCCACATTTTTTGTTTATGGAATTCATTTATGTGAATCGTCATACCCAGCATTAATACGTGAGTGAATATGGTTATTATTCCTATTCGTAGTTTTGATTTTGTGATTCAAGAAATTCAAGCCATACTGGAAACATTGGAAAAAAACTTGGATAGCATTTATAATCCTGATTGTGGTTTCAGTGTTATTTTCTCTTTTGAAAGATGTAACGTGGAGTAATATGTTTATAGGAATTAAATACTGATTCCGACGAATGTTTATCCTGATTTCTGCGAGTTTCCTTGGATATGTAATTTCAGAGAAATGGCAAAAATCTAAAATGATTCAAATACTTCCACGAGTTTTAGTCTGAATTGTTTGAGCATGATTTCTGTGGCAATGAGCTAAATTATTGCGACCAGACTTTTTCTATTCTTTGGGATATTGATGATTAAATGATTATACACAGGGAGAAAATCCACCAATATATTATCTAACTTGATTCCAATGAACTTTACGCCGACAGTGATTCTTCTCATGACCAAATAATTACTGATATTTCTTGGTAGCATTTCTACCATTCGTTTGGCGATTTTTTACGAATAAAATCAAGAAAAAAGAAGATACAGTTCTATCAGTTCTCGCTTTAGTAGCGCGAATGGCGTGAATGGTAGCTACACTTTCACGTGCAGTTTTGGTTTGAATGGTTGTAGTTTTTGTAGCTCTATATTGGAAAGAGTTGAAATCAAAAAAGAGATGGTTGCTCCGATGAGGAATCTGACTTTTAGTTGCTTTGGCTGTATTGTCAGTACTCAAACGAGAATCAACGGTTGGACATATTACAAGTAAATTATCCACAATTCCAGAAGTAATTTCTCAGCCATTAGGACATGGACTTGGAAGTTCAGGACCAGCAATTCACTACGAATGAAAATATCTCCCAGAAAATTATTTCTTACAAATCATGCTTGATATTGGAACAGTTTGATTCTTATTCCGGATTTTTTCAATATTATGTTTGTTCTTAATTCAAGGTAAGGTAATGTGATTAAGAAAATGAAAACTGACTAACGAGGAGGAATATCAGCTTCAAGTCTTGTATAAATTACAAATGTGATTTTTCGCTCTATTCGTAATGTGATTATTCTTGCACGTATTTGAGGATAGTATGGTAAATTATTTATTCTTTACGATATACGGAATAGTTCTGGGAAGTCTGAGTATAAAGTTGAAAAAAGATTTATCATGGAAAGAAGTTTTGGAGCAGAATAAAGATATTCATTAAAAATTTAGAATAAAAAAGCTCTCCATTTGGAGAGCTTAATTTTTAAGCTAATTTATTTATTTAATTCTTCATCTGTAGGTAAACGATAATCTTTATAATAATAAGGGTTATCATTCCATGGTTTTTCGTTAAACCAAACATCATATTCGCCAGATTTAAGATTTTCAATTAATGCTTGTTTGTGGAATCAATTTGAATCAATTCTTAGATTATAAGATTGTATTCTTGGTATTAAATTTATTGCTTCAAGTGCTCAACCTACGTTATAGACTGAATATCTTAATTTTCTGAATATGTTTTCATCAATTTTATTGAACTCATCAATTTCTTGGTTGTATAACAATTTATATGCATATAGCATTATGCGATTAGTATCTTTTTCAGAGTAAAGAGGAAACCGAGAAAGAATGTCATCAATTTCTTTATGTTTTACTTCGTTGTATAAGACATATTCTCATCTTGCCATTTCATGAATTAAATCTTCTCTATTTCGCATATTTTCTTCATAAAATTTAGCTAAATTTAATCTTAAATTTTCAGGGAAAAGTTGCATTGCTGAATTTACTGTATTGTCTACGATATCTTGTAAAACAGCAGAAATTAGTACAGCAACGAGACTTCACATATGATTTAAAATATTAGCACTTTTGTAATTCATTTTTATAATAAAATCTACCATATCCCAATCTCATTTATCTGTATAATAAATCAGTAAAACCATACTACCACGAGCGTATCATTGAAGGTATTGTGGGAGTAAATACAAAACTTTATCATTAGGTAAATAATAATCCATAGAAAGAATTTTGTCTAACTCTTGTAAATCAGATTTAATTTCTTCTTCGTTTTCATCCAAATATTCTCTAATTGTTATTTCTTCATCATTTTTTAATTTTCAATTTCTTTCAAAGTTAATAAAATTGCTATCTAAAAATCTTATCAAAGTATCTTTATTCCAAACCCACGTTCCACAGCTGGCAATATCTCAAGAGTAAACCACAATACATTCATCTTGGTTATGCCTCCATCAGATTTTAACGTTTTTGTAATAAATACCACCATTGGAATATATTAATTTATACATAGCATCTAAATCATGCCATAATTCGCTTTTGTTCCGTTTATTTTCATGTAGCTTTAGTTGAATTAGGGCATCTTCATTATCTGAAAGGGGAGTTTGATGCTCACTACGTTGAAATATTGATTCATCCACTTCTGGAATTTTTGAATATTGAATTTTACCGTAAATTATATTTATTATTAATAAGATTAAACAAATTAGCAAAAAGATTCAGATTCATTTTCAGGTTTTCTTTAAAATTCTTATTCATTTTTCACGAGTTTCTCATTTAAGTCTGAACATTACGATATGAAGAGCTAGCATAACTAAAAAACATACTAATGTAATTCATATTCATAATGGCATTAATAATGCCCCTTTACTATCATGGGTATTCCATCAGTAAATGTAGATTGCTACTCATGAAAAGAATATCAACCAAGTGAGAATATAACCAAACATTCACCAAAAACTTTTTTTGGGTTTTTCTGTATTGATGTTTTTGTTTTTCATATTATATAATTATATAGAATAAAAAATTTCTATACATATTATATCCTCCCACACTAATTTGTCAAATATTTGGGGACTTTTTTACGAAACTATTCTTATTCAAAATGGTTAAGCAAGTCAAAAAAATGACCATGCAAATGCATGGTCTTAAAGTGAAAACCTTTATTCTGTTGCTAAAGCAGTAGCTATAGCAAGTATTACAACCGAAGATAGAAGCCCCAAAATAACTAGAGCAATGGCGATTGGCATATACACCAATGCCACATACCAACACCAATTGGTTGATAGTACCACTATACATAGTGCTAATTCAATGGTGTAGATTATTAGATAACACGATATTGTATTAACACCGTACATAGTTTTTATCCTATCTTTCACGTATCTTAAGCAAGCTATCGTGAAAATGGTAAGTAATACTATGGCAATTGCGGTGCTCCACCAAGTAGGGCATAAGGTTGTGAACACGGCAGCAGCAAATAGTATGCAGCTACCTATGAGCTGGGGAAGATTTCCTTTCGTTGTGAATAATTGTACAACGATAACAGCAACCATAAGTATCCATATAATTGCTGACAAAATATGAAAGAGATCCATCGTTTTATGATTTTATTTTGTGATTTTATTTTTTGTGCTACAATAATATGTATATTATATGAAATGTCAATCTTATTAAAAATCTGTTACAAAAAAGGACTCTTTTTCAAGAATCCTTTTATATTATCATATCTAGTTGGCAGATTCTAATACTGAATTAATTAATTCTCCCTCAATATCATTCTGAATATATCTTTCCACAGGTCTTGCTCCATATTGTGGGTCGTAAATCTTTTCAATGATATCTTTCACTTGTTTAGCTGTAAATTTAGGTAATTTGATTCATTCCTTTCATTTCCATGCTTCCAAGAATGTAGCCAACTGCATATTGAATATAGATTTCAAATCTTCTTTGCTCAATGGTTTGAATACGACTTTGTAGTCAATTCTATTCAATAATTCAGGAGTTAAAGAATTTTTAAGCTGATCAATAACTCTATCTTTAACCAATTCAAAGTCTTTTTTATTCATTTCCTTTTCGTCTCCAGTTGCGAATCAAATGCTAACTTGTTTCTTACTGAATTCTTCACTTCCGATATTAGAAGTCATGATTATGATAGTAGATTTGAAGTCAATCAGTCTTCATTTGCTATCTTTTAGTTGTCATTCGTCTAATATCTGTAATAAGATATTTAATACATCAGGTGAAGCCTTTTCAATTTCGTCAAATAAGATTACTGAATAAGGTTTTCTTCTAACAGCTTCAGTCAAACCTCCTCATTCTTCAAATCCTACATATCCAGCAGGAGATCAGATTAATTTACTTACAGAGAACTTTTCCATAAATTCAGACATATCAAATCTAATCATGGCACTTTCGTCTCCGAAGTAATCTTTCGCGATAAG
>Ga0310690_10002043_pt1 | contig 34103 bp, 37 predicted proteins | sample AusTroGonzalo_MG_2_FD_207661 | JGI IMG/M metagenome (GOLD analysis project Ga0310690, IMG submission 207661) | Bovine rumen microbial communities from tropical cattle in Woodstock, Queensland, Australia - Gonzalo_04 (v2) (version 2) | ecosystem: Host-associated > Mammals > Digestive system >...
CACTGCCTTAGTAAATGCGAAAGAGGGGGGCGAGCTCTGCGACAAGCGGCCCCATTTTTTTTAAGACGGGTATTGGGTTCTCACTTGCGAATTATTTCGCAGAACGAGAAGGCTGGTTAATACCAGAGTTTTCCCTGCCGCTTTCGCTTCCAGTATTCTTGAGAAGCTTCCTTTCCCCTCTGCTGAGCCTCTTTGCGAGTTTCTTCGCAGTGGCAAGAGTGGCATAAGGCTGCTAGATTATTTGGGTCTAGAAAGAGATTTAGGTCCCCTTTATGTGGGATAATGTGGTGAACTTCTGTAGCCTGATTAAGGCCGCATTTCTGGCAAACCGGGGAGTCTTCCAGAACTTTAGCCCGGAGGTTTTTCCAGTCTTTAGAATTGTAGAGGTCTTGCCAAAGATTATGGTTGGCTGAAGCAAAATATTCGGCTCTTTTCCGGTCGTTTTCTACTTGTAAATACTGATGAAGACTGCAGTATTTTTGATTACCTTCCGTAAGTCTACTACAGCCTGAAGCTGAACAAATCTTACGAAGCACTTATTTTCTCCTTTAAATACTGATGAAGCTTTCTAATAGCTTTTGAGTATTCAGTCCTATCTGCTGGGTTATTTAGCTGGCTCTTGATGCTTTTAGACTGAATTTGATAGTAGATGGTTTCTTCTAATAGCTGCTGGATAAACTGGTTAGTAGTAAGTGTTTTACTGTAGGAAATTAAGTCTTCCTTTATACTTTCCATGTCTTCCGAAATAAAGAGAGAATTTTCAAAAGATTCTTCTGAGGGTTCTTCTATGTCTTCTAAAGAGGAGTGAAAAGATTCTTTGTTCTTGAAGAAAAGTGCTGAGGAAATGTAAGCACTTGGAGCTGACTTAATTACTGGGGCCTGTCTTTCAATTAGTCTTGCACAAACATCAGAAGCTAAGTCATATATATCGTCTTCGGAGTTGGGTAATTTCTTTATAGATAGAAGAAATTTACCCAGTTTAATCAGTTCTATATAGAAATCTGATAGGATTTGGTCTCTTTTAGCAGCATCAGTTTCATTTAAGTAGGAGTCCTGAAGAAGTAGAATTCCTGTCAATATTTCTGTCCTTCAAGAACTTCGTCTATGAATTCGTTGAGCCAGTTTTCTTCCTCTGCAAGTTTTTCGCAGTCTTTATCGTCTTTTAGGTCTAAAAGTCTTCCTAGCTTTAAATTAATTTGCTGTAATTCAGCATAAATATTTTCTAGTATTCCCATTTAATTTTCTCCTTTGAATTCCCAGTGATAACCACCAGCTGTCTTTCTTAAGCCGCTACAGCACATAGAGATACTGGAGTAATTAATCCCAGTATTTCTTTCTGCCTCAGCAGCTGAAGGGTAAGTAGCAATTAGCTCTCCAGTCTTAGAGAACTGAAGGACAGGTTTCGAGTGTTTTGTATTTAAATGTCTTAAAGAGTTATTGCTACTGGAGTTGGTGTTGTATTCTGAGTGGTATTCATTTATAAGTGCTGTTTCAAGTGCTGTAGCAAAATCAGCATCTTCTACCTGAAGCAGTATCTTGTGTTCGAAAGAATTCCAGCCATACTTCTGGATATCACTGTAGAAGTCTTTTTGTTTTTCATAGCCTCTTCCGTTTCTCCAGCGCTTAACCGGATTAGTTGAGCAGCCAATGTAAGTCTTATGATTGAAAAGATTTTCGTGTTTATACAAGTAATACATAAATTTTCTCCCTTTAACCTTATCTTTACAGTAAGTGGAAAAAAGTTTTGGATTTCTAACTACTGGTTTCTCTCCTCCCGGGGCCGAAGAAAAAGCTTTAGCTTTTTCGAGGCACCTCATCGTAGATGCCGACTAAATTCCCATTAGCTGAGTAGTGTTCTGATGCCTTTAAATTTAGGTACTGAAAGAATATAAATAGATAGCCCTGAGATTAGGGCGTAGTTATCCTACGACAAGGTGTAATGGTTTAATTGTCTTCAGCACTTAATTCACTTAAAGACCCTTATTAATAAGATACTGAACAATAACTCTGAGTGCTGCTTGAGTGTCTTAAGTGTTGGTTGAGCACATCTACGATGAGGTGCCTCGAAAAAGCTAAAGCTTTTTCTTCGGCCCCGGGGGTTCGGGTTCCTGTTGCTTATTAAGTGAAAACTGAGTGTCTTTAGCGGCTTAAAATTCCAAATTCTTTTTTTCTCTTACACTATATTAAATCCGTTTAGAAGCCAATTTTGAACACTTCGCTAAAATACGCATTTTTTTGCGCCGTATATAAAAGTGAAACAAATTTAACACTTTCGGTAAAGGTAATGATGATGCGTAAAGAAGACAGCGATTTCAGACCAGATTTAATTAATATGTTGTTCGGCGTTCCAGAGATGGAAGACCAGTTCGCCCTAGAAGTTAACAAGCTCCTAAAGGCTATTCCCAGACATTCGGTTACTAGAAAAGTTTGGGCCTCTTATATGGAGTTAAACCCAGAAGGTGATTCTGAAGAAGAAATTCTTGAAGATGTTATTCAGGATTGTTGGGTTCATTTCTTAGAGCATAAAGAAGAGATGAAGACTGAAAAAGTTTCCTCTTTTATTATTACCGGAGCCCTATATGTTATTTTGGGTAAAGTAAGAGACTTAACCAGAGAAAGAAAGAGAATTGTCTCAGCCTTACTTGAAGATTTAAACCTAACTTATTCTCAGGATTTTGATAAGTTAAGTGATGAAGAGCTATTTAAAATTTCCCAGTCTTTAACTACTGAAGTAAAAAGAATTTATAGACGCCAAACAGTAGTTCAGCTCGAGAAAAAGACTTATAGGATTTTAAAAGAGTATAGCAACTTAGAAGAAGCCTCTAAAGCTACTGGAATTTCTAACAGTAATATCTCTCAGGTTCTTAGACACAAAAGAAAGTCAGCCGGTGGATTCTTATGGTTCTACAGTGATGACCCCTCTTTAAAAACAGTAGGTGAAAGATGAACAAAAAATTTATTTCTTATAATAGAAAGATACTAGAAGATACTAGACCTTACGTTCTTACTGACGAGAAAGCCGCTAACCTCTTCTTTACTGAAGCAGAGAAAGCCTTTAGGGTCCTAATTCCTTACAGCCTCAAAACAAGAAGACTCTTCTGCTACTATATGGCAAAGCACCACAATAACAAAGATGACTTCGACGACTTAGTTCAAGACTGTTTAGAAAAGCTGTGGGAAAATACTCTCTCAGGAGATTTTAAAGGGGTAGAAAGAGTTGAAGGTTATCTAGAATCTATAGCAAGGTTTAAGATGCTGGAAATTTCTCAGAAGAACGAAAGACGTAATAATATTGCCCCGGTCGTGGAGACTGAAGACTACTTTGATTTCGTTGACAAAAAAACTTACGGATTATTTAATGAAGACAAGTTAATAGAAATCTATAAGAAGCACGAAAATAAAGTCTTCCCCAAAGGCGCAAAAAAGCGCGAGATTGGGCAGTTCTCAAGAGATTATAAACTTATCAATTCTTTTAAAAGTATTGCAGAAGCCTCGAAAATAACCGGCGTAGACCATACAGCGATTTACCGCTGCTGCACTCACCAAAGAAAGACCGCTGGCGATTTTATTTGGCTATATAAAGACGACGAAATAATAAAGTTAATGGAGATTTAGGATATGAAGAAAATTTTACAGTTTGATAAATATGGAAAATACGTAAGAACATTCGACAGCTATGATGATGTGATGGCAGCTTTTAAAAACCAGTGGAATAATTTCGATTTTGAAAAGAGGCCTATTTATTTAAAGAGGGTCTTATTTAGAGAGTGTAAAAGTTGCTTCGGAAATGTATTTGCTTTTGAAGATGATGAAAGAATTTCTTATAAGAACGGTAAACCAGCTTATTTAGACGTTATAGAAGAAATAACTGTTAAAGATAATAAAGAGTATATTAAGTATAAAGAACCAAAATTAAAATACGATACTGTTAAACTTAATGCTAATAAAGTTATGGTCGTAAGAGACTATAAATATATATCTAAAAAACAGATAATTTTGGATGCTCTTTTCTTTGATTCAATTGACCATGCTAGAAATGCTACAGGTGCTAAACAAATTTGGGGCTGTCTGCTCGGAGAAAATAAGGCTAGTAATGGTTATGTCTTTAAATTTGTATCAAACGATTTGTATGAAGAAATGTTAGCTTGGCAAGAATTATTAAGACGAGAATTAAAAGAAAGACAAAAATGCTAAAAAATTTTATAATTTATTTGTAAATAAGGAGATAAAAATGTCAGAAACAATTAAAGGCGCTTGGTATATTCTTACCCATACTGATTCTGAGGGTAAAAAACATATGACAGGAATGAGAATTCCCGACTCTTCAAATCTAGCTGCTATATACGGCTACGACTCTATTAATCACTGTTCTTCTAAGGCTGAATTAGACAGAATACTAACTGAATTCAATAAAAATAATTAAATGACTTATATAATAATAGAAAACAAAAAACGTGTTTTTCTATCATAAATCTCTTCCATTATTATTATCTTTATGCATCAGGGGGTGCTAATCCCACCCCCACCTTTAAAAAATACTACGGTGGGTAATGCCGTTTTTGCCATATATAAATACTCTTCTCTAATTGCTGGGTCTAACTAACCCAGCTTTTTTTATACCCTAACAAGCTCTTCTAGCTTCTTCAGATACTGAGAAAATTCTTCAGTCTTATCCGGTAAATTCAGATTTAAATTTTCTAAGCCTAAATTAAACTTACCCAAATTTTCTCCTACTAATTCTACTAAATCAAAGTAATCTTCAGTGCTTTCAAAGTCTTTTGTAGCTCTAACAAAATATCTAAACCCACTTCTAGCAGAACTCCCTCCTAAGCCTAAAGAACCTAGAAGGGAAATTTTTTGGGTAATTTCTATTAAGAGTGCTTTTATTTGTAGGGCCTTAAGTTTTTGAGACTGAGCCCTAATTTCTGCTTCAATCTTTTCAATATTAATATCTCTCTTCCTTTCAATAAACGGCTTCCACATCATCTCTTTTTCTGTATACAAGATATTAATAGCGTTAGCTACTTTCCAAAGAGGTTCAGTTCCGAGTTTGGTATAGAATTCTGACTGTGTTCTAGTAAGAGAAGTTGTTATCCACCCTAAGTAAGCCGCTATCCAAGACTCCTTTACTTCAGGGGTATCTTCTCTTATTAGGTTAGAATTTAAAGTAGTCCTTAAGCAGTGAGGGGAGAGTATCTCATTCTCCGGTACTTTAATGTTGAACTTATTACAGAACATCATCATAAACGGTCTATAGTTATGTCTAGTCCAGCTGTAATAAAGATGGTAAAGATTTCTATAATTTCCTTCTCCTCTTTTCTTTACAAAAATTAGGTCAGTATCATATTCACAAGCGTCAATCAGTGGCTTTACTATATCATATGCTTTATCACAAAGAACTATAGTTCTCTCCTCTCCATTTTTTGGTAGGTCAAACATTTTGTAGGTCAACTTACCGTCTAAATAATCCTTCATCTGGTTAAAGCTAGGAACGAGTTTAAACGCTTTATCAATCTTTACTATCCTATTGTATTCTTTATCAAAAGAACCTTTTGTAAGTGCTGTAGCTTCATTCTGTCTAAGCCCTGTTAAAGCCATAAAAGATAAGAGTTTATAAGGTGCTCCATTAATAAAATTTAACCACCAATCATAGTCATAAATAGCAGTCCTAATTTTAGATTCGGCTAGAGCTAGTCTTACATCAGTACACATTCTGAGTAAGTTATCATCTAGCAGTCTTTTAATTTCTTTAGGTTGAAATACAAATTTATTGTTTCTAGGGCCTTCTTTAATTCTTTCAATATAATCTTTAGAAAATGGGTTAGAAATAGATTTCTTTTCATCGTTGCTGTTTAAGTAATTATAAACGTCCGACAGAGCCGAAAAAATGCGGTTAATTCTGCTTGGTTTTAAAAGAACGCCATTCTTATCCTTTGTCTTTAAAAGTCTTTCTTTAAACGATTTTACGTCCTTCTTGGTAATATTAAGATAGTGAACATTACCCAATTCATCATTAAGGTCATTGAACACATAATCTAAATTAGAGGTAAGAGCTTTACTAGCAGCGTACCCCATTCTATAGCTAGATACCCCGGAGTGAAATTCAGTAAATAAGGGGTTCTCCATATCGCTAAACCACTTGTTCTTCTTTAGGTAAGACTTAAGTGAACTAGGGGAGTAAGCAGGGTTAGAGTCTTTAGTAGCTATAGCATATAATTGAACCGCTGCTTTATCTGCTTCTTTCTTGTCAGAAGTATTTAGGTCTTTGTAAGTAAGCTTTCCATTTAAGTAGAACCTGAGGTAATAATTCTTCGACTCCCAATTATAAGAAGTCCCATCTTTGAGCTTTTTGGAGCTCTTTCTCTTTATAACTGCGTAAGGTAAAGTAGCCATATTTGTATTGTAATTATTACAACTAATTATTACAACCCAAAATTAAAGATATGTAGCATAAATAATTAAGAGAAAAAAGTTAATCCGTACGCAAAAATGTCTTTACTATCTAACTCTTTAGAGTCAAAAAAAATAGCTGTAATAAAAAGTTATTACAACTATCTTACAAATTTATTTATTAAAAACGTTGTTTATTACTAGGTAAGTTATAGCCCCTAATGCTACTCCTACGCTAACTCCTAAACTAATCTTTAAGACTGTATTTTTAATCTGGAGTGCGTTGATTTCCTTCTCCGTATTTTTCTGTGACTCTTTCAATATATTCAACGTCTCTAATGAGCTGCTCAACTGTAAGTTCGCTTTCTCTAGCTCGCTGTTGGCTTGAGTCAATTCTGTTTTCAAGGTCTGAGACAGTATCTTCTGCTGACTTAATTCCTCCTGCAGCGTTGTCAATTGAACTTGAAGCTTGGGTAATTCCTCTTTCTGCTGATTCACGAAGTTTGTTATCTGTATCCAGTCTTGCTTTTCTACCTGAACGTAATCCTGCGAGAAGAGCGGCAAAGAAACCGCCAATAGCAGCAGCAAAATAACCCCAATTCTTTTTAAACCAATTCTTGATTTTCTCCCACACATTTTTTCTCCTTTTCCTCTTCAGACCCCTTATATTTTTCGATGCCTGAATTAATTCCTATTGAGGCTATTAAAGGGGTGTAAAGTATTGCTATAGCCCTAACAAAGACTAGATAGCGGTCCATATTTTTTCCTGTAAAAAGTAGAAACAGTCCTACTAAGACTGTTACTACTAATACTACTAAAGTGATTTTTTTAGCCATTATGAGACTACCTGATTTGAAGTGTAATAAGTTGTTCCTGCTACTGGAGAGCCTGTAAAGGAACCTGAGGTCCTATAATACATACTAAGTGTTGAATTAGCTCCTCCTTGCGTATAATAAAGTGCAACATTCGTATAATCGCCTGTCTGAGTATCTGAGAACTTAAGCAGAGTGCATCCTTGAAACATGGAACTATAGCAAGCATTAGCTAATGTTGTGGCTGGTAAAGCAGGGACTGAGGTAAGTGAGGTACAACCATAGAACATGTTTCTATAACAATAATTAGCCAAAGTTGTAGCTGGTAATGTTGGAGGAGTTGTAAGGGAAGTACAGCCTTGGAACATAGAATTATAGCAACTGCCCTCCATTGTTTCTGATAGTAACGCTGGGGCTGATGTAAGTGAAGTGCAGCCCTCAAACATATTACTATAACAACCACTCGCTAGTGTTGTAGCTGGTAATGTTGGAGGAGTTGTAAGGGAAGTGCAGCCTTGGAACATGTATGAATAACATTGAGTACCTAATGTCATAGCTGGTAAAGCAGGAGCTGATGTAAGTGAAGTGCAGCCTTGGAACATACTCTGATAGAATTGAAGTGTTAATGTCTCTAACGGCAAAGCCGGAGGAGTTGTAAGGGAAGTACAATCTTTGAACATCTCTTTATAACAATATGAAGGAGTAACCACGCTACTAAGTGTTGTAGCCGGTAAAGTTGGAGCGGTTTGAATCATCCCGCAGCCATTAAACATACCAAGATAACAAGAACCAGTTAATGTTGTAGCTGGTAGAGTAACAGGAACACCCCAAAGTGAAGTACAACCTTTAAACATTTCTTTATAGCAACTGTCTGCTAATGTAGTAGCTGGTAAAGTAGTTGGAGTTGTAACAAGAGAAGTACAACCTTGGAACATACTCTGATAACAACTTGCTTTTAATGTTGTGGCTGATAATCTAGGTGGATATGTAATTGCAGTACAACCATAGAACATACTCTGATAACAGTTATTAGCTAGGGTTGTAGCTGGTAGATAATACAAATCTGGTGATGTAAGTGAAGTACAACCATAGAACATAGCACTATAACAATTGTTAGCTAGTGTTGTAGCTGGTAATGTCGGAGGGGTTACAAGAGAAGTACAGTCTTTAAACATACCTGCGTAACAGCCGCTTACCATTGTTGTAGCCGGTAAAGTTGGGGCTGATGTAAGAGCAGAGCAGCCTTGGAACATATACATATAACATCCCCCAACTAATGTAGTAGCTGGTAAAGCAGGAGGGGTTGTAAGAGAAGTACAACCATCAAACATAAAGTAATAGCAATTTGTAGATAGAGTTGTTGCTGGTAATGTTGGAGGAGTTGTAATAAATGTATCACCGCTAAAGAAATTCGCTAAAGCATAACTGTTCATTATTACTTCATGGCCATTCTTAATACTTAGGTAATCAAAAATAGACATAATATTACCAGAACAACTATACCTACTGCTGTTGTCTTCGAAAGAGAAAGTAAAGTATTTAGTTGATGAAGTGTTGTTGAAACTATAGTTATTGGTACCCCTTACGTAAAGAGAGGTACCACTTACAGAATCATTATCCCCCCAAACACTCCAGTTCGCCTCAACGTCCGGGTTGCTAGTGCAATACTCTATAATACCAGTATTATCGTTTCTTCTAGTAACAGAGAAAGTATCAGTCGAACTGAAATGTAGGTAATCTACTGTTCTATTTTTTATTTTTGTATAATGAGGGTTAAAAATCATAATTTTTTCTATTATTTATAAATAAGCACATTAAATGTGATAGATGAAGTAGGGGTACTATAAGCTGTGAAAGTAAGGGTATTTGTTCCTAAACCGGAACAGTAAACTTCTCTCTTAGTAGCTTCTTCCATACTATAAGAATCAGGAGTAGTAATTACTACAGAGCTAGAAGTAATTCCCATACCGGAAATAGTCTTTGTTACTGTAGTACCGCTGTTCCAATCTGCTACGGAAATAGTTGTAGTTGTTGCTACATAGCTTCTTGGGATACCAAAATCAAAACCAAATACTTTAGCTGTATCAGAGCCAGTAGTAGAAATTGTTATAGATGGGGCTGCTGTAGCAGAGGTCATACTAATAGCAGCAGTTGGGGTTCCAAAACCAGCGGGGGTTCCATCGGCTCCTGTAGCACCTGCCGGTCCCTGTGGTCCTTCAGCTCCAGTTGCTCCTTCAGGTCCTGTAGCACCTGTAGCGCCTTCAGGTCCTGTAGCACCAGTAGGTCCAGTTGGGCCAGTAACTGAGATACCAATAGGTCCTGTAGCTCCTTCGGGTCCAGTAGCTCCTGTAGGTCCTTGTGGGCCTTGAGGTCCAGTAAGTCCCTGAATACCTTGTGAACCAACCGGTCCAGTACTTCCTTCAGGTCCTTCCGGTCCTGTAGGTCCTTGAACACCTTGAATACCCTGAGAACCTCTTGGGCCAGTAGCTCCCTCGGGTCCTGTTAAGCCTTGAACGCCCTGAATACCCTGTGAACCTTGTGGTCCCTCCGGTCCTGTTGGGCCTTGAGGTCCAGTCGGGCCTGTAGGTCCTGTAGTACCAGTAGGTCCCTGTGGTCCCTCCGGTCCTTCGGGTCCTGTTTCACCTTCAGGTCCTGTTTCACCAGTAGCTCCAGTAGGTCCTTGAATACCAGTCGGGCCTTGAACTCCCTGTGAACCAACGGGTCCTGTAGCTCCTTCCGGTCCTGTTTCACCAGTAGCTCCAGTAGGTCCTTGAATTCCTTGAGAACCAGCGGGTCCAGTTAAACCTTGTGGTCCTGTTAAGCCCTGAGGCCCTGTAGGTCCTGTTACTGAAATACCAATCGGGCCTGTTTCACCTTGAGGTCCCTGTGGTCCGGTAGCTCCTGTTGGGCCTTGTGGCCCTGTTACAGAGATACCAATCGGTCCTGTAGCTCCTTCCGGTCCTGTAGGTCCTTGTGGGCCTTCTTCTCCTTGAATACCCTGAGAACCAATAGGGCCTGTTAAACCCTGTGGGCCAGTAGGTCCTGTGGGGCCTTGAATACCCTGTATACCCTGTGAACCAGCGGGTCCTGTTTCACCCTGAACACCTCTAGAACCTGTAGCCCCAGTAGGGCCTTGTGGTCCCTGCTCTCCAGCAGGTCCAGTTTTTCCCTGTAAACCTTGTGGGCCAGTAGGTCCTGTAGCGCCTGTAGCTCCATTTTGACCTTTAGAACCCTGAGGTCCCTGAGGTCCTGTTGGGCCTTGGCTTCCTCTAGAACCAATTGGTCCTTCCGGCCCTTGTGGGCCAGTAGGTCCATCGGCTCCAGCAGGTCCTGTTATACCCTGAAAACCTCTAGGGCCGGTAATACCTCTAGAACCTTCCGGTCCTTGAATACCCTGAGGTCCTGTAGGGCCTTGAACTCCTTGTGAACCAGCAGGGCCAGTTTTTCCCTGTAAACCCTGTGGTCCTTGTTCTCCCTGTATACCTTGTGAGCCAGCAGGTCCTGTTAAACCCTGTGGGCCGGTAGCACCAGTAGCGCCATCGGCTCCAGCGGGTCCAGTATCGCCTTTTTCTCCTTTAGGAATTCCAAATTCAAAATCAAATATTTTTTCAGTGTCTTCACCTGAGGCAGTTACTATAGCATAAGCGACTGAACTACTCTCAAGCTGAACAGCTGTAGCACTTGGGGTACCAAATCCTGCAGCTTCTCCGACTACTTTTCCTATACAAATACGAGCCATTAAATTGTCTCCTAACAAAAAAATTTCTTTCTATTTATTAGTGTTAGGGGACAAAAAATGGCCCGCTTTAATTAAAGACTATCTTCGAATTCTATTTCTTCGTTAGAATCAATTGGGTTAGTATAATAGAACTCACCACCGGAAATAATAAGCTCTGAACGCTCATCTATTATACTTAGCTCTTCGTTTTCGTAAGTTCTAGTAACGTGTCCGTAAGCCTTAACGTATTTATTAAGTCTAGCTATCTCGTTCCAAATTGGACCCGGAGTATCATAAAATGTATAAATACTTACAGTAAATGAATAAGCATCAGTCCACTTAAGTTCACAGGGCTCATTAGAAATTCTCTTTAAATTAGCCATATCTGCCATCTCTGCCAGATACTCCTCACGGCTGTCATACTCAGACTCTTCCCCCCACGAGAATTTTTGAATCAAGGCTAAATCATCACTGTCTTTAAACAAGTCATAAAGAACTTTAATTCTTTCTTTACCTTTAGCAGTCTTAGTCTCATTAAACTTAAAGAATGTAACTGAACCGAAACCATTAGCATCTCTCATAATTCGCTCTCCTTTTCGCCCCTTTATTCTACTTTTGTTTAGATTTTCTGTCAAATTTTCGGCTAATTGGTTTTAGGGTAAAAAAAAAGCAGCCTGAGCTGCTTTATTTAAATAAGCTGGTTAGAAGTATAGTAGGTAACTCCACTTTCAGCACCACCTTTATAATCACCTGAAGTACCGTAGAATGTATTACCACTATTTTCACCATATCCTGTCAATAACGGTTCTCCCTTAGAAGAATCAGTATATACTTTAACTTTAGAACAATTCTTAAACGTTTCATACCACAAGAATGTTGAACCGGAGTAATCACCGTCATATACAACATCACTTAAGTCAGGAATTACTTCTAGATTTGTACAACCCGAGAAAGTACAAGAGAAGTTAGCATATTTAGCATTAATCATCTCAATCTTAGGGGCTGTTACAAGAGAAGTACATTCAGCAAACATACTGTTATAAGCTTCATTAGCTCCTGTAGTAGCTGGTAAAGTAGGAACAGTTGTAAGAGCGGTACAGCCTTGGAACATTTCTCTATAACAGTTGTTAGCAAGAGTTAAAGCTGGTAAAGTAGGAGCTGTTGTAATCGAAGTACAACCTTGGAACATAGCCCTATAGCATTCATTTTGTAAAGTCTCCGCTGGTAATTTAGGGGCTGATGTAAGAGAAGTACAACCTTTAAACATATTTTTATAACAACTACCATTTAAAGATGTAGCTGGTAAATCAGGAGCTGTCTTAAGAGAAATACAACCCTCAAACATAGATGCATATTGAGCACCATTTGCTATGGATGTAGCCGGTAACTCTGGGGCTGTCTCAAGTGAAGTACAACCTTTAAACATATTGGCATAGCATACATTAGTTAATGTTGTAGCCGGTAAATAAGGATAATCATTAAGAGAAGTACAACCGGTAAACATATTTTGATAGCAAGCGCTTGACCAAGTAGGGCTATTTAAATTTTCGCATAGTAAAGCTGGAGCTTCTATAAGAGAAGTACAATTCTCGAACATATTTTCGTAGCAGTTACCATATGTTGCTGCAGAAGCTATAATTGGAGGATATTTAAGATTTGAGCAATTAGAAAACATATGTCTACCAAAATATCCAGCAATTTTAGGAATTATTAAGCAAGAAGCATCTGTTATTGCAGTCTGATTCGAAAGCCAATAAGCTAAGGCCGCATTTCCTATTGATGGTTCAGAACCATTAGCTACTGTAGCATAATCAAATAAAACATTTGTGTTACCTGATACTTCTACATTTGAGCCTGTTACTCTCCAACCCCAATTACCATAAGAATTTCCAGTAATTACCGTGTTACCAGTCCCCCTAAAGTATAATACGTGTTTAATACCGTTAGAGGCGGAGCTAATTGAAGATGCGTCCCAAGTGTTCCAAGAGTAACCATTAGTAGAGTATTCAAGAGTGCCATCCCATTTAATACCATTAGTAGCTTCTATAATAAAACTATTTGGACTAGAAAATTCTATTAAATTTCCCCAAGGCACCGGAGGATTTGTAGTATAGTAAGTGACTCCAGCAACAGGGGTTCCGGTAAAAGTTCCCCCCGTGCCAGTAAACATTTCATTAAAATTGAAATTTCCGCTAGGTACCGTAAAAGGATATTGATACTCAGCGTCTTGAGTCTCTGAAACTTTAATATTTGTACAACCATCATACAATTTATCCATACCAAAAGTACTTGAACTTGAAGCATCTGTAGTATAATAACTTAAGTCCAAAATTGTATTTAAAGAAGTACAATTATGGAACATGCGGTACATACCAGCAGTACTGTGTAATTTTGTTTGGCTTATAATCTTTGGAGGTCTAGTTAAACTTGAACAACCAGTAAATAATTCTTGATATAAATATCTGTCAATTGAAAAAATTAATACTGGTGGGTTAACAAGAGACGTACAATTTTTAAAATATTTTTCTCCCATAAAACCATTAGAAGTAGTTGGGGAATAGAGAACTTTTGGGCCATCTACTAATCCAGAACAATTTTCAAACAAACTTTGGAAAGTCCAAAAGCTAGCCTTTGGAGTATCTATTATTCTCAAATCTTTAGCTGAAATTAAAGAGCCATTAATATTAGAGAACAAATAAGAAAAAGTGTAAGAAAGTTCCAATAGTTTTTGTGTAGCACCCGTACCTTTAGAAGCTATTTTAGCATTTAAAATAGCAGAAATATCTCCTGATACTGAAACATTTTCTCCTGTTAAGTTGAAGACTCCTGAATATTGTGTACCAATCTCCGTACCATCTTTTCCTTGGAGGTATATTTTATATTTTGAGTCTGAAGGGTCATAACCAGCTGTTACTGTACTTGTAAATTTTGAGTATTTCTTATTGTCCGTACTATAGTATAAAAAACTATGTTTACTATAATTTTTCAAACCTAATGTAAAGCTTGTAGGTCCAGAAAAAAGTACATATTTTCTCTGGGGTATATAACCTTGCAGTAAATATTGATAATGGTCGTTAAAAATCATTTTATTATCCTATTATTGCTACAGTGAAATCGACTCCTGTTGATGGAACTTCCTCACATACAAAAGTTAGGCTACTTGCTGCCTGTGAAGAACAGTAGGCCTTAGATTCTATAACCGCTCCCATACTTGCAGGAGTAGGAGTAACAATTAAATTACTATCAGCTGCTATAGCGCTAAGAACTTTAGTGGCAGTCTTATTACTCCAGTCAGAAGTAGCTATAGTAACGTCATAGGTAGCAACATTTCCTACAGGTCCAGTAGGTCCTGTAGCCCCAGTTGGTCCAGCAGGGCCAGTAGTTCCCGGGTCACCTTTTACATATCCTATTAAAGTCTGAGTAGTCATTTAATTCTCCTTAAAATTCTTTATTTCTTCAGCTAAAGCCTGAGCCTCTTTAATTTTTACTTCTAGAATCATTGATAATTCAGCTAAAGTATTATGAGCTTCAGTAGCCTTTTTCCCTAAGTCTTCTAATTCTTCCTGAGCACAAGAAGCAGCAAAAGCCATAGAAGCCTCTGAGGCCTGTCTGTAATATTCTTTTTCGTCCATTTAATCCTCCGTTGTCTGAATCACATAAAGCGCTCCAGAAACGCTGTCATAACTAAATTCCGGCACATCAGCCGACTCATCAGAAAGCATATATAGATTTCCGTCAGCTGCTACTGTGAAAGAGAAGATACCGCTAGCATCGGCTCCAGTAGGTCCAGTTGGTCCAGTAGGTCCAGTTGCTCCAGTAGGTCCAGCGGGTCCTGTTGGTCCCATAGGTCCTGTAGGTCCTTCTCCACCGCCTCCTGTAGCGCCGGGAATTCCAAATTCAAAACTAAAGACTTTAGCTGTATCAGGCCCAGTTGCGGAAATTACCGCAGTCGGGTCAGCACCAGCAGTAAGCCCTGTAACGGAGATAACAGGAGTTCCAAACCCTGCCGCTAAACCAGTAGCGCCAGTTGGGCCTTGAGGGCCAGTTGCGCCTTCGGGTCCAGTGGCTCCTGTAGCACCATCTGCTCCATCAGCTCCAGTTGGTCCTGTAGCACCAGTAGGTCCCTGTGGTCCTGTTGCTCCTGTAGCGCCTTCAGCACCATCAGCTCCTGTAGGTCCTTGTGGTCCAGTAGGTCCAGTAATACCCTGAACACCTTGAGAACCTTGAGGTCCTTCAGGTCCTGTTGCCCCAGTTGGTCCTTGTGGTCCAGTTGGTCCTGTAGGGCCTTGTGGTCCAGTAGCTCCGGTGGCTCCATCTGCTCCAGCGGGTCCTGTAGCACCAGTAGGTCCTTGTGGTCCTTCAGGTCCAGTTGCACCTGTAGCTCCATCAGCACCAGCGGGTCCAGTAGCGCCTGTCGGTCCCTGAACACCCTGTGAACCAACGGGTCCTGTAGCTCCTTCCGGTCCAGTGGGTCCCTGTGGTCCAGTAGCACCAGTAGGTCCTTGTGGTCCTTCAGGTCCGGTAGCTCCTTCAGGCCCGGTAGCTCCATCAGCTCCGGTTGGTCCCTGTGGCCCTGTAGGTCCAGTTGGACCTTGTATACCTTGTGAACCAGCGGGTCCTGTAGCACCCTGTGGGCCAGTAGCACCAGTAGGTCCTTGTGGTCCTTCAGGTCCAGTTTCTCCCTGAGGTCCTGTAGGTCCTTGAGGTCCTGTGGCACCAGTAGGTCCTTGTATACCCTGAGAACCAATTGGGCCAGTTAAGCCCTGTGGTCCTGTTGCACCAGTTAAACCCTGTATTCCTTGTTCGCCCTGAGGTCCTGTAGCGCCAGTTGCGCCTGTATCGCCTTTTGGGCCTTTTATATATCCAACTAAAAACCTAGCCATTATTCCTGCTCCTCATCGATTATGTAATACAAGAGCCCAGTCTCTGCGTCATACTCAAACGGATTATCAGAGACTGTATCATCAGAGGCTGTATAAGCATAAAGATACCCATCTTCTATTTTTAGGTAGAAGTAAGAATCTCCTCTTAAGCCTTTTTCGCCCTGAGGTCCCTGTTCTCCCTGTGGGCCTTGCTCTCCCTGAGCACCCCGCTGTCCTGTAGTAACTTCGTAAACTAAAGTCTTAGGGTTCTCTTGTATATTCATTGAGATAGCAGGAGCACAGTCAGGAGTGACTATAGCTTTTTCATTTTTCTTTACTTTATATACAAGCATTTTTACCTCTTAGTCGTCTTCGTCAGTTACAGTAGGAGATACAGAAACATACCCCTCTAAAGCTCTAAACCTATTTTCATTTTCATCTATGAAATAAACATCATACTGGTAAAGTGAAGTATCGTAGAACGCCTTACCAGTAGTAGGAATTGTCGCTGTTATATCTGAAGATAAAGTAATAGAAAATTCGCCATTCTCAGCATCTGTAATTGTTACTACAGGCTCTACAATAGCGTCTTTATCTCCAGCGTTCTTTTTGATAGTGCATTTTCCTGTATAGCCAGTTAAATCAAACGGATACTCTTCTTTAGTCTCAGAATCTTTCTGAATTATAGAAGTAGCTATATACCAATCTGCCCCCTGAAGAATTCCAAGGCCATTTTGGAGTGTCATATTCAAATTAGCGGGCATTAATCTATTTACATTATCCATATTTTCCCTCTTTAATAAGTGTTACCCAATATAGTTAAGAACCAGTCTAGTAAGCACTGAGACTGCTATTGAGCCGCATAAAGTTACCAGAACCCATTTAACTATCTGCCAAGAATTTGAGTTCCTGTTTAACTTAATTCTCTCATCAATTTTTTCAGGCAACTTTTCATCAAGGTCGTCAAACCTTTTTTCTAACTTAGATATATTCTTATTTACGTCGGAGAAGCCTTTATCCATTTTCTCGTCCATGTCGTTAAGCTTCTCCTCCATTCTTTGTATAGCCATGTCAAATTTATCCTTAACTTTTTCTATTTTCATAGCGTTCGAAATTCCTACAGGGCAATCTTTAGGTGAAAATTCGTTCATAAGTCTTATCCTCTCATCATTAACTTATAAATTGCCTCAGAAGATGGATACTTTTTTAAAGTCTCTTGAGCGATTCTCTCCTTATCTTCCATAGACATTTCGTAATATTCTTTTTGGGTTATATAATTTTCTTTCAGGTATAGGTCGATATAGAACCTAAACCAGTTGTAATAAAAGTCTTCTTTCATATCATTTATAAGTGTTAGGGGCGCAAAAATTTAAACGTCTCTTGTTTCCCCAAAGAACTTTTTCTCCTTTACGATTTCGTAAACTTCTTTAACATCTGCTTCATCAATTGGGATATTTCCAGACTCTGCTATCTTAATTTTTAAAGAGTCTAAAGTAGGGAAGTGCTCCCTAATATAGGGGAACTCCATCTTACAGAAGTCTTCATAAGAGATTTTGTCGTCGTAAACAGCCTTTAAGAAATTTTCTTTCTCGTCAGCCATAGCGTGTTGAATTTGGGCCTTAGGTTCATCAATTTTATGGGCGAATTTGTAGAAGATATTAACTTCCATTCTATCTACTAAAATTTCAACACCCATCTTGTAAGTTGGGTGCTCCTCATAAAATTCAGGCCACCACGAGTGCTTCTTAATAAAGTCCGGGTAATCTATAAATTTCTGGTAGAAGTAGTCTCTTAATTCTGTAAGCATTTCATCATATTTAGCTATAACATCAGAAATTTCAGGAGCAGACCTAGCTATTTCTCTCTCGCCTTGTGTCTTGTAGACTACAAAATCTCCATAGGGGAGCATCTTTATATATTTTTCGTCTTGTAATAAAGCCATTTAATTCTCCTTAATAAAAAAAGTAGACCGCTGCTCCACCGCCAGCTGAACCGTTATAACCAGCTCCAGCGCCATTTGTTCCGTTACTTCCACCGCTTACCATAGAGCCATTTAAAGAACCTCCTCCGTAGCCGCAGTTATTAGGAACTGAAGTAGTTGGAGTCCCATAAGCTCTAGCTGTATCACTTAAGTCGAAAGTAACATTAGCTAAAGCGGAAGTAGTGTAAGAGTTATTAGACTGAGCTGCTCCATAACAACCAGCTACATGAGGGAAATTAGCGGTAGTAAGAACTTCTCCGTTAGTAGAAAAAAGGTTAGGGTGTTCTGCGTATACTCTTGCTTCGTCGCCCGGATTAGAAGTATTACCACCAGCTGCGTTAGTATGGCCACCTTCTATATAGAAAAGAGTAGTGTTACCCATATAGAAAACTGTATTTCCGCCTTCTTCATTACTTCCGCCTCCACCAGCTAAGTAGAGTCTAGGAGTCTCTGTTAAGCCATCAAAACTAAGTATGAACCAGCCTATACAAGCTCCACCACCGCCGTAGTAGTAAGTATCTTTATCAGTCTTATGAGCAGTACGTCCAGCTCCACCACCACAGGTAAGAATTCCAATAGCCATAGGAACTTTACCATTTCTAAAAGAAGAGGGTCCGAAAGAAACATTAATATCACCGGATAAAGTTAAAGCAGAATCAGTTCTGGTAATATAAACATTTCTACGTCCTACTCCAGCTCCACCGCTAATAGTATAGAAGTTAGTAGCGTTAGAAGGCTTAAACCCCTTAACACAAGCCTGTATAGGGCTTCCATTGTTTAAGTAAGTGCTAGCAAATAACTTTTCCCAGCCCGCCCCATTATAGGCAGCGAACCGGTTAGTCATTGAAACACCATTTATTTTAAAGCCGTCGAAATCAGGGCTAGGAGCGCTGAAATTTCCTTTTGGCTCTAGTAAATCATCTAAATCTTCACCTAAAAAACTATAATTTGTAGCCATTAATTTTTCTCCAATTTTTCAATTCTTGCTGAAAGCTCTTGAACCGCCTTAAGAAGAAGACCAACACAGTTGTTAATATCGAATTGGTTATGTTCCGGGGTAGCCATAAGAGAATTAGTATCATCTGCTATGAATCCAACTTTTGGAGTCTCTTTTTCGTCATTTTTATAGTTGAAAGAGACAATTTCAGTATCGTTGATTAAATCAGTAGCATTACCGTCATACTTTTCTATGTTCTTTTTTTCGCTTCTAGCAGAAAGAGAGTTAAAGCCGTAAGATACTACTTCAGCCCAAGCCTGTCCTGTTGTTCCACAAGAGCAGCTCTGGTTAGTAGATGGGAGAACGTTATAAGTTAAGATACCGCTCTGTTGTGCTATAAGACTTATAGAACCACTTAAATTCTCATACCAGCCTGTCTCAGCTATAGTATTTGTTGAGACCGGTAAAGTAACTGTTATAACGTTGTAATTACTATCTCTGAAAGATATGTTATTAGAAGACTTACCTATGTTAGTAACAGTAAGAGTCTCGCTTCCACCGGTAACACTTGAGTTAGTAGTATTATAAGAACCCTCTGCCCAAGCCGCTAAAGTATTTGAAAGAGCGTAGTATCTTTTGTTATTATCGCTATTAAAAGTTCCAATTGTTAAAGGTACTGAAAGGCAAGAGTCAGGGTTAATCCATACCTCAGGAATGTAGTTATAGCCAGTAAAAGTAGAGGTCCAAGTCCAATGAGGCCAATCACCGCTATAGTTTACTGTAACTGAAGACCTAGTATTAATTTCAAATTGTCTTGAGTCGTTATAAAGATATACCTTGTAATCTGTGCAGCCAGTAACTAAGAACTGTTCTCCTTGTTCTAGATAGCCTAAGTCCATCATAAACGGAGTAACGTTGTTCATACCGTAAGAAGCGCCGTTAGCTAAGACTATACCGGGGAAAGCAGTATTAAGAATTCCATCTACCCTAACGTAGTAATAGCCAGTAACAGGAACTGTATAAACTGTATCTCCATAATTTCCAGAATGGCTAGAACTTGAATAGTGCATATCAGAAATCAAGTATCTGTAGCCGTAAGTATAATCAGCGTTTTCAGCCCTATAAGCGTATCTAGTATTACTGTTGTAGGTACAAGAAGTCATACTGTTGGTAAACTGAGAAGCAGCATCATTAATACACCATCTAGCCGCTAAATTTGTATTTCTTACGTTTATATTTGTTTCACCAGCCTGATACCTCTGAGTCTGAAGAAGAACCTTGTTTTGGGAGTCAGTACACTTAATATTTACGTCCCTCAACATAGCGTTCATAGCCCTTAAAGTACCGTCTGAAGAAGTAAGTTTATAACCAGAAGTTGGGTAACCATCTGCTTCCGAATACTGAGAAGAACGGAGAGAACCTGAAGAGGTCATTATCAATTCTTTAGCCATAATTGTATCGGCTATAATTTCGTGAGAAGCAAGTTTCTTTACCCAAGAACCAATTTGGCTAGTATTAGGAGCGTCTACATCTACACCATCATCAAGACAGTTACTCATTACTGTAGCGTAGAAATCAACACCTAAGACATTTCCTTCCTCGTCTATAGCTCCTGAACTTACTAGAGTCCAAACCTCTCCAGTCCAGAAGTAAGCGTTTCCTACCATAAAGGAGTCACCAGACTGAGTAGTAAAATCAGAGGCTGCTAAGAAGTGGTCTCCTACAGCGAAAGAATCATAGCCGTAAGTAGATGGAGTAGGTAAAGCATTTAGAGCGCCTAAATAAGCCCAAGTGGAGGTTTCATTTACCGCTGAAATTACTTTTCTTGATTCTGTAGTAGCGTTAAGAATAGCCCTAATTATGATTGAGTCGTAAGTATTATTGAAAGGAATGTAAATTGTAGCATTTGTTCCCGGGTAAACTGTTGTAGTAGTAACAGTGCTAGAGGGGTCAAAGCTACCTTCTGAAATAGATACTGTAGCATATGATTCTGAGTAGCCATTAATAGTAACTGCAAGAGAGACTGTTTGTTTTGAAGTTTTTCTTGAATTTCTCTTATAAATTCCAGAGCTTAAGTTTACATCAAAGAAAGCTGATGGGGGAGCTACAGGAACGTTAACATTACTAGGGGCTACGTGAATTGTAGTAGAAGAAGTTGGTTTATCAAAATCAAATTCTGAGATTGATACAGCGCTATAAGTATAAATATCGTGCTTGTCTGAGTAAGACCTTCCTATGACCATAACATTTACTGCTAGTCCAGAAAATAAGTCGTCCCATACTTTTACAATAGCGCCACATTCAATATCTACTTTGCTTTTAAAGGTAAACTGCTTATTACAGTATCTATAGTAGTCAGTAAGAAGATTAGCTAATTTGTCTGCAGCGGCCTTAGTATGAATCCATTCACTTTCATACTGATACATATTGTCGCTTTCGTCGCTACTAGAAATTACACCGGCTATAACCTCGTTTTCTGCTTCAATATAGGTAATATCGGCTTTAGACTCCAACTTAGATACTATAGCGTTTTGGTAGCCTCCTGTGCTTGTACAGGTAAGAAGAACTGAGATATCCCTAGCGCCGTGCTGAGAGATAGAACTAGATACTGTACCCTGTGATACAGTTACTGTAGGAACTACATTCTCTATATAGACAATTTCATTACCACAAGTTAGGTCTTCTGCCTCTACATAGCTTACGCCGCCATCAGGGTCGGGGTAAGTCTGTCCAAGAGTAAGAGAGATATTGCAATCGGGGTGAGAATCATCCTGTCCTGAGATATCTTTATAAACAAGAGTTTCATAGCGTTTTGCTACTGAGCGGTAAGAGACTTTAGAACTCTTATACTGCCTTGTTCTCTTTTGAAGAGTAATAGCGCTTCCTCCAGTAACATAAAGGTCGTCTTTATTAATTACAGGAACCCCAGAAGTGCTTTCGCAGTCTATTTTTTTAGCAGAGAGTTTACCCTCATTGGTAAAGTAATAAGCGTAGCCTACCTCAAAAAGAAGACTCTTAATTAAGTCCTGACAAGTTTCTCCTGACTCTACAACCCTGAGAACGTTAGTAGAAATTACAGGGAAATCAGAATCTACAGTAATACCAGCTGCTGTAGCTATAGTCCTAACAATAGTATCGGCTGCATCTTCTAAGACAGCGCTAGTTCCGTTTTTGATATAGCTCTTAGGAAGGAGTTTTGTTCCAACATCTTCTATAGTAATCTGTAGGTCTGTAGTACCGTAGCTATTTACTATCCAGTTATAGTTATCTGAGATATAGCCGGTAAAAAGAACAGTAGCCCCGTCTTTAAGAACGGCCTTAATATCTCCTGAAGCCTTAAGCATCTTTAGGTTTTCGGCGCAACCTGAAGTTAAAGTAAGTGTTATTGAATTACTAGAGGAGTAAAGGTCTTTAAGCAACTGCTGTTTAAAGGTAATAGAATCTTTAACTATATAATCAGTTGAAATAATTACTTGTTCCGACTCTTCTAAGTAAGTAACAGTCAAATTAGGAGTTTGAATATACATTATTTTTTTCCTCATATATTAGTGAAAGACAACAAAAAAAGGCGGTGTTTAACCGCCTTATTTGTAAGTATCGTTTTTATTATGCTGAGACTCCGTAGTAGTCTAACTGTTCGAAGCTCTCGCGTATCATTTGTGCGAATTGGAGCATACCCCCATCTCCCACTACTGGAGCTTGCTGATAAATATTAATTGTTACATTAGTAGCTCCATTGTAAGTAGCATTCTGAACCGCTGTAGAAGTAGAAGTATCTGAACCGTCTACAGTTTTTTCGAAGGCTGCATCTACTGAAGCCCACTTAGATTTAATATACTCTCCATAGCTTCCGGGTGAGCCGGGGTCAGTCATTCTGAGACCGGCAAAGGGGTGCCATCCAAAGATATTTAAGTCTGCTAACCAGTTCATTACTGTAGCTACCCAGTGCTGTAATACTTGAACTACATACTGTATTGTTCCGGTAACAGTTACAAGAATTTTGGCGAAGAGTTTAAGGACAGGGGAGAGTGCTTCTAATACGTTAATAATAATATCAAGTATTGGTTTTAAAGCTGAATTCATTACTTCTATAATTGGTCTGATTACTACTCCAAGTGCATTGAAGACCTGAACCAACATATCACCTACAGATTTAACCAGAGGCATAGTATCTTGTATAATTGGTACTACTAAGTCTGCTATAACCCTTCCTAACTCTCTAAGCGGCTCAAGACCAAATTTAACAAATTCGTTAAGAGGTCCTGAAATTACTTCTCCAAAGCCTTCTATAACATACTCAAGTGCTGTAGCAAGTGCTCCAAGAAGCGGTCCCATTGTAGCCATATTTTGAGCAAGATTTCCTACCATATCTCCAGCTTCACCTAGATTATTAATTAAGCTGTTGATTACAGACTGTCCAAAAGCTCCACCCTGAGACTCAGAAGCCCCTGTAATTCTAGAAGCCCATTTACCAATTTCATCTCCAAGATTTACTAAGAAATTTTCACTCTTAGTATTATTTTCAATATTGGAGAGAATCTTTTTCTGTTCTAACAATTCTTTAGAAATTTCAGTTAAGTAGCCTTGTTCTTCTACAGAAGCAGAAGCAAATAGCCTATCTATTGTCTCTAAAGCGTCATCAATATTTTTGATTTGGTAAGAGTTGGAGTAAGAACCATAACTCTTAAGAACGCTGTCTAACTCATCCGGAGTAATTAAGCCGGTAAAGTTATCTATAATTTCTTTTAGGTAATTGTAAGTAGCTTTTACCTCTTCAGAAGAACTAAGCCCTAAACTTTCTACAGAACTTCTTAATACTGTAGTAGTATCATCTCTAAAGAAGACTAAACTATCCTGTAATTCTTTCGCCTGAGCTATAATTGCTTCATAAGAAGCCTGTTGATAAGCCGCTGAGTTCTTTCCGTAAGAGTTAAGGAATTTTTCAAGAGCATTGGTCTCTTCAACAACTGCCGATGTAGAAGCACCTCCAAGAACAGATTTGCCCGTATTAGCTGCAGCTGCTCTTGCATCTAATTCAGCCTGAATAGTATTTATTACTTTAGTAAAAGTTTCCCTGTCTGAGCCATTTTCAATAGACTTTTTAAGACTTTCAATCGCTTCAAGAAGTTTTTCATCAGAATACTCAGATAAACTATTTCCACGTTGCGCCTTAGTTATTACTACTGAGGTCTTTATCTCTCTATCTACCCATGACTGAATCTTATTTAACATTTCGAGTATATACTCGAATGCAGGTTGGAGAGCTACTGAAATACCCTCTCCAAGGCCTTGTTTAATATCTCCCCATACATCTTTAATATTTTTTAGGGTCTGAGCTGAATCTAGTTCTGATAGTTCTTGCGAAAGAGCAGAATACTTATCTATAAGAGCATCAACAGCAGCGCCTTGAGCCAACTCACTCTTAGTATAATTACTAGTATTAATACCTAATTTAGTTAACTGAGTAGTTACTCCATTATAAGTATTTAATAAAGTAGTCATCGAACTGTTTAAGTCTTTACCTGTTACATTAGACAAATAAACAGCTGCAGTCGATATTTTTTCTATATCTTCAACACTTCTTCCTAAGGCCGCTAATTCAGCTACCATAGATTCAACAGCATCTTTAGAACTTAAAGTCTGAGAAGAGAGTTTATTAATAATATCAGTTGCTTTTTTAAAAGCATTCGAATTCCCTAAAGTTAGCGAGAGCTGCAGATACTTTCTGTGAGCTTCGTTAAAAGATTTGACACAATCAGAAGCAGCATCAGTCAGTAATTTAATAGAAGCTATTACGGCAGTAACATTTAGAGCAGTCTTTAGAGTATTACCTAAACTTTTTGCTGAAGTGCCTAAAGAATTTAAGTCGCCTTTAGCTTGGTTAACTGCTGGGGTTAATTGGTTCTGCCCTTTTATAATTATTTTAGCATCTGCCATATATTTAAGTTCTCCTTAATATAAAAGCCCACTGCCCATTGTTATGAGCCTGTGGGCTTCTTTTTGCCTTTAATCGACTTTACTTTATCGTTTAAAAATTTCCTGTAATTTAACTGAATTACTTTAATTATTTGGAAAGTCATATACGGCTGGTCACCAACAGTTCCGGGGAATGGTAATTGTCTTAGGTCGCCATTATTACTATCACAAATTGGGAGGTAATAATCTGTTATGTAGGGGAGCCAGTGTTTATACTCCTCATACAACTCCCTGTTATACCTTCCGTTAAATACCTCAGCACAAATAGAACTTATTTGTCTTCTTTGCGCTTCTGTTGGGTAAAAAAACTTGCGTTAGAATACTCCGATATAACTTTATTAGAGAGGTCAATCTTTTCGAATATAAATTCTGTTAAGTCCTGATTTGACATCTTCTTCTGTTCAGTCTCGTAAAAATTGTGGTCTACTATAATTCTTGGAATAACGGTCTTAAAGAATTCAATAACTTTTGTCTCTCCAACTTCGGAAGCTTCTTTAAGTGCTAACATTTCCGCTGTAGGAAGTTCTTTAAGGGTAATAAAAGCTTCTTCATCTCTTTCGAGTCCAACTAAAGTTCCGACTTCAATTCTTACTTTCTGAATAGCATTATCGTAATTCTTATTTTTAACAAACATACTTCTTTTTCTCCTTTAATTTTTATTAATACTCAGAACTGTTCTCGTCCCTAATAACTACTGTTATAGGCTCTACAGAACCAACGCTAAGAGCTTCACCAGAAACGCTAGCTGTAATAACTCCAGCGCCTGATACATTAGCTGAAACTTCTGTAATAGCTACTTTTGGGAGAGTAGTTGTGATTCTGTATCCTGTCTGACTTGATTCAAATACTAGAACTAATGAAGCATTAGTCTCAGTTGTGAGATAAGTATTTTTAAGGGTCTCAACATTTGCTGCATAAGGAATATCAAAATTAACTCCTACATTTCTCATACCGTGCTTAGGCTGTCCATTGTAAAGACCACTTGAATAAGTCTTAGGAGCATCCTCAAGAGCGTTGTCAATTGAAAGATTAACTGTGCTTACGTCATAAGTTGAGCCACCAATTGTGAATGTAGCTGAAGTACATCTATAAGAAGGAACTGAGTAAGTTGTGATATCTGTATCAATTGTTCCTGCTACTTCGTTCTTAGCTACTATATCAAAAGAACCCTTAACATAGTCGCCAGCGGCACACTCAAGGCTGAAGTTAGAAATTGTTGAGCCAATGTAAGATTTTGTTGCTGCCTTTCTGTCAATTGTGAATGTGAGAGAAGGGAGGTCTTCGTTTACGTCGCAAAGTGAAATTGTATGGTTATAGAAACCAGTATCGCTATCGGCTGCTACATCGTCTTCTCCACCTAAAGCTGCCTGAATAAGTGTTCCTGCAAATTCGGGGCGAAGAATGAAGCTTACAGAACCTCCAGCTGTAATTCCCATTAGGTCTCTGTCTGTAGCTGTCTTAGAAGCAAGAAGATTACCCTCGTCTCCTTTTTCTACAGTAAGAGAGAGCGACTCAGAAGTGAAATTCACTAAATCAGTCATTGTTGCCGCAGTTCCCCAAGCTACCTCTTTACCCATCTGTAGTATTGAACCACTACCTGTATAAAAAGCCATTTTTATCTCCTATTTATGCGGTTAGAGCCGCTCGTTCTTAATACTTTTCTTTCCTCATTTATTAGTGTTGCTCAAAAGAATATTTGCCCATATAACAAAAAGCTCCTGCTGTAGCCTTACCACTGCGGGAACTTTCCTCTAATGTAAATTTTTACTATTGCTTTAGTTAGCAATAAAATACCTTCCGTGTTCCCAATCCCATGATGGAGAATCAATCAGTTCATAGGTACCTGAATCTCCGACAAATTCAACGTGAATCGTCTTACCAGCAAGATAAGCTGACATAACTTTAATTCTTTCTGCGTACTCGTTAATTTTTTCGAATGTTGTCACTTCTTTCTCCTTTAATTTCTTTCCTCATTAATTAGTGTTACTCAGAAGCACTTACTCCACTGAATATTGGTTGATACCTCTATAGCAGTTATAGTCTGAGAAGCAGTTACTGCTGGGTAATAATCCATAGAATTTATACCTGTGAAATCTACAAAACCATCAAGAGTCTGGTTATTTCTAATAAGAGCGTAGAGGGCTGTATAATACCCAAAAACTTTCTTTATAAGAGTCTCATTTTTGGAGCCCTTGCACATTATGTAGACAACAGCGTTTAAGCTAGCAAAATCAGTTCCCATAGATAGGTCTGATATTTCCTCATAATCGGGCTGAATATAGAACATTACGTTCTTTCTCATAGAATCTATTTCTGGGAAGCCTATAGTAACATTAGCCTCTGAAATTTCTTCTAGTAAGTCGTGATACTCTTCATCTTGGTCATAGTAATTTGCTAGCTGGTTTACTATAACGTCTTTAAATTGGTTAAGAACTTGTAATTCTGTAATCATACTGTTATGCCTTTTTTCTCCAATTTGTCGATTTCTTTCTGTGCTAATCTATCCAACTGTTGCTTAAGCTCTGGAGACTTCATATAGTCGTTAACTGGAGAAGTAATAAACTTATGCTCTTTAAGTTGAACCTCGTGAACCTTTACCCACTTACCATCAATTTGGAAGGTTAGGTAATCAGAAGCTTTAGCGGTAATCTTTGACCCTTTAGCAAGAGCGTAGCCATAAAGAACTCTATCTTCATTTCTTTCGTTAGCCTCAATTAAAACCGCCTCGCCATTTCTAATAACTTTTCTGACGATACTTTTATAAAGAGCTCCTGTTTGCTTTTTTAAATAATTTTTATAAGACTTTTTTACCCTGTTCTTAGCGGCTGTTCCTACTCCTGCTAAGATATGGCGTCTTATCTTTTTCTGACCCTTATCTAAAGAATCAAAAAACTCCATAGCCTCATCTAAGTCGGCCTGTATAGTTATAAATTCTGCCATTTTAGTTTACGTATTTAATAATTCTTAGGCCCTGTAGCGGCTTTAAATATTTTGAATAGTCGTTGTAATTTATAAACGTTCTTGAGTTATCACCCATAGATTTACCGGTAAGGCCAATATTTCCACCCTGTTCCTGCAGCATAAGAGAAGCAATTCTAAGAACTGTTACCTTTATGATATTAGGCATCTCTTCAGGGGTAAAACCAGCTATATAAGAGCAGCGAATGTTGTTTACGCCCTCAGTAAAGATATTGGTCATATTCTTTTCAAAAATATAATCGTCGTGTGGTAATATCTCATTAAGAGGAACAGGCCATCCGTCTACATTAAGTTCTGAAACAACTTTAATAGGTCTAGCGTGTAGATATAGCTTATAATCTCCAATACCGGAGAAGACTCCAGAGTATGGTCTTTGTGTTGGGTTATATCCTAAATACTCCGAGACAATCTGTTCGGCTGCAGAGATATAAAAAACCTTAAGATTTACTGCTTCAGTTGAATCTTCAAAGTTATTTGTATATTCGTTAAATTCTTCTATAGAAACAATCATATTTATTTCCTCAATTATTAGTGTTTAAAAGAAAAAAAAGGGGGCTGATTTCTCAACCCCCAAATGTGGAAAGAAGTATATTGTGCCTTAAAGGCATTATTTCTTTATTTTCTTCTTATCAGATTTCTTACCGGAACTTGATACAGCCATTATTCTACCTCCAATTCAGCAGCAACCTCATAAGCTACTTCACTGTCTTTTTCAGCCCACATCTTAAGAACTCTTCCGTCTACAAGGTCTGTGCTGTCTAATCCAATAGCATTACCGCAAGCTTCTAAAGTATCACCGTGGAAGATACCGTCCCAAATGTCCTCAGTAGAAGAAGCATCTGCGAATAATCCCCAGTGCCAAGAGTCAACTTCTGACTGGTCTATATCGTTTGGGTTAACCTTAATCCAAGCGTATGGCTTTTCTTCGGTAAGAACTGAAGTATCTACGCTAAAGACACCATCAGCATAATTAACCCCGGAGCTGGTTTCTATAGTAGAAGTCTCTGCTCCACCAACTCCGAGTGCTTTAAGTGTTAATTCATTCAGCTCTTTTTTTTTAAACCAAATACGTTTCTGTTATCGACAATATCACCTGTGAAGGCCATTACTGCCTGGAAGTATGTATTTGTATCGCCAACTTTCTTAAGAGGCTCAATAGTTACTTCGTCAGCAACTGCAAGAGCGTAATTCTTAAGGTCGCCGCACCATACAACGATGTCTCCACCGGAAGCTGCTGCGAAGCTAGGAGCCTTACCTGTGAGAACTACAGGAATACCCTCAACGCTCTTGTTTCTTACGAGCTCTTCCTTGAGGAAGTCGTAGCCTGTGCCAGAAGCAGAAGCGATAGCTGCATAAATTGCAGGTTCCATAATCATAACAGGTTCTGCAACGTCGTAGTCTTTTACCTTAAGAGCAAGAGCTTCGAGGTCTGCGAGAGATACTGCAGAATCTGAAGCTGTCTCGATGAGGTTACCAGCTGCTACGTTACCGTCAGCGAAAATACCCTTGATTGTGCTATTTGTACCGTCGCCAGTAAACATACCGTTGCACATAGCTGTTCTGAATGATTCTGCAAGAAGAGCAGGAATTCTGTTCTCAATATCAGAAATTGAGTAAAGAACTGCTTCGTATGTTACAGGAAGGACAGAAGCCCATGTGTAGGGGTAAAGGCTCTTTGAACCGATACCTGCTGTTGAATCAGGAGTAATACTTGTTGCACCCTCTGCCTGTTTTGAAGGAAGAGCTGGTCTTGCACTAAGAATAGCTACCTGAGTCTGTGAGTTAGGTCCTCTGAAGTAAGAAACTCTGTCAAGAAGAGGTTCTCTCTGCTTAATGAGGTCCCAAAGGCCGTTCATCTGTGCTACAGCACCTGTTCCGTTAAGTGTGATGCTTCTCTTTTCGAGCATAGCGTTAGCCATGTCTCTCCAAGAAGAAACCTGATTAGCATTGTCACGAGCAGGATTTTTAGCGTCTTTAGCAGCTCTCTCCTGTTCAAATGCTCTCTTCTCTTCAGCGAGCTTTTCCTGCTCTGCCTTGAGATTATCTTTGATTGAGCGAATTTCATTCACTACTTCTAAAACTTTGTCGTCCATATTTTTTCCTTAACTTAGCTTTTTAAGCTCTGCGAGTAAGTCATCATAGAACTGCTGATTTTCATCAACGGCAGGAGTGCTATTAGCGGCTCCTGTGTCTTCTGACCTTTCAGCGGGTTCAGCTGCCTTAGGCATAAGCTCTTGAAGCTGATTTATAGTATTCTGGATTGAGGTAAAGTCTTCTGCGCTAAAACTTTCCTTCTCCAGTGTCTTCCCTAATTCTTCTAAATTAATTCCTCTAATTACTGTTCTAGCTGAGGCTATAGTATCTGGATAAGCTGGTTCCGATACGAAACTGACTTCGTAGAGTCTTACTTCTTTGAGGTAATGAGTCTCTACTCCTTCTTCTACGCCGTATTCAGTCTTTACTTCTGAGAAACCAAAACTCATACCGGTAATATAACCATCACTTACAAGGTTCCAAGTGTCTTCGGCTAGTCTTGTCTTTGGGAGTCTAACTCTTACGTATAGTCCATCATCCCTGTTGTCTAACTGAAGAGAACCATTCTTTACTCTTCCGAGAACATTGTTAAAGTCGTGTCCGAAGAGAGCCTTTACATCGTAGCCATCAGTAAGTGTCTTATTAAAAGCCGTTCTCTCTATATATTCATAAAATGGTAACTTTAAGCTTCTCTTGTTATAGGGAATTACCCCCTCAAGATATCTAGAACCATCTTCTTCTGAAAAAGAGAAATTGGTTAAAGCTCTGTGTTGTATATTCTTATTCATAGGTGTTTTCCTGTTTCAACTATAAGTGTCTTTAATACTCAATTTTTGTCGTCGCCCTGAGGATTATGATTATCTAGTAAATCTGGTTGAGCCATTATCTCTTTAGACTTAGCCATATAGGCTTCTATAGTCTCTTCTGTTACAGGCATCAGATTAGCCGGTGCAAAATAATAGTCTCCTGCAGGTCCAATATCAGTCATTCCAAGTTTAGAACGAGCCTCATTAATAGAAAGCATTCCTGACTGAATTTCTTTAGCTAAGTAGTTAATAGTATCTGCTGTATTAGTAGTAAGAAGATTCTTATACTCATAAGCTATAAAGAGAGCTGTGTCTCCTGCTGGTATTAACTTTTCAAAGCTCTGAGAAATATGAAGTCCAAGTGGGTGTATACAACTAGAAAGGAAATCGTTCTGTTTTGTTTCTAGACTGTTATATTTGTTCTCCCCTGAAATAACCTCATAAGGAACGTTAAAGGCTTCTGCTATCTGTCTCTCTATCATATTAAGTAAAGAGTCTAGCTGAGCCTGAACGTTAGAAGTCTGTTCAAGTTTAGATAGCTTAGAACCCGGAGGTGGAATCATAAGTTTACCCGCATTAGCTGCCCCTGTAACATATTTGTTAATAGCAGGAGTAATAGCAGCATAAAGCTTGTCTAATTCAGCTGTCTTTGTTCCGCCCTGTTCGGGGAATTCAAGAGAGTATCTTGTGCCGATAGAATTATTGAAATAAACATCAATATATCTGAGTAAATTATTATCTAGCTCTATAAGTTCTCTATGAGCATCAACTGGAGAAACGCCTATAGTGCCATTATATCCGGCTCCAATATATGGAATATGGAGAATATCTCTTTCTGTATAAACAGTTCCATCAATATTGAAGAGCTTATTGTAGTCAGAATCTCTTATGACTCTAACTTTATAAGGGTCTACAATACTGAAGTTAACAATAGTGCCGGACTGATTTCTACTTAGATATATAAAAGCATTACCCCTAAGGAGCATATGTCTTATAAGGGTATTATAAAATAAAGAGGGTGTTTCTTCGTATGATGGGTGTTCAAGGACTCTAAACAGTGGGTTGCCTACTGCTAACCTCTTACCTGTCTTTGTGTGTGCATAAAGCTGTAGTGGGAGAACGCCTAAAGTATTACAGATTTTGTTTACGCAAGCTGATACAGTAGGGTTCTTTTCGGCAGGAAAAACAAGACCGCCGGTAACGGTAGTCTGCTGTGGAAAAAAGCTACGGGTTTCTTCTGCCTGACCTTTAAAAATTCTTTTAAATAATCCCATTTGTATATTTTCCTAATAAAAAGTCTTTTAGACTGAAAAACATTCTTTCCTCAATTATTAGTGTTACACAAATTGAAATTACGTCTTAATAATCTAGTAGGGCGAAACGAGCTTCCATATCAGCCGCTATCTCTTCGGCGGTTCTAGTATCTATTTCTCCTGAATCAATTAACTGCTTAATTCTACCTAAGCACATAACTGAGGTGACAATTCCATCTATTCGTTTAGTAGAAGTGGCTCCCCCTTGTTTAACTGGTTTAATATTTCCGTTAGCGTCTCTATAAGCGTCGCAATTGGAGTTCATCCAAGCTATTACAGGGTTACCATCTACTACCTGACCATCAATTACTGCTGCCTCAAAATCTTTAGCCATAGGAGACATATTCTTCATAGACTGGTTAATCTCTACGAGGTCTACATGAGGTCCTATTTCATTTACAAGGGTAGCAGCATTCCAAGGGTCGAAAAGAAGTTCTTTAACATAATACTTCTCCAAATCGTCCCTAATATCATCAAACATAATATTATAGTTAACGATATCTCCGGGAGTTGGAGTAATATAACCCTCCTCAATCCACTTACGTATCATAGGAGAGTCGTGTTTCATCTTGTTTTCTATCTGCTGCTCTGGAAAATAGAAGTGGTGTTTAGCAAAGTATTTCTTCTGGTCAAGGTCGTAGAAGTATAAGCTATAAGTAGTAAAGTCATACCTCTGAGATAAGTCAACGGCCCCAATTATTACGCAGTTAGAAGTATCTTCAGGGAGTTTAAATTTAGCGGCGTTATTAATACATTTAATCCAAGTTGAGTGGGGAATCCAAGTTGAGACTGGAGAAATAAACATACCTAAATTTTTTGTCCTAAATTCTCCTTCTAAAGACGGCTGCTGAACCGCTTCATCTCTGGCTTTAATTAATGCGTCTATAGTAATTGAGACCCCTAAATTTGGGTTAGCCTTAATATAGTTATTTGGGTTCTTCCAATCGTCCCCCTTGTCTAAGCAGTAGAGAACGCAGAAGTAAGTATCATCTACATAGCTGCCTTCTAGAATTTTAGAAGACCTTTCAAACTCCTGAGCTCCGGCTGAATAAACATCATCAGAGCCTGAGGTAATTTCCAACATTAAGGGTTCTGGCCTAGAATACTGTCCTGACTGCAGAACTTTAATAATGTTGTAGTCCTTCATAGCACTAACTTCGTCTATTACTACGCAAGAGGGGTTAAGACCATCAAAAGTATTATACTGAGAAGAGAGAGCCGAAATGAATGAGACATTACGGTGGTTTACTATCCTGTAAGAAGAGTTGTAAATTTGCAGTCTATCGGCTAAGCCCTTGTTCTGCTTCACCATCTCCCTAACATTATCGAAACAAATTTTCGACTGGTCCCTACGTGTAGCTGCTACATAAGCTTCACCACCCTGAGTTGTTAATACGTCATAAAGTAGAGAAGAGGAAACTAATACAGTCTTTCCGTTCTTTCTGCCTACAAAAATAAACGCCTTTCTAAAGCGTCTATAGTTGTCTTCTTTCCTTTTCCATCCGTAGATATTGCCTAGTATAAAAACCTGCCACGGTTCCAACTTTAGGGGTTGTCCGGCCCATTGGTCTTTATAAAGCTTCATTATCTCCGTAAAGTTTATAAATTTTTGTGCTGACTCTTCATCAAAATAGTAGGGGTAATCATCTTCTTTAGACTTAGCTAAATCAGCCTCGAATCTCTTTACCGCTAACTTTACATATTTGTTGGTTAATATCTTTTTAGAGTTAACATCTTCAATATACTGGTAAAATCTTTTCATTTAATATCCAATAACAATTTCTAGGGGGTCTTCAGACTTCTTAGTATGAATGTCTTCTACCTCCTTAAGTCTCTCAGTAGGAGTAATTCCAAATTTGTAAGCTACTTTATTAAAAGCTGTAATTGAATCAAGAAGCCACTTGTTCAATTTTCTACGCTGGTCTATAGAAGCAGTGTCTAACAAGACTGGGTTTTCTTTATCGAAAGCCTTAATAGCCTTCTGAGCATTTAAATACTCTTCGAAAGCCGTAAACATCATATCAATAGAGGGTAAGTCTTGGTCCGTTAGAATCTTCTGTCTAATTAAATTGGGAACTATAGCCTCCCAACATTTCTTAGTTTTAGCTGAAAATTTCTGTGGACACTTAATAATTGTATCAGTAGGGAAAGCTAGGTTGCGAGATGAACCTAACTCTCCGTGTCTATCCTCCCGGTATTGTCCGGTAAGCTTAAGTGTTTCGACTGGTAATTTTTCTGACATAAAAATCCTTTAGGGGGCAGTTTCGTGTCGCACTGCCTTAGTAAATGCGAAAG
>Ga0310690_10002044_pt1 | contig 34101 bp, 29 predicted proteins | sample AusTroGonzalo_MG_2_FD_207661 | JGI IMG/M metagenome (GOLD analysis project Ga0310690, IMG submission 207661) | Bovine rumen microbial communities from tropical cattle in Woodstock, Queensland, Australia - Gonzalo_04 (v2) (version 2) | ecosystem: Host-associated > Mammals > Digestive system >...
TTGTCTTCAAGGGTGATGCGGCTGAAAAAGACTTTGAAACCTTCCTGAGTCAGCTGATGATAAAGATCGTTTGCAAGAACAGAATCCCGCGTTCTTCTCCCTGATTCATCACTTTCTTTGTAGCAGATAAAAACGTCGAAAGGCTCTTCTTTTTGCGAAATTTCAAGAATCCCTTTCTGGATTTTATCAATAGCTTTGGCTTCAGATTCATAAATGATTTTCTGTTCTATCGTCGCATATTCCAAGGCTGATTTGTAGTCCTCGTCAGCCAGAACAGAGGCAAACTGCGTCCTGTTTACAGTAGGAATCCGCTTTCGTGTTGCCGGATCTTCGACATATTCGATTCCGTATTTGCAGAGAACTATCGACCAGTAAGCCTCTGCATCGGTTTTATCTTCATTGAGGATCGTTTCATAAATCCCCATTGCCTTGTCGAAGTCGTTGTTCCGGCGGAAGTGGTTGGCGCGGTCATAAAGATTGGCTCTTTTTTCGTCGTCAAGCTTCGGAAGAGTCTGATTTGTTCCGCAGCTGTCGCATCTTCCGACTGTAGCTCCCGGCTCGAATTCTATTGTGCCGCCGCACATTTTGCATTTAAAGACTGACATTTTATTACCCTTCACTTGTTTATTTTATCGTTACATATTTTTGATTTTTGCTGTTCGGTTTTTCAGGAATCGTCATCGCGATTCTGCCGCTTTCAAGCATTGGATTCAGCAGTTTCCTAACACTTCTTTTGTCTTTATATCCGAGCATTTCTGCAATTTCCGATATGCTTTTAGCTTCAATACAGTAAACAAGGATCTGTTCCTCTTTATCAACTGGTGCATTTTTTGCCTCAACTGGTGCATTTTTTACAATCCATTCACCTCTTGTTCCACCAGTTCTTTTGATTTGTCCGTTTTGCGTCAATTTTGCCAATAATCTCTGTATAGTACGCCTGGACACATTGAATTCTGCCGCCAATGTCGTCTGTGTCGTTTTCGGATTTTTCCTAATTGATTCAAGTATCTTGTCCGACAATTCAACTCCGGTATTATTAGCGTCAGGATTAGCGTCAGTATTAGCGTCACTGATGCCAATGTTCCAAGTGTTTCTCAAATTACGGTAAAAAACCACAACGAAATCATCTTTTTCTACTCTGAAATCGAATTTACATCCTGCCTCATCACAAAAATCCTTGATCCGTTTGAGTCCGGTTGCAAAAGTTTCCATGTCTTTGGAATAATAGAGCACTCCGGTAATCAGTTTGTTTCTGCGTATTGCCTTTTTCGTGCCGTCAAAAAATTCTTCCGGAGTATGCCCTTGTGGAAAACCGCCTGTTGTGTGAATTTCTATGCGGTCTTTGAACACATCGATTTCGTTGCATTGATTGTTGTTGTAAAGCCGATGTCCGTAAGAATTGATAATCGCCTCTCTCACTGCTTCGACTGGGATTTCCGGTGTTTCGACCCGTGTCAATCCGACAATATCGGCTTTCCAATCCATTGCGTCCAGAATGTACTGCATGCAGATTTTACTGAGTCCGATGATTGAGCCTCTGTCCTCTCTGCGTATGTCGGTGAAAGTGGCTTTTACGTCAGTGGCGAACTTTGCCATTTGGACATCATTCATTGAAGAATTGCAGAATAAAACTGCTCCGGCATTCAAAAGGTGGAAACTGTCTTTTGCCAACAACTCCAATTTATCCATAACAACGGCAGGTTCTTCTGATTCAAACTCGATTCGTCCCACCTCTTTTGCTTTTTTCAGATACGATTTTAAATCAGCTTCAATTATGTCATCTAATGTGTATTCCGAGACTTGAAGTTCCCAAGACTTTGCGGCATCGTTGCGTCTGCGCAGAAAATCTTCGTAAGTTTCCTGATCCATGACCTTGTCTTCGTCAGCCACACGGATTCGGGGAATGTTGTATGCCAGATACGGAGCGCGGTTTCCCTCGAATTTCACATATACGACATCAAGTTTTCCGAATGTTTTTACTGATATTTCGGGATATATCGTCGGTTTTATGTGGCTGTTTACAGCCTGACTGACATCACGCAGAGTGCTATCCGAAATATCCTGCCCGATAACATCACCGTTGTTCTTAACACCGAAATAGAGTTCACCGCTTCCGTGCTTATTGAGAATTGCCACAATGGAAATAACGCCTTCTTTCAATTCTCCAGTGCTTTTCTTAAATTCAATTTGTTCGGTTTCAGCTCCGAGCGGATAAAACTTTTTACCATGCTTTTTGTCGTTCATACTTGTCTCCCAAACTCAAATTTATTTTTTCTTCGCCAAAACCAAAAACGTCATATTAGAATCCATGTGTTTTAAAGCTACCTGACACAAAGAACATTATTCCTGACCGACTTACTATGACTGTATACACGCCCAGTCCTTAAATACACATCCCATGCGTAATCTGAAAGATTTTGCAAAGTAGTAGATGACCAACAATAGGAGTAGTCCCTGTAACGATTTTGCATTATCTTGCAAACATCTTTAATTTTATAGATTGTTTTTAATTCTTCTATGGTCGGAATACGCCAATCATTAAAATCTCCGATATTAAGTTCTTTTGCAAGCTTCATTGCTGTATCCCAATCAAAATTTTCATAAACAAAAAACCAACCATCTTTAAATATTAAATTTTTCTGAATCATTTTGATATTGCCTATCGGATGAATCAATTCAATGTAATCTCCTTTATCTACATAGTTATTGGGGTCAAACATAAACTTTTCCATTTGTTCTTCGTTTGTTGCAGACTTCAATTTTTCATCAAATTCTGCCAATTTTTCAATGATATCGCTTCCGCCGAATCTTTTAGCAAATTCAAGATTTTTGCTGCATGAAGTCAAACCCTTGTCACAATAAAACTGTAGCAACTTTTTCAAATCGGAACACTGTTTTTCAGCCATTTCTTTGAGCAGGTAAACTTCGCCGTTTTTAGGATCTTTGTCCAAAATTTTTTCGCAATATTCTTCAGCTCTTTTCCAATCTCCAGCTTCAACAAAAAGCTGAGTTCTTGTGACAAGTGTAGAAAGCTCAATATTTTCAGGTTTTACAGAAGATTGTTCGACAACCTGCGTGATTGTCTGCGTTGCCTCATCATTTTTTTTACCCATGATTTTCTCTATTCCGCGGACTAAATCCTGAACAGCCCCGACTTTTCCCATGTCCTGTGCCTGAAAACTCCTGATTTCTTTGGGAATATCGTAAGCATCGATATCTTTGTAACACGGAATTATGAATTTCTCTGCTCCGCCTTTAATCAGCGCGAGAAAACGCGACCATTCGTTTTTTACCCAAACTGAGTTGATATAATCATACTTTGTGCCGAATACGAGCATTATTTTTGCCGAATGCAGTGCCGCAAAAATATAAGGTTCATATTCTCTTCCCAATTTGTCTTCAAGGCTTATTCTTGAGAAAAATACGCGATAACCTTTGGCTGTCAGAGCATCATAAACATTTTGAGCAATAACGCTGTCAACAGTCCGTTCTCCGTTTTCATCCTTCTCTTTATAGCATATAAAAATATCATAAGGCTTTTCTTTGGATGAAACTTCCATTATTTTGCTGCGAAGACGCTCGATTTCTTTGGCCTGCTCACGGTAAACGGCTTTGGAAAAGGTGTCTGAATATTCCATTACCATCTCAAAATCGGGTTCGTCAAGCACGATGTCATAACTCGATCTGTGACATGTCGGAATCTTTCTGCTGCTCTGTGGGTCATCGACATATTCAATTCCGTATCTGCATAAAATCAAACCCCAGTACGCCTCTGCCTCCTCTGGAAATTCCGAAACAATTTTTTCATAAACTTCCGCCGCCTTGTCGAACTCGCACTTGCTTCTAAGCTCGTTTGCCCGCGTAAAAAGGACTGTTTTCTTCTCATCATCAAATTTCGGAAGAGTCTGTTTCGATCCGCAGCATTCGCATTCACAAACACTCTTTCCTTCCTCGACGACAAGGTCGCCGCCGCACATTTTGCATTTGAAAACTGACATGTTTACTCCTCATTTATTGAGTTTTGCGAGATTGTTTCTTTCGGTCAGAAGACTCAGAATTTTTTCACCCACCGCTGATGCCACGACATCATCTTTAGAATAAACGGCGTCTGAAAAAACGGAGAAATTCGCCGAGATTTTCGCTTCGACTTCATCAAGTCCGCCGTGGCTTGATTTGTTGGAGTATCGTATCGCCTCAAAAACCTTGTTCGCGATCTCTTTTGATTCATCGGTCTTTGCCGTTGACAAAGCTGTTTCGGCTCTGACCGCCAGCTTATCCATAAAACCGTTGTCGTATTGCGTTATACTGAGTGTCGGATGACTGATAACCGTGAGAGCACCGGTAGAATCAGCCACAGAATCCGTTTCTACGGATGTTTGCGATTCAACCGTTGGCTGTGGAGTATCGGGAGCATTGCTTGACGATCCTTTAAAAGGAAGAACGAAAAGCATCCCTATTACATGAAAAATTATCCATGCAGGCAAAAGAACAGTGCCGACAATAATGACTCCTACTCCTGCCATAATTAAAAACGGCTTGACAAAGTAAGGCATTATATGATCGTAATCATGTGCCGCATCAAAGAAAAACTTCATTGAAGCAATATTTCCCTGCCATGCATAGGATACAGTTGTTCCCAGATTCATGCCGTAGTGCCTTACCGCCACGATATAGTTTCTTACGCTTGTTAATGTTCCCCAAACGACACCTACTGCAATAAATGCACCGAAGATGCCGACTATAATAGCTATAATTGATGCAAAAAACATGAAAACAAGCATGCCGACTGCAAAATCGGAACTGTCATCCTCTTCTCTAATAACATATCTCGACATATCTTTCCTCAACTATTTGTTCAGTTTCGCCAGATTGTTTCTTTCAGTTAAGAGATTCAGCAGTTTTTCACCGATTGATCTGGCTGTTGCATCGTCATTTGAATAAATCGCGTCTGAAAAAACCGAGAAGTTTGCCTTGATTTTTTCTTCAACTTCTTCAAGGCCGCCGTGACTTGACTTGTTGGAATAACGTACCGCTTCAAAAACTTTTGCAGCTATTTCTTTTCCGGAATCTGATTTTGCTGCTGCGAGAGTTGTTTCTGCTTTGGCAGTCAGAGTTTTGATGAAATTAGTTTCAGCTGCGACTTTTTTGCCTATGTCGTCAACGGCTTCCGCTGCTGCTTTTGCCTGAACTGCCGATATCGCATAAAAACCGAGAATAAGAACTGCCACGATTGCACCTGACCATTTCGGAATACCGGGAACAGCCATGATGATGCTTCCGGCTATTACGGTCAGAACAAGGCATCTTTGACCGATAACGAGAACAGGAAAATTGAGAAAAGCTTTTTCCTTGTTCTCATCTTTGAAAAAGTAAAAACCTGCAAGCAGATTGCCGAGGAAAGCAAGTGTTATAAAAACATATCCCACCCAGAAAGCACCTTCGTATTTATTGCCGCTGCTGTCAGGAATTACAAATGTTATTATGTTGAAAACTACAAAAGCTATAGCCCAGATGGTTAAATAATTCTTGAACTGATTTTTCATGGTTTATCTCCTTAAAGTTTTGTGCCGCATTCATTGCAGAATTTCGATCCTGCTGGAGCATCAGCTCCGCAGTTCGGGCATTTTCTAGCGAACGGGGTTCCGCATTCGTTGCAGAATTTTCCTTCAGGAACGGTCTTGCCGCAGTTCGGGCATACGATCATTTTCGGATTATTCGGCAGTTCAACTTTTTTGCCGCACTCGAGACAGAATTTCGATCCTTCGGGAATTAACGCACCGCAACCCGGGCAGGTCAGTTTCTGCTTTGTATCAGCGGATTGTGCAGGATTTGCCTGTGGGTTGGATTTGTTTTCTCCCATTTTACCCATGAATCCATCCATTTTGCCGAGCATAGTTTCAGCGACTTTCAATCCGGCCATCATGCCGACCATGTCGCCGGCGATACCGGTTCCGCCTCCGCCGCCGTTGCCGCCGCCGGCATTCGATCCGAATTTGCCGAGACCTTCGGCGTAAGCCTTCTGAACGCCGGCTTCGATGATGTCTTTTTCGGTGTATCCTTTCGCACGCATTACCTCAGCTTCCGCAAGACCCTGCTCGCGTGTTTTGAGAGCCGTTGCCGCTGCTTCCGCCTGAGCCGAAATTATCTGGCGTTCCGCTTCACGCTTCAAAACTTCGGTCTCGGTCGTCTGCTTTTCAAGTTCCGCAACACGCTGCGCTGCTGTTACCTGTGCTTTTTTCTCCGCTTCAAGAGTACTGACCTCAGCTTCAGCTTCTATCTGAGCCGAACGGACTTCAGCCTCGGCTTTTGCCATCCTTTTCTGAATCGAGACAGTGTAAAGGTCTCTGATCTTTTTGAAATTCGGATTATCTTCGGGCAGAACAACAGTTGTGAGGTAAAACTGCGGGATAGTCAGACCGTATTCCTCGAAACCGGGAACGATCTTGCTTTTGAGAACTGTTGAAAGTTCATTGAGATGTTCATCGATTTCAAGAAGGTTTATATTGCTTGCCTTGATTGCCGCAGTGATATTTGATTTGACGGCATTCGATATCATCGGACGGAAGCAGTTCTGAAGCGATTTCGTAAAGTTGGCGCCGCCTTCTCCCCAAGCGATACCGCTCATTGTGCCGACAAGTTTTGTGAGCAGTTTCAGACTGTCTGAGACTTTCAGGTTCATAGATCCGCTTGCGCCGATTTCAAGAGGAATGTTATATGTCGGCTCGACATAGCGGACTTTGCTGTCGGTTCCCCATTTAAGATCCATCTGAACAGTTTGATTGATGAAATAAACTTCGCAATGGAACTGATTTTCCTGATTTTTACCGGTGATCAAACCGAAAAATTTACTGATTTTCGGAATGTTCTGTGTCTCGAGAGTGTGACGACCGGCTCTGAAAACATCAAGAGCCTCGCCGTTCATAAAGAAAACGGCTTCCTGAGAATCATGGACAATGAGCTGTGTCAGCGAATTGAAATCCTCGCACGGATGTTTCCAGATAAAAGTGCTGTTGTCGCCTTCATACTTGATAACCGAAACATTGGATGAATTTTGCATTGGAATCTCCCCCGCTATTAAATAACAAACATTTATTATCAAAAAACAGACTATCGTACGAAATGTTAAAGGAAAAACAAGATTTTCAGAGGTTTTACTTCGTCCAGTTGTTGTAAAGAAGCGTTCCGGTGTAAAGAAGCGAGAATGTCGGCGCGATCTGCTGGATTATGCGGTTGTAACTGACTAAAGCCATCGTTGCGACATAAACTCTGTCTCCCGGCATAAGACGCACCTGACCTGCCTTGCCGGTCATAATATCATCGAAGTGGAACTGAACCAGCAGGTGTTTTCCTCCGGTCTGACGAACCATGTAGATTCTGCCGTCGGCAGCGTTGGGCTGAATAAGACCGCCGGCATCTGCAACGAGATCTATCATCGTGTAGCTGCTCCCCTTCATTTCAAAAGCACCCGGGTTTTTGACCTCGCCCAGAATGTAGACTCTGTTTGCCGAAGGAGCCGGAACATAGAATGTGTCACCGTCTTTCAGGTAATATTTCGAAAAATCGCGTGCACCTGTCGCCATCTCGCTGACGCTTATCGGAAGCACCGTCTCACCGCGTTTCAGATAGACAAACTCAACCGAATTTTTTTCAGATGAAGAGGCTGGAACCATTCCGGTAACGGCTTCAAGCATGTTCGTATTGACTTTTATCGGGTTTTTGCCGGCATTTTTCACGTTGCCGACAACATAGTAAAATTTACTTTCGTATTTGACGACATCGAACATTATGTGCGGATCTTTTATGAATTTTGAATAGCCTTCTTCAAGTTTTTCGACGATTTCCTTTCTTGTAAGACCGGCAATTTTCACCTGTTTTAAAAGCGGAATATTGACTTCACCGTTCTCATCCACAGCATAACCGAAAATTTCGCCCAGCGCTGTCGACTGCGTACTGTCCTGCGGGTTTCCGTAGATCGTGATCTTTATTTCATCACCGATTCCGACAGTGTAATTCATGTCACCTTCGGCAAATTCCTTGAAATCCTCGTCGAAATTCATCTCTTCGATTTTGAACTCCTCTTCAGGAACATCGGCGAATTTTCTGGCCCCTGAGTATGCGCATGAACTCAGGAAAAGAACCGCAAGCAGAATCAGTGAATGTTTAAAAGCCATATTCCACCTATTATCATAAAAAGTCCGCCGAACTGAAACGCGCTCAGCCTTTCGTGAAAAACAAAAAGCGACCAGAGCGTAACGATTATGAGGCCGCACGAAGTCATCATCGGGTAAGCTATCGAAAGATTGAATTTTTCGAGCGCCTTCGTGTAAAAAACGAGTGCTATGCCGAAACATGCTATGCCCGCCATCAGTTTGAAATTAGTGATATAGCTGAGCACGAAAGGAATGAGACCGTCGCTGAGTTTTACAGGCTCAGTCATAACTCCGGCTTTCATGAAAATGTTTGCTCCGGCGTTGAAAACTATCGCCAGAATGAGAAAAATTACACTTGCACTCATAACGCTCTTATCTTTTCTATTATTGGAGGCCAGCATTCATCAGGAATTTTCGCGCCGATTTTTTCAATTACGCACGCAGCGAGAATCGTTCCCGCCATTGCGCTCTTTTCGAGAGAGAGACCGTTGACAAAACCGTAAAGAAAACCTGACGCGTAAAGGTCTCCGGCACCTGTCGTATCAACACGTTTCGCATCAACCGGCGGAATGCTCAGCAGTTCTTTGCCTGAAGCGACAAGCGAACCTTTCGGCCCGGTTTTTACGACAGCGATCCTGGACATTTCGGCGATTTTCAAAGCGCTTTCTTCAGCCGGAAGACCGGTGAACGAACGCGCCTCTTCCTCGTTGGCAAAAACGATGTCGACATATCTTTCGACTATCGACTGCAGGAATCCAAGATTTTCTACAACAACGTTGAAACTTGCGAGATCAAGTGATGTCGTCAGTCCCGCCTCTTTTGCAAGAACAAGCGACCTTTCAATTAAATCATGATCCTGAACAAGATAACCTTCGACATGGAAAAGATCGTGACCCTTGAAAAGATCAACCGTAAGTTCATCCGCAGCAAGCTTGACAGCCGAACCGAGATAAGTTGCGAAAGTTCTCTCGGAATCAGGCGTGATAAGCGCTATCGCCCTGCCGGTCTGAGGCTCGTCTCTGAAAAGTACCGGACGGATCGAAGAAGCAATCATGTCTTTTTCAAAAATGGAACCGAATTCGTCGTCACTCACCTTGCCGATGAACGAAGTTTCGACTCCGAGTTTTGCAAGACCGTGGATCGTGTTCGATGCGCTGCCGCCGCTTACAAGTGAAAAATCGAGATTTTCGACTGTTTTCAAAACTCTTTCACTGAAAGCGAGATCTACAAGCTGCATACTTCCTTTGACCAGACCGAGTTCCGTTAAAACCGAATCGCCTGGCAAAGCTACAAGAATATCCAGAAGGGCATTTCCCATGCCGAGAATTTTTTTCATCACTGATACCTTTGAAACTGGTGAAAGAATTACTTATTATAAATTTTTATGCGGCCTACTTTCGTGTTCGGGAAAGTTCCGTTTGCCTTCATATAGTCGACAAGGATCGAAGAAAGAAGGTAAGCCGTGTCTTTCTTTGATTTGATCTCTTTGAGAATTGTGTAACCGTCGCCGCCGTTTGCAATGAACGAATTGAGCGCAACTTTGTATTTTTTGCCCTTTTCGAGCGGTTTGCCTGCAACTTTGACATCGAGCGCATCACCTTTCAATATCTTCATTTCAATACCGGAAACCTGAAGGAATCCGCCTGCACCGATGCCTTTCTGAGCGAAGAAATCAAGAACATCCTGAATCTGTGCACCGGTAAGCTCAGCCGTGTAAACAGTATCCTGGAACGGGAAAATGCTGTAGATGTCTTTTTCGGTAACAGCACCTTTCTTAAGCGACTGTCTGATGCTTCCGCCGTTCAGGAAAGCGATGTCGGCTTTTGTTTTTTCACGCATGATGTCCGTGATGATATCGCCGAGCTCGACCTCTTTCTTTCTTGCTATATCTTCGCTGCCGGCAAGATCTCTGTCGATAGTACCGATCTGCTTGGTCGGGAATTCGCATTTGAAGCCGTTGAGCATATCGACCATTGCCTTGTTTTCCTTGATTTCGTCGCCAACAAACTTGTAACCTTTATCTTTCTTTTCCTTAAGATTGATCGGGTAAAGCTTGTATTCGGTTTTTACGATTTTCGTTCCCTGGAAGTAGAAGTCGATTCTGCCGACCCATTTGCCGAGACCTTCAGTCTGAACGATGTAGGTGTCGCCTATTTTTACCGGGCTTGCAAGCTGTCTCTGGGTATGGCCGCCGACAATGAGATCGATGCCCTGAACAGCTTTTGCAAGGTAGTTGTCGCCTTCGTAGCCGTCGAAACTTTTGTCACTGTCATAGAAGCCGAGGTGGCTGAGAACGATAATGACATCGTTTTTCTTCTTCAAAATCGGAACCCACATTTTAGCGGTTTCAACCGGGTCACTCATCGTAAGGTTTCCTTTGATGCCCTGACTTGAAATGCTTTCGGTTTCTCTTGTCGTAAGACCAAGTATTGCAACTTTAAGACCGTCGTCGAACTTCTTTTCGATATAGTTTTTACCGATCGATTCTTCACCGCCTTCTTTGTACATATTTGCACTGAGGAACGGGAATTTAGCCGTTTCCTGCATTTTTTTGAAAGCATCGAAACCGAAGTCGAATTCGTGGTTTCCGATAGTCATTGCGTCGTAACCGACAAGGTTCATGCCCTCAACCATCGGGATATTTTCGCAGATATTGCTTCTCGGATCGCCGAGAGTGATGTCTCCGGCACTGAGAACAAGAACACTGCCGCCTTTGCCCTGGACTTCAGCCCTGATGTTGTCAACCAGAGTCTTCTGAGCTGCAAGACCGCCGATCCCCGGATTGTGCGGCTCATCGAATTTCCAAGCCATACCGTGGGAATCATTGGTAAAAATTACGGTAAGAAGACGGTCTTTGTTGTCTGCGCCGAAAACCGTCAAAACTGAAAGAATACAAAAAACAGCAACGAGAAATTTTCTCATTTTACGCCCCCTGATTTATCAAATGTTAAACTTTCGATGACCCGTTTCATATCAGCCGCAGAATATATTGAATCTTTTGAAGAAGTCAAATAGTTGCGCGCATATCTTGCATAATTCTCGGCCGATTTCCTCAATCCTTCGATCTCTTCATCCGTAACTTCGCGCTTTATTTTGGCCGGATTGCCGGCAACGAGAACGCCTTCAGGAATTTCGGTTCCGCCCAAAAGTACTGAATTTGCTGCGATTATCGAGTTTTTTCCGATCTTACAGCCGTCGAGAACGACAGCGCCCATTCCGATGAGAACGTTTTCCGCAATTATCGAACCGTGGATCACCGCGTTGTGACCGACAGTAACATCATCGCCGATGACAGTCGGATAAAGCGCCGTAGTAACATGGATCGTCGCGTTGTCCTGAATGTTCGTCCTTTTCCCGATTTTGATGCTGTTGACATCACCGCGGACGACCGCACCGAACCAGATGCCGCTTCCGGCACCGATCGTTACATCGCCGATAACATCGGATGTTTTGAAAATAACCGCTTCCGGATCTATTGCCGGAATCTTGTCAAGATAGTTTGTTATCATCTTTTTCTCCTTTTTCGTCAGAATTTTCATTTTCAAATTCTTCAAGAACCTTGTCCGCATCGCTTTTTATATTGGCAAACGACGACCCTAGAAGCAGAAATCCGATCATTCCGAGAACTGCAAAAACAGCCGGTGCGTGCTCTGTCTGCGAAAGTCTGTTCGAAGCCGCCATACACTTGCGGGAAATCTTCTTCTGCTCTTCAGGCGTCATGTCTTTCCATGAATCCGGAGCTTTTGCAGCGAAACAGATTCCTTCTGCCTTAAGCTCTTCGTATTCAGCTCTGGCGTCGTCTCTCGCATAGAGCATCCAGCAGAGCGCAATAACGCTTACAACCGAAAGAATCAAACCGTAAAAACCTCTTTTTGTTCCCAAAACACGTTTTTTAAGAGAATTGTCCATATCCCCTCCTATTCAAATGCAAGATCTGCGACCATTTTTACAAAGTCCTCGCCCGGTTCCTTCAGGCTCTGCGAAAGGAAGAAATCGATCATTCCCCGCTTTTTCTGGTGAAGATTGAGAATTTTTTCTTCGATCGTACCCTTCGAGTAAAGCTTTGTAACCACGACCTTTTTCGTCTGGCCGATTCTGTGTGCCCGCGACCACGCCTGCTCTTCTACAGCCGGATTCCACCATGGATCTACGATAATGACGTGATCCGCTCCGGTGAGGTTCAAGCCCACGCCGCCGACTTTCAGACTGAGCAGAAATGCGTTTTTCTCGCCATGATTGAATTTTTCGACAAGCTCGATACGGTCTTTCGTATCGCCGTCCATGTAAAAATATTCCGTTCCGTCGGCCTGGAAAGCTGTTTCTATGATTTTGAGCATTTTCACGTACTGGCTGAAAATCAGCACTCTGCCGCCGCCTGAGAAAATCTCTTCGCAAAGTTCGCGCAGAGCAGCGATTTTTCCCGAAAGTTCGGGATCAGAAATGCCTTCTGCCGCAAGAGACGGATGGTCGGCCGCAAGACGGAGCTTGGAAAGCATCGCCAGAATCTCGATCTTGTTTATCGAATCGCCGCGGTCGATGAATTCGGCCTTTCCGCGAAGCATAGCCGAAAGGTAGACATCCTTCTGCTTCGGCGTCATTTCTACCGGGTACTCCTTGACAATCAGTTCCGGAAGCTCGTCAAGGATCTCGTTTTTGAGGCGGCGCAGAATGAAAGGAGCCGTTTTTTTGCGCAGGATATCGAGCTCTTCGCTGTTTCCGACCTTTTCTATTTTGTCGATATCCCTTCTGTTGCCCAGATAGTCAGGCATGATGAACTGAAAAATACTCCAGAGATCGCTGACATGGTTTTCAAGCGGTGTTCCGGTGAGGGCGAAACGGTGCTTCGACTTGAGAGAACTCAGAAGTTTGAACCGCTTCGTGTTGTTGTTTTTGATCTGCTGCGCCTCGTCAACGATTATCGTTTCGAAAAATTTGTCCTTAACAAACGAAAAATCGTTGATTACGACCGAATAAGATGTAATTATGAGCTCTTTTCCGGTACCTTTCCACTTTGCGATCCTCTCTTCCGGCTTCAGTGAATCAATGACTGTCCGCTTCATGTCGGGAAAGAACTTCTCGATTTCGCGGTCCCAGCTCCAGATAAGGGTTTTCGGGCAGACAACGATGGAGGGCATCTCGCCTGTTTCCGATTTTATCATGCAAAGCGACTGCAGCGTTTTTCCCAAACCCATTTCGTCGGCAAGAACACCGCCCAACCCCAGAGCTTTGAGAAGCGACATCCACCTGAACCCTTCGATCTGATACTTTCTGAGCGGGATCCCTGCGAGATGTGTTTCGTCGGGATGCGGAAGTTCTCCTTTTGAAAGAGAATCAAAAATCGAGATATACTTTTTTCTTGCTTCGGCCGAACCTGTGAAATTTTTAAGTACTTTTTTATTTTTAGCCTTTAAAAGTCCTACAAGATTCGCGACCGGCAGTTTTTCACCGTCGGAATAAAGCGCCGAACCTATCATGTCTGCAACTTTTGCAAGAAAATCGGAGCTGTTTTCAAGAATCAGCGGCTTTCCCTCAGTATCGTTTACGACCGGTTCTTCGATGCCCCGCTCAAACTGTCTCACAGCTTCGATAAGCGAGGTCGACGGGATGAAATCCGACATCTGCGGAAGTTTGATGTTGAACGAAAACCACTGTTCGTCCGAATTAACATTGAGAACGATCTCTGACTTTTCCGCAGCAGCCTGAGGTATATTTATTTTCTTGATTTCCTGCTCGTTTACAACTGTTCCGATCTGAGAAAGAGCACTTTCGGGTGAAATTATCCTCGAATACTCCTGCATCGGAACAGTGTAGGAATTTTTAAAAAGCCTGAAACCGTCAGCTGAAAGAGCCGACTTTATGTCACGGACAAGCTTAGGATCAATCGAATAAATGCGCCCGTTGACGGGATAGTTCTGTTCCAGCGTCCTTTTTCTCGGCTGAAATTCGATCGACGTTCTGCCGTTTTTAAGAAAGATCTTCAGGAACACTTTTCCTTCGCGAAGCTCTGTCTTGAAAACGACATTCGTGTTTTCGTCAAGTTCTATTTTTTTGAGGTTGAAAACGCCGCTGAGCACGACTTCCGGACTTAAACTGTCGCTGAGATCGGATACAGCCTTGATCAGAGCCTCTTTTTTCGAATACCCTATCGTCTTGCCTGAAAGTGCCGAAACAGTATCTCTGATTCCGGCCGGAAAACGCCAGACGGCACCTTCGTCACAGTCAATCGCAACACCGTTTTTTTCAGAGTAGAAAACGCTCTCCGGCATCGAAAAATCGATTCCTTCCGAATCGACATTGTATGAAAGGATCAGAGGATGTTCCGCCGGAAAAAGCTGGAGCTGCCCCAGCGCAAACTTTTCTGGATAAAGCGAAACCAGAAGAAGAGGATCGTCACCTGCAAAAAGAGCAGAGAGCCTTTTGAGCTGAAGATCACCCTCGTTTTCGATCCTCACCGCACCGCTTTTTCTGTCAAGCACAAGTCTGAAAGGAGCCTTAGCCTTGCGGGTATCTTTCTTCACATTGAAACGGGAAAGCTGCTCCGCAATGTCGGTATTGTCCATCGAAAGATCGTTGAAACTGAGTGCGGTTCCGACGACATGCGCGCAGATGCCGTTACTGTGACAGGAACACATGCTGTTGAAAAGGTTGCCGAACTCGTCTACTTCCAACCTTACGTCGCATCCGCCCGCAGATCCGTGGACAAACGTTATTCCATCTTTGACAGATACCGAAAGTATCATTGTGGAATTCTGTCCGTGCAGAGCACATCCGTCGAAATACGAATCGGAAGTCACGAGATCTGCAAGGCTGATAACGACTGACATTTTATTAAAAAATTTACATCAGATGGAAAGCGACAGTAAGTCCTGCCATAACGATCGAAACCATGCTCATAAGTTTGATAAGAATGTTGAGCGACGGGCCCGATGTATCTTTGAAAGGATCACCGACTGTGTCGCCGACAACAGTTGCCTTATGGCAGTCGGAACCTTTGCCGCCGAGGTTGCCCTCTTCGACATATTTTTTAGCGTTGTCCCATGCGCCGCCTGCGTTAGCCATGAAAACCGCAAGTACAAAACCTGCCGAGAGGCCGCCGATGAGCAGACCGAGGACACCGCCGACACCGAGAACAAGACCGGTTACGACCGGAACAACGATTGCAAGGATCGAAGGAAGAAGCATCTCGTGCTGAGCGCCTTTCGTCGAAATAGCAACGCAGCGCTCGTAGTCAGGTTCAGCCTTGCCTTCAAGGATTCCTTTGATCGTGCTGAACTGACGGCGGACTTCTTCAACCATTTTCTGAGCTGCTCTGCCGACTGCGTTCATTGTAAGTCCGCAGAAGACAAACGCCATCATCGAGCCGATGAAAACACCGACGAGAACGATCGGGTTCATAAGGTTTACGTGGTATGCTTCCATGAAATTGACAAGTGTAGCGTCTGCAGCGTTGACATTGATGTTTGGAAGTTGTTCGCCTGTACGGTCAAGGGCGATTCGGATTTCCTCGACGTATGAAGCAAGAAGAGCAAGAGCGGTAAGAGCAGCGGAACCGATCGCGAAGCCTTTACCGGTTGCAGCGGTCGTGTTGCCGAGAGCGTCGAGAGCGTCAGTGCGCTGGCGGACTTCCGGTTCAAGACCGCTCATCTCGGCGTTTCCGCCTGCGTTGTCGGCGATAGGACCGTAAGCGTCGGTCGCAAGCGTGATGCCGAGAGTCGAAAGCATTCCGACTGCCGCGATACCGATTCCGTAGAGACCATGTGAAAGGTTTGCAGCGGTGAATGCAAGTTCAAAACCGTTTGCGCAGAGGTATGAAAGGATAATCGCAACACCGACCGTAACTACCGGAATAGCGGTCGAAAGCATTCCGAGACCGAGACCGGAGATGATGACTGTCGCAGGTCCTGTCGTAGAACTTTCAGCGACTTTCTGGGTCGGTCTGTATGACTGCGAAGTATAGTATTCCGTGAATTTTCCGATGATTACGCCGGCAAGAAGTCCGACAACAACGGAAAGGGATGTCTGCCACCAGCGGTTGTCGGCAGTGCCGAAAAGTCCTGCGAAGATGCAGAATGTAGCTACCGCAATAAGAACTGCTGCGGTGTTTGTTCCGCGGCTGAGTGCCGAAAGAAGGTTCTTCATGCTTGCATTTTCTTTGGTTTTGACAAGGAAAATACCGATGATCGAAAGAAGAACGCCGATTGCCGCAATCATCATCGGAGCAAGAACAGCTTTAAGCTGCATATCGCCCAGTTCGCCCTTGAATGCCGCTGCACCGAGAGCCATCGTAGCAAGGATCGATCCTGCATAAGATTCATAAAGGTCTGCACCCATACCTGCAACGTCGCCTACGTTGTCGCCTACGTTGTCAGCGATCGTAGCAGGGTTGCGCGGGTCGTCTTCCGGAATGTTGTATTCCGTCTTTCCGACGAGGTCAGCACCGACATCGGCAGCCTTTGTGTAGATACCGCCGCCGACTCTTGCAAAAAGAGCCTGAGTAGATGCACCCATACCGAAAGTCAGCATCGTAGTTGTGATTGTTATCAGATCAGCCTTGGCGCCTACAAGTTCAAGAAGTCCCGTGTTGTTGAGAACGATGAACCAGAGCGAAACGTCAAGCAGAGCAAGACCGACAACGACAAGTCCCATAACAGCACCCGAACGGAAAGCGACCTGAAGTCCGCTGTTAAGGCTCTTTCTCGCCGCGTTTGCAGTTCTGGCCGAAGCATAGGTCGCCGTTTTCATTCCGAAGAATCCTGCAAGTCCCGAGAAGAAACCGCCTGTCAGGAACGCGAACCAGACAATGCCGTTCTGAAGTTTGAAAATCGCCATAACGGCAAAAATTACCGTCAGAACGCAGAAAACAATTGTTACAACCTTGTACTGCTGCTTGAGGTAAGCCATTGCACCGCGTCTTACATAAGCCGCGATTTTTTTCATTGTGTCCGTTCCCTCGTCCTCTTTCATCATCTGTTTGAAGAAGAAGAAAGCAAAAGCCAGAGCGAGAACGGAAGCGCCCAGAACCAAGTAAACCAATTGTGACATAAAAGCCTCCTAAAATAACAAAAAAAAGACCGTTCAAAAAAAATGCGCCGTATTTAACGACTTTTTTTTAAAATAGGCAAATATATTATCCTATTTTTTAAGTTTGCCCGATATAAAACTGCGGATTTCCCGAAAAAACGCTGCTATGACAAGAATTATGAAAAACAAACCGTAGAAAATGCCGTATGTAACATGATCCGGAAGAGGTGAAGAAAAATGCCAGAGCGACGGATGCTTCGGATTCACCGCAAACCACGAAAAACCGAGACAGAAAAATGAAGAAAAGGTCGCAGTCAGTGCGGCAGAAAGCGATTTCAGAACTTTTCCCGAAAGCAGAACACCGAGAACGAAAGAACCTGACAAAAGAAGCACGAGCTCGGGAAACATAGGCCAGTTGTATTCGTGGAAAGCGAGAAGCGTCAGCATATCGAATGCAACCTGCCTGAAAGAAACCGGATTTATGAAGTTCAGATGCCATTCGTGGTGCATGAAAAACGAATAAACCATCGGAATGAATGTCAGAAATCCGCCTGAAGCCAGAACTGACAGATCCTTATTTTCAATTTTAAGCAAGTATTTGAAATTTATAATAAAAAACATCAAAACACAGTCAAACCAGAAAAGCTGCATGACAAAAATCGAAGGCTTTGTCACACCCATTTCAATAAAAATCCGAAGCGCTATCAGCAGCTCATAAATCAGAAACGCCGCCCAAAGCGGAATACGGTTTATTTCAGCGGCAGCACGCCTTGCAAATTCAGGAATTTTCATTGTTTGAAGAAAAAATTTCCCCCTGCATCGGTTTGTAACCGTTGATAAATTCGGCAGCCTTCATCGATTTTTTGCCCGCCGGCTTGAGTTCGGTGATCTTTATTCCGCCGTTTCGGCAGGCAACGACTATTCCGCTTTTGGAAACTTCGGTGATTTCTCCAGCTTTACCGCCGCAGTTTTCAACAAATTCAGCTTTTTCAATGCCTACAATGTTTCCGCGGAAAATGGCGCGCACTCCGGGCTCATAAGTCAACGCCCTGATTTTATTGAACAAAGTTCTTGCATCGCTTTCAAAATCAAGCCACATATCGGACTTTTGAATCATACTCGTGAAAACCGGCTCTCCTTTCTGCGGAACACGGTTTACCGTTCCCTTTTCGATCTTTTCCCAGTTTTTTTCAAGGAGCTCAAGCGAAAGTTTTGTCAGTTTTTCAAACAGCGTTGTCGCGTTGTCGCTCTCCTCAACTGCGCACCCGGCCGAAAGAACCACATCCCCGCTGTCAAGTTCTTCATCCATCACCATGATCGAAGTCCCGCTTACCGCTTCTCCGTTCAGCAAAGCAGTGTTTACTGGCGTCGAACCGCGGTATTTCGGCAAAAGCGAAAAATGGACATTAAGCGGATAAAGTTTCGGAATATCGAGAATGCGCTTCGGGAGGATCTGCCCGTAAGCCACGACAAAAAGCAGATCGGGAGCAAAGTTTTTCATTATTTCAAACGCCTTTTCCGACTTCGACCAGAGCGTGTGAACCTCAAGACCGAGCTCGAGCGCCCTCTTTTTGACAGGAGTCGGCTCCAGCTTCTTGCCGCGCCCGCGGATTTTGTCCTTCTGCGAAAAAACGATTATCTCCGCATTTTTAGAGACGCAGAAATCCAGAAAAGGAACCGAAATTTCCGGACTTCCCATAAAAACTATCTTCATTTTTCCCTCCCAAACTCCAAGCTGGTAAAGCATACTTTTTATTTTATTGTTGGCAAGAGTTCCAGCCGCAATCATGCCGCCACTCGATATTACGAGATTCCGTAATCACGTTATTTCGACAGACTGGGCGGCGGAAGAAAAAAGCGGCGGCACAAACCGCATTTGGCCCGCCGGCAAATTTTGTTGTTGACAGTTACGACAGGAAAAATAAAATCTTCCGCTTTTTGTGGAGGTGAACGTGAAAAAAACCGTTTTTTTCTTCTTTTTGCTTGTTTTCGGAACCCTTCTTTCTGCTCAGGAACCGCTTCCTGAGAATCTCAAAATGAGGCAGCTTCCGGTTCCGCCGATGGTGGTTCTTCCGGCGAATTACGACGAACTCATAAAAACTTCAAGAGGCAATTCTCAGGAAAAAAAGATTGACGAGATTATCGGAAAAGCTCTCAAAAGCAGTCACGTCGTGATAGAAACTCTGAATGATTTCATGTTTTTACAGGTTGTTCCCAACTTTGCTTACGCTGACGAAAACGGAGAGGAAAGGCTCGGCGAAGATTTAATGGAAATTCTTCATTCCGGCAAAATTTCAGCTTCCGCGAATTCGCAGTTCATGAGCCTCGACTACACCGAAATGAGGATGATGGGGCTTCCGTTCAAAAGAAAAGTTGTCGACAATCTCGTTCTTGGTGCAGACAAATTCGACCTTTCGATATCGCTCACATTTTTCATAAACATGAACAAACTCACCAACATGGTTCTTGGTTCACTTGAAAACGTTAAGGATTTCAAGCCGGTGTTCAATCAGGCAGAAAAATTTTACCGTGCAAAATTTGCCGACAGCAAGATGCTTTACTTCATCCGTATTCCGAATATCGCTTACGAAATCGCATACACAGGCGAACTTTACGAAAACATCATCGCTAAAAATATCAAAGAGGCTCTTTTCATCCATGACGCACTCAAAAACACCGAAAGCAGAATCGAAAAGGATCCGCTGCTTTCATTTGACGGAAGATATATCAAAGGGGTGAAAAACGAAAAAATACTGATAGATCTGTGGTTTCTCCCCGAAAAAACGGCGATGAACCAGGCTGAAGCGGCAAAAATCATATCAAAGGCTCTCAAGCACGAGCCGGTAAACATTTCAGGCAGCGAAAAGGAAGGAAAATGACAACGTGCCCGCACTGCAAAAGCGAAAACAACAATTTTTACTATTGCCACGGCTGCGGAAGAAGAATTCCGTTCAGTTCGAAACCGAAAGAGAGAAAAAAATCCTCATCTTCTGATTTTATAGAAGAAGTCATTGATATTATTGAGAGTAAGTTTATTTCTGACGTAACCGTAACTACAATTGCAAATATTGGAACCATAAGTCTGGACGAAATATCAAAAGAGGAAGGCATTATCCTCGTAGGAAACGATCAGTGGCAGGAAATCCCGCGCAAACAGCAGTGTGCTTGTTTTTTCGGTGAAATCTTCTGCATATCCATGATTTCCGCGATAATCACAATGATCGGATTTATTGCCGGAGCAAATGACGCTAAAATGGTTTTTCAGCTTTATGCTTCAGCATTTCTGCTGCTCTCGTTCACAGAATGGTTTCTTGTTCCCTATTTTTCGGGATTTTCTCTTGTTTCATCGCTTCTTTACAACTGTTCGATGTTCACTTACGGCGATGAAAATATGAAAAACAAGACAAAAAATCTGCTGATGATCTTTCTTTTCGCTTCAATTCCATGCATTTTTGTCGTACCGTTTTTATATTCGCTCTTAAAATCAAGATTTTCCGAAAGCTACATACCGCTCGCATTATCAATAAGCGAAATCAAGTACCTTAAAAAAATTTCAAGCGGAAAATAGCTCTTCTAAGCTCTGTTTTTTCTCAGAAAAACTATGAAATCATTGAGATTGAGTCCTGTGTAGCCGCTTTTTATCATAAAACCGTATTTATCAAGCAAGCAAGCAGAGTTATAGCTTTCAAGCGCGGATGAAATTTCATTTCCGGCGACAGTTTTCAAACCGCCTTCGATTACAGCTCCGGCAAAGGGCGAGTTTCCGTCGATCCCGTCGCTTGAAAGAGCGCAAAGTTTCGTCCCTTTTTGCAGAAAAGGAAGCATCGTCAGGGCGAAATGGCTCATTCTGCCGCCGGTCCCCGAATTTTTTGAATCGATTTTCAAAAGAGGCTCACCTGTAACCAGAACAGCTTCAGCACCATCTTCTACCCTGCTTAAAAGAAGATTTTTCAATTCATCAACGCTTCCGGTGAAACGCCTGAATGATTCGGTGTTTTCCGGCAGTTTTTTTAAAAGCGCATCATGCAGCAAATCGGAATCAGCGCACTTAAAAAGATGAGTATTTTCAAGGTCTTCTCTAAAAAAAGGCATACTACCGACAAACTTTTCTCCGCCGTCAAACGGAATATCGCTTGCGACAAAAACATAAAAATTAGTTTTTCCGAACATTTCAGCGAGTTTTCCGTTCTTAATTAGCGAATATTCACTTCTTTTTTTATTGATCTCAGTTATCGGAAGGCCGCTTTTGAGCAGTTTTTCGTTGAGCTCCACTGACTCTTTTTCGTTATCACTTTTTTCGATCAGAGCCGAACTTCCGCCGCTCAAAAGAACAATAACATTTTCCGGCTCATGCTTTTTTATGAAATTTATGAGATTTTCAGCCGCTTCGAAACTCTTTTCAGTAAGGTGCGGATGGCTTGAAAAGAAAGTTTCAACATTTTCGGGAACATTACACTTTATCCCTTCAGGAAGCACAGCAAAAGCTGGCAAAGCAGCCGTTTCCGGATAGCGCACAACAAATTTTTCATACATATAACCAGCCGATTTTCCTACACTTATCACAATTTTACGTGGTTTTTCGCATACAGCCTCGAATGCTGAAAAATCAAACTGAACCGATTTCAGAAAATCGATATATTCTTTTGCATTACTGAACATCGCCGCTAAAGACCTCCGAAAGATGGATCTTGATACAGCAACACCCTTATTTTTTCAATTTTCTCTCAACATTAAAGTGCTGCAAAATCACAAAAAAGGAGCCATGTAAACGGGAAGACATGTCGTTTGACCGTCTTTCTGAAGATCTTTCGTATAAAGCAGGATCCTTTCAGATACGCGGGAAGAAAACTTTTCGCAGAAGGCATCCAAAGATTTGTGTGTTTTATATCCGGAAGATTTGACTTCGACCGGAACAAGTTTGTTCCCTTTCGACAAAAGAAAATCAACTTCATAACTGTGGTTGCCTGATGCCGGAAAAGTGTAGTAGTAAAGTTCATAACCCGAAGCACGGAGCATCTGCGCGACGACATTTTTATAAACATATCCCAAATTGGCTTCAAGTTTGTCGGAAAGAAGCTTCTGATAGATGATATTTTCGGTAAAATCTTTGTCCCAGAAAGCCAAAGTCACAAAAAGTCCGGTATCGCCCATAAAAATTTTAAAGCGCGAACTTTCCCGGCTCAAAGCAAGTCCGGCGTTCGGATCAGAAGAATGGTACGCGATATTGACTATCATGCTTTCATAAAGCATTTCCAGCAGTTCAAAAGTCTTTTCCTTTCTGATGTTCTCCACAACCGTAGTCACTTGATAGTGCTTTTCAGATTTGCCGAGTTCTGAGGGTATCGCACGGAACATTGCGCGCAGTTTGCCTGTCGAATCGAGTTTATGAAGGTCCTCAATATAGAGATTGATAATTCTCCTTTTCACAGCGTCTACTGCTTGAAGATTGTTTGTTCCGAGATAGGTTTCAACTGCCTGGGGCATACCGCCGACCAGCATATAAAGCCTGAAATCGCGCATGATTTTGCGGTTTACGGCTTCTCCCAAAGGAGCGCGGCTTACAAAAAGATCTTTCAGAATCGGAATCGTGGCAGTATCGCCGACCGCCCAAGAAAACTCCTCGTAATCCATCGGAAACATCTGAATACGCTCTTCCTCGCTCGGAATAACGATGTTCTGCACATTCTGTTTGATGCTGATAAGCGAACCTGTTTCGATGTAGTCGTATCTTCCGTCTTCGACAAGATGCTTGATCGCCTGTCTCGCGTCAGGCCTGAGCTGGACTTCATCAAAAATGATAACGGATCTGCGTTCGTAAAGGTTTACGCGGTAAAGGATCTGCAGCCGCATAAAAAAGTAGTTGAGATCGGAAAAACCTATATCCAGCAGGTTCCTGACTTCTGCCGACAACTTGGAACAATCAATAAGAATGTAGGATTCATACTCGTTTTCAGCAAACTGCCTTGCCACAGTTGACTTTCCGACACGCCTTGCACCTTCTATCAGCAAAGCACTTTTTCCGTTGGATTCAGCTTTCCATTTAAGCATTTTTTCGTAAGCTTTTCTCTTGAAAATTCTGTCCAAAACAACCTCCCAAAAGAATCACATCATAATCATACTGATTTTATTGCTGTTTTTCAAGAAAATACAGCTGAACGCAAAATTTTTTTTATAAATTTTACAGCTGAGCGCAAAATCTTTTCTGCCAAAAATACAGCTGAGCGCAAAATTTAGGCTTTTTTTAGACTATGTGCCAGAGATTATAAAAAAGAAATTTTTAGATGAACAGCATCGAACAGCCGTCGGATTTGCACTAAAACTCAAATATCGCTTCGTAATTATGTTCTTTGTAGGAAACTTTTACGCCTTTGATTGCGGTGACTTCTTCTTCCGATTTTCCTTCATAAACCATCGGCATGACATGGCAGCATCCGGCACACTTTGCACCCGCATTGGGATCTGTGTCGTGTTGTTTGATGAAGACTTCGAGAATGTTGTCTTTTACTCCGCCTATTTCATAGCCGAATTCCCAGTCATCACCGCACGGAAAATTGCCGTACCACTCGAAATTGAGAACTTTTCCATCTTTTTTAGTAACTTCAAGATAGTCGTGACAAGGATAATATCCGCCCTCTTTTTCATAATCCAGCTGTTCTTCACGATAGATTTTGTCTTTTGCAACAATCACAGGTTCTTCTGTCGGATCTTCATAAATACATTTTCCGACATCTACCGGATCAAAATCCGCACCGTTGCCACAGCCCAAAAGCATGAAAACCGCTGAAACAGCAACTAATAGAAGTGATTTTTTCATAATAGCCTCCATAAAGTTAAAAAAACAAACTCGTCTTATATTTAGTACCACAAAATTCGATTTTTATTGAAAAAAATTCTCCCATGAAAAACTTTATTATTCCACGTTCCGGACGCAACGGACATCGTATGGCTCTGTTTTGACGATATTGCTGATTGTTGCACCAGTAAAGTCGATACGCCACGCCTTATCCGGGTTTTCAGCTAACGTTGAGGAAGACCATAAAGCGAAATCTTTAAGTTTGCTGTATTTTCCTGAGGAAATCAGCGGACATGAATCATTTGTTGCACATCCTGCAAAAAGGCAGTCGTCTGTCACACCGATGAGATCAGCTGTATCAGGATTTTCGCAGCTCTGGAGCAGTGTTCTCAGTTCACTGATTGACGGGAAACGCCAGTCGGAATATCCGTATTCTGAAAGTTCTGCACAATATGATTCAGCGGCATCCCAATTCATCTTTTCCGGTGATTTTTCTGACCAGATAAGACCGCTTTCAGAATCATAATACGGTGCCGGAACACACTGTGATTCATACCACAGATAGTCTGAATCGCAGCTGAAGGGGCAGGTTATTCCTGTACCTGAACCGCTTACGCCCGCCGTTACGTAAGGAAGCCATTCTTCTCCGTTCCAAGTCTGCTCTATACTTGTGCTGTAACTCCAGCCCGCATGTTCAGGAAGTCCTTCGCATTCTTCAGTTCGTTTAGGATTTGATGCTACACAGCGGACAAAGACTGGAGTGCTGGTATACGTATAAGAATAGGAAATTAAACCGCTGCTAAAATCAATTGTCCATGCCGCAGCATTATAATCGGTTAATATAGATGAAGACCAGATTTGATCTGTATCTCCGAGCTTGCTGTACAGTTTATCGGAATTCTGGTTGGAAAAACAAACAGAGTTCATACATGATGCCGAAAGACAGGTGTCTCTGACTTCGCATGATCCACCGGCTGTTGTATCGTCGTTGTTAAGAATAAGCGTTCTAAGTTCGCTGATGGTAGGCAGATGCCATTTATAACCGTTAAGAGAAAGTTTGCTGCAGTATGAAGAGGCCGATTTATACTCTACTCTGTTCAGCGGAGACCATATCAGACCGCTCGCCGTGTCTTCATAAGGGATTTGATTGCAGGTAATTCCGTTCCATTCATAAGACGAGCCGCATTCAATACAGGAATTGCCGTTCCATTTGTATCCGTTATCACAATGAAACCAGCATTGTCCGGTATTGCTTGTTTCATTGTAAGTTCCTTTCGAACTCGGAATCCATGAATAACCGTTCCAAGTCTGTGTTATGGCAGGTTCTGTTGCATTCCATATTGCATGTTCAGGCAATCCTGTACATTCCGTTGTTTGTTCAGGCACAGCCTCACAATGGTCAATATTCCAAGTGAAACCTTGCTCACAATCTGATCTGACACAACGGACATCCATCGTGGAAGTAGCCGTACCGGCATCAATTGTTCCTGATGAAAAATCAATATACCATTTGTATTTTGAGTTTTCTGCCTGAGCGGAAGATGATCCGATTACTGTTGTATCGCCCAATTTGCTGTATTCGCCGCTTGTATTCTGATGTGAACAGCTGCACGATTTGGTTGATTGACATGCACTTGATGACGGGTATGTGTTGGCATCTGTAAGACTGCATGAATTTGTTGCAACACACGTTGATGAAAGGCAGCTGTCTGTAACACTGCACGAGCCGTCAGCAACTGTATTAGGGCAGTTTTGTATGAGTGTTCTGAGTTCGCTTATTGTCGGCAGATGCCAGTCATCGTAACCGCCTTCGGAAAGTTCTGCGCAATATGATTCTGCACCGTTGTTGTTCCAATTTACTTTTGTTCTTTTTGACCATGTCAAACCGGTTGTTGAATCGTGATACATTGTTACGGTTTTTACACAGGAACTTCCAGTCCACTCATAATCAGGTTTGCATTTAAAACGGCAGAACTTTGAATTTTCGTTTTCATCGTAATCTGTCGCAGTAGAAGGATTCCATGAATAGCCGTTCCAAGTCTGAGTTATGCTTGAAACCGAGTTCCAGACAGCGTTTTCCGGCAAACCCTGACACTCGGTTGTTTTCGTCGGAGCCGTTTCGCAACTCTCTCCGTTCCAAAAATAACCGGTTTCGCAATTCGGTCTTACACAATGAAGAGAGTGGTTTCCTGATCCGGATTTGATTCCTTTATATATTGCAGCTATGCTTAAATCAGCTTTCCATATATAATCATCGTCATCGGAAAGAGTGGATGCAGAGCATAGAGTTTTATATTCTCCCAACTTGTTGTATTCACAATCATTTTTGCCGCTCAGCGCACCTTTTTTAGCATAAAGACAGATTTCGCATGTCTCTTGTGAATAGCAGTTTGATCCAAGGCAGTCTTCAGATACTGCGCATGATCCGCCGGGCATGGATTCGCTGCATTCTAAAAGAAGTGTCCTTAGTTCATCGATTGTCGGCAGATGCCAGTCATTATATCCGCCGTAAGAGAGAGTATCGCAGAAAATAAGCGCATTTTCCCATCCGGTAACGGAGGTGCTGTAACTCCATATCAAACCGCTTGTTTCGTCTACATACGGGAAACTCTTTTCTTTACATTTGGAATCTTTCCACTCATACCCGTTTTTGCATTTGAAACGGCATTCATTTGGATCCGCTTCTTCGTTGTAAGTTCCGACTGCGAACGGAGAATAGGTAGAACCGTCCCAAATCTGATAAACTGTCGTATATATATTCCATTTTGCATTTTGCGGAAGATTACCGCACTCTACTCTTCTGGCATTTCCTACGCATTCTGAACCGTTCCAACCATAGTTGTTTTTGCATTCACAGTAATATTCTCCCATTTCCGTCTGTCTGCAGATTCCTGTGGATCCTGACAATGCTCCGCAGTTGAGAGTCGTGCAGGGGTCTTCAATTATGTCGGTATCGATATCCTCATCATTGAGTTCCGGAACAGTGTCTGTATCATCGTCTGAATCAGAGTCTTCATCTGACTCAGTGTCAGCATCATCGTCGCTCGGTTCAGGCTGTGAATCTGCATCATCGGTCGGTTCGCTATCCGCATCATCGTCATTTACTTCAGGTGTCGTATCCGAATCATCGGCAGAATCGGTGTCAGTATCTTCGTCTGGATTTGTGTCGGTATCACCATCGTTCTCTTCTGACGCAGTATCAGTATCATCGACTGAATCGCTGTCAACATCGTCGTCACTTGGTTCAGGCGCAGAATCTGCATCGTCAACCGGCTCACTGTCCGCGTCATCGTCATTCGGTTCCGGCGCGGTGTCGGAATCATCAACCGGAATTTTGTCCGAATCTGTTTCTGACGGTTCTGTGTCACCGTCTTCATCATTGGGTTCAGTGCTATCTGAGTCATCGACGGAATCAGTATCGGCATTATCGTTGTCAGGTTCCGGCATGGAATCGGAATCGCCGTCAGAATCTGTGTCCGCCGGCTCGATGTCAACTGTGTCGGCGTCTTCCTCAGTCACTGTATCAGTTAAATCCTGATTTTCATGTTGATTGTCGTTTTTTGAGCTTCCGCAACCGGCAAAAAGCAAAAAAACCAGAACAGCTGCTAAAATCTTTGATTTTTTCATAAAATCCTCCAAAGTTAAAAAACCGGGCAATCATATATTTAGTTACACAAAATAGCGATTTTTCTGACCAAAAATTCAAAAAAAAAAAAAAAAAGGTAACATATTGATTTTATTTTCTAATTTTTACAATATTTTTATTCGCAACCTTTGCCTTTTCCCACTGTTTCAATATAATTTTGCGTTTTTGTTGATTCTTACCCACTTTTTTAAGGAGAAAACAATGAAAAAGTTTTTTGTAATTTTCGTGTTGATTTTCAGTGTTTCCCTGTTATTTGCAGAAAATGAACCGACTAATAAAAATAATAATTCTGTTTCACCAGAACAGGAAAAATCATCATCTCTGCCAAATGATCAGCAGGAATACAGCCGGCCTTATATGGGATGGGGAATTCCCGCAATAATTATCGGAAGTATGGGAATCGCGGCAATGATAGCATTCTCTGCTGCTGCCGCTGATTGTGATGACGAATTTGATACGATGGACACATGGGTCGGATTCTCGTACGCCGCAGTCGCTTCAGGTCTTTTAGGAGCCGGACTAATAGTTTCCGGAGCACTTTTTACAAATATCAAAAAACCACGTAAACCAAAATCCGTATCAGTCAACAATTTATCAGTTTCTCCAATAAAAAACGGTGTTTATGCATCCGCAGGATTTACTTTTTAGATCGTTATCAATCCACGAACAAATATTTCAAAATCGTATTTTTGTTGACTTAACAGAATTTATCTCTAAAACAACATCGAGTTTTGGTTAGCAAAGACAAAGAAAGCCTTAGGCAGAAGTTTGACACCTATTTCAAAGGAGACGGAAATGAGTGCTTTGCTACCAAGACTCAGACTGGAACACACGGAATGTGATTTCAAACGCGAAGTCGAGCGGACAAAAACAAAAAACTGGCTTAAAAGTGTATGTGCATTCGCAAACGGAATCGGCGGAATGCTGATTTTCGGCATTGATGACAAAACAAGGGAACATGTTCATTTGAAAGACATTCAGGGCGATATCGAGTTTATAACCTCCTGCATAAAAGACAGGGTTTCCCCTATTTCTGTTTTATTCTTGCTCCTGACTTTACGGAAAACGGTGGCGAAGTTCTGGTTTTAAAAGTGCGAGGCGGTCTGAATACACCTTATTATCTGACAGAAAATTCGAACAGAATCACTTTCATCCGTGCCGGAAGCTCCACTGTTCAGGCAGACACTCCCATCCTGCACGAGCTCATACTCAAAGGCGCGAACAGAACATGGGACACACTGAAATCTGAATACATGGCAAAGGATTTCAGTTTTACATTCTTGGAATCAATGTATTACAACAAAACCGGCAGCAGAATATCCGAAAACGATTTTCATTCTTTCGGAATCATTACGAAAGACGGATTTCTTACAAATACAGGTACTTTGTTTGCGGATTTCTGTCCGCTCAGGCATTCCCGAATTTTCTGCACGCGCTGGAACGGACTTTCAAAAGCTCCGTCGAATATCGATGCGCTTGACGACAAGGAATACAGCGGAAATATTTTACACTTCTCGGTGAAGGCGAAGGTTTTATAAAACTGCACAACCAGAAAATCTGGTATAAAACCGCCAATTCAAGAGTCGAAAAAGAGAACTTTCCGGAGCGGGCAATTCACGAAATTATGGTCAATGCACTCGTTCACAGGGATTACGGAGTGCTTGGCAGCGAAATCCACATAGATGTTTTTGACGACCGGGTCGAAATCCAGAATCCCGGCGGAATGTATGACGGAATTCCTGTGCAGTTCCAGAATCTGGAGAATGTCGTTTCCACAAGAAGGAATCCCGTTATCGCTGACATTATGAGCCGGATGAATCTCATGGAACGGCGCGGCAGCGGATTCAGAAAAATCATGGATGCGGTAAAATTCGCTCCCGATTTCAAATTGGAAACATTGCCTTCATTCCATTCCACGGCATATACTTTCACGGCTGAAATCAAAAACATGAATTACATCAAAGCTGATGGCGGATTAAGTGGCGGATTAAGTGGCGGATTAAGTGGCGGATTAAATGAGAGAATAAACAATGAATTACCGAAACATATAATCAACCTCATAGAATCTAACAAAACAATAACAATTTCAGATATTTCTAAGATATTAAATATCCCTAAACGGACAATAGAACGTGAAATACAAAAACTACAGGAAAACAAACGAATCACCCGTGTCGGAGCAAAGAAAAACGGTTATTGGGAAATATTAGATGACGGGCTTTAATTCATTTCCCGTATGCTCAAACATTATTGAAGGTTCTGCACTTGGTGTTGGTTTTTCTGTATTCGGCATCGGCGGCGAGGATCTCCTCCTCGATTTTGTCGGTGATGCGCTTTGCAGCAGCGGGTGAAGGTATTCCTTCGTAGTCGGAACTTTTTATTTCGGGAAGAAGCTGAAAATCGTAGAAGTATTCTTCAATAGGATTGTAGGAAAAGAGCGGATCGTGCTTGCCGAGGCCGTATTTGTCGCTTCCGCCGATGAAAACAGGGAGAACGTCACATTTGGCGTGGAGGGCGATTCTTGCGGCACCTTTCTGGTAGATGTTTCTTTTGAAGCGCGGAGTGCGGGTTCCTTCAGGAAAAATCAGGACGTTGTTGCCGTTGTCAAGATCCTCTTTGCACGCCTCGAACAAATCATCGTAATTCTCGTCGTTAGTGATGTAGATCTGGCTGATTATGCCGACATAAGGCGTTCTTGTGAGGTTTGCGCGGACGATGCAGTTTGCATTCGGAACAAGGGCTGTCATGCAGACAAAATCAAGAAGCGACGGATGGTTCGCGACGATAACTTTCCCTTTCAGGTTACGCAGTTTCTCCATTTCCGGCACTCTCATCTCGACGATATCCGTTATTTTGAGCATGAAAAGGAAGCGTTTGAAAACGTTCGAGACATACCTTCTCGCCTTCACATAAAAATCGTTTTTATCTTTCGAGAAAAGCCTGATGAAAGGAAAAATGATAAAACCTATGACCATCGAGCCGAAAACGATGTAAAGTATCGCCGCGATCTTGCCTAACGAATGGTAGCAGTAGAAAAATATATTCCTGATTTTGGGCAGATTTTCGGGGATCTTAAACATCGCTCCTCCCCGATTCAAGAAGGTGTTTCAAAAAGGCCGACGGTGATTTTATACTCTCGAAACCATCGATTTTTTCTGATTTTTCCGTTTTTTCAGCGCTTACGACCGCCGCGAATGCAAGCGGAGTCGAATCAACGCCGTAACACTCGGGAACAAGCTCGTCGGCATAGACAAGGACGATTTTTTCTTCATCGCCGCATAAAACCGGGGCGATTGCAGTTTCCAAAGCCGACGAAAAATCACTTTTTGAAGGATAAACCGCCGAATAGCCGCCCGTGAGCCCGAAAGCGATCGTTGCAAGGGCTATAGGAGTATTGAAGACTGAAAGCGAAAATCCCGCCGGCAGGATCATGTTTTCACTGATTATCCCTTTGTTTATCGAAAATTCGCGGGCAATTTCTCCGCGAAGCGAAACAAAAACAAGCTTTGTATCTTTGTCAAAACCCTCTTTTTCAAGAAGTTCGTGGACGACGTGGACCGTCATCTTCGAGATCTGGCTCAGTCTGCGCCTGAAAAGCGGATCGGTGTATTCAAGTTTCGGCGCGGAAGTCGATTTTTCGATCATCTCCTCGCCTTTCAGCCATTTCTCCCATTTTTCCGGGATACTCTCAAGTCCTGGTGCCCACATCACCGGTTTTGAAACAAAAATTCCGCTCATATTTTCTTAAAAACAAGCAGTGAATAAGAGTTCGAACCAAGATTATGATGCGCACATTCAAGTTTGAAGCCGCCTTCGCAGATTGCGTCGCAGAGCTCTTTGAAGCGGTACATCTTGCTGTTTCCGTTCGCGATGCAGGTGAAGTAAAGCGATGTTGCCTGAAGCGAATATGCCGCCGCGTTGAAACGCTGACAGTCCCAGAGCGGTTCAAGAACGTAAACTTTCGTCTTTTCGCCAGCAACTTCGTGTATTTTTTTCATGATTTTCGTTATCTGATGAAGCGAGAAACAGTCAAGGAACTGGCTCATCCAGAAAGCGTCGGGGTTTTCCGGCAGTTTCGTCGATTCGCGGAGAATGTTTCCTTCGCAGTAAGAAATCCTTTCAGAGAGTCCCTCTTTTTTCGCGTTTTCGGCAGCGACTTTCGTCTGCCCCGGCAGATCTGCGATTATCATTTTGACATCCGGATCGTATTTGCAGCACGCAATCGACCATTTCGCAGTATTACCGCCGATATCGACTATCGTTTTCGGGTTATCGGCAAAAACTATCGGAAGCGCTTCCGGGAAAGCGATATCGGAATAGTAGTGGTCGAATTCGAACCAGCTTTTTTTCGCCTTTTCTGGCAGCGTTGAGAGCGCTTCGTAAACCGTTACCCACTGGTCGCCGAAGACTTTGAGCCCTTCCGGTTTTCCGTTTTTTATCGATTCTTCCAAATCGAAAGAGCCCTTGAAGCAGATGTCGTTCGTGAAGCGGAAATTTACGCGGGTAAGGTCGTCTTCAAGGAGCATCCAGCCGATTTTTCCGAGAACAAATCTCTCGTTTTCGGGGTTTGAATCGGCAGAAAGTTTGAGAACATCCATGCCGAGCGCCATTTCGCAGATGACCGAAAGACCGTATTTCGAAATTCCCGATTTTTCCGCAATTTTTTCAAGAGTGATGCCATCATCGCCCGCATTCTCGATGATTTTCATGACACCGAGCTCAAGCAGCGCATTTACTGCCTGGAAAGAAAGCGGAGAAAACGCGATCTTCTGCGCCTCGAATTTGGCATCGACACCGCGGATCTTGTCGGTTTTAAAGTTTTCGTAATTGAAAAAAGCCTTGTCCATAAATGACCTCTCTGTTTTACTCTATCCCCAAAATTTTGTGCAGCTGGAGCTGCAAGCGGATGTTTTTATGTGTTTTGACAAACCTTTCAACTTCTGCGAACCACACGCTGCCGTTTTCAAAAACCGGGCTCAGATAAGTTTCGACCCCGTCAAGCAGCGGAAGTTTTTCATCAATAAAATCAAGATCTTCCCTTGTTCCAGTCACGAATTTGATCCATCCAGCACCGCTCTTTTTCAAAAATCCGATATTCTTTTCGTCAAAAAACGGATTCCCCGATGAGGGCGTTTTCCAGTCTGTCGAAAAATAGAGCTCAGAACCTGAATTTTCAGCAGAAAAAGCGCGGTAAAGCGGCTCAAGCTCGAGACTTCCGTTTGTCTCGACTGAAATTCTTTTGCCGCGGAGCAGTTTCAGAAGTTTAAGAAGCTCTTCAGCCTGGCACAGCGGCTCTCCGCCGGTAATACATACATCTAAGATATCAGATTTATTGATTTTTTCAGCAACTGCCTCATGCGTATCGAAATAAAACGAATCTCCTGAAAGCGCATATTTCGTGTCGCAGTATGAACAGTTGAGATTGCATCCGAAAAATCTGACGAAATCTGTCGGATAGCCCTGAAAACGGCCTTCACCCTGAAGCGAGGAAAAGATGGAGTGGAGTTTCATGCCTTAACTTATTTTCTTTTCTACGATTGCAAGAATTTCCTCTGCTTCCTTGTCGACAACAGCAAGAACTTTGTTCATCGCAGCCGAAGTTTCAGCGTAGAAAGGATCGTCTTTCGCGAAATTCTTGAGGTTGATCTTAACGTTGAGAGCTGCCGCCTTTACACCGGCCTGAACGAGCAGAGCGCCTACACCGGCATCGCTTGCGGCGTTGATGTTGCCGAATTCGCCGACAGTTTTAAGGTTTGGAAGAAGCTCGTAAGTCTTTTCAAGAACGTGAAGCGGAACTGAGATCGCGTATTTGTTTGCTTCGTCCATATTTTTGTCAGCAGCTGCGATCTCATCGGGATTTCCCGCTTTTTTAGCCGCATTCTGAGCCTTCATCGCCGCCATCATGATGTTGAAAGCGTTCGTGTCTTCGTCGATGAGATGAAGAAGTTCCGCTCTTCTTACCTGCATGTCTTTCGCGACAGTGTTCATCTTTTCGTTGTGCTCTTTGTAGCCTTTTTTGTTGTAAGTAAGGTTTGCGACCATGCTTCCAAGCGCTGCAGCCAATGAGCCGCAGAGAGCCGCGACTGAACCGCCGCCGGGAGCCGGAGCGTCACTTGCAAGAAGATCAGAAAATTCCGTGACTGTGATGTCGGAAAGCCCTTTTGTCTCTTTCACCATGTATTCGATAACTTTTTCTTCGGGTTTGAATTTGACAACATCACTGAGTCCCAGGGACTGTTCCGCGATCTTTATGAGCTCGGCTTCGCTCTGACCCGCACATGTTCCCTGTTTTTCAAGGTAGTGGATACCGGCTTCGATGAGAGCTTCTTTCGGAAGAACGCCGACTATCTCGCTGCCTGTTACACGGAGTCCCTTCTCTTCCGCAAGTTTCGAAGCGGCGTCAAAAACGTGGAACATATTGGTTACATGGTAATTCGTGAGGTTTATCGAGATCTGCGCCCTTTTGAAACTTGCGGAAGAGAAGGGACTCC